>ERZ832317.1198-NODE-1198-length-33881-cov-12.198900_pt1 | contig 33881 bp, 30 predicted proteins | sample MGYA00519695_ERZ832317 | MGnify/ENA primary metagenome ERZ832317 (study PRJEB31850, sample SAMEA3708726) | human gut metagenome | biome: human gut; feature: human-associated habitat; material: faeces | place: China | collected 2014 ...
AAATTCTGCCGCAAGAGAAAATCGGGATGTACCTCGCAGAAGCGGAGCGCCGGGGCCTTCTCGCCGCTTTCTATCTGGAACTGACCACCGGCCTGCGGCGCGGTGAACTGCTGGCCCTCCAATGGACGGACTTGGACGTTGAAAACCGGACGCTCGCCGTCACGAAGCAGGTGAACCGCATCAACGGCGAACTGGTGGTCAGCCCGCCGAAAACGAGAAATTCCATCCGCACTTTAGCCCTTCCGCAACAGGCAGTTGACCTGTTGGCCGCCGAACACCAGAAACACCCACGCAACCCGTATCTGTTTCCATCGCCAAAAACCGGAACCATGTACGATCCAGACGCCTTCCGCCGGACGCACGATAAAATTCTGAAGGCCATCGGTGCGGAGCACATTCGGTTCCATGACCTGCGCCATACCTTCGCCACGCTGTCCCTGAAAAGCGGGGTGGACGTGAAGACACTGTCTGGCGCGCTGGGCCACTATTCGGCGGGGTTCACCCTGAACACCTACATCCACGCCACGGCCCAGATGAAACAGGACGCTGCCGATGCCATCGGTGGGGTCATCAGCCAGCAAATGCGGTAAATACGGCAAAAAACACAGGGCCAGACAGAAAATTTCCTGTCTGGCCCTGTCCGGTACTTTCCGGCCCTTTCCCCGTGTGGGTCAGCGTGTGAGTCTTGATGAAACGGCGAAAATTAAGCGTCCAAAAAAGTTGCGGATCACGAAAGAAAATCACCGGAATCAAGCGATTCCGGTGATTTTTGGTGGAGACTACTGGACTCGAACCAGTGGCCTCATGCGTGTGAAGATTCGATAGGGACGTCTTCTGCGGGATTTTGGGAGAATAAAGCGGGTTTGCCGCGGGATTTCCTCACCCACAGATACGCTTTTCTCCGTTGTTTCCGCCCCGGTTTTTCTGTTCGTGGGTCAGGACGTGGGTCAACTGGAGATTTCCGCTGGGCGGGGACGGACCGCATCATGATGGACGACTTCAACGCCGACAACGCGAAGCTGGACGCCGCGCTGGCGGGCAAAATGGGCGGATTTGAGCTGATCCGCGAGATCACCGCCCAAAAGGCCGAGCAGACTCTCCACCTCGACTTGTCCGAGGTGAACTGGGACGAATGGAGCCTCGTCATTGTAAGTCTGTATCCGGTGAAGGGCGGTAATGTTCCGAATGAGCTTAATCTTTATGTGAGCGGCATCACCAACAGGAATGACTACGGCACAATTGACCGGAGCCTCAATAACCGCATCATGGCGTTCTTCCCCTTCCGGGACGGCAGCCGCCTCATGCGCTATATCGCCTTTCCCAACGGCTCCATCTCGTTCTCAGATTCTCCCTACCGCAACATCACGGACGTCTACGCCCACGCCAACGCCTCCGGCGGAGGCGGTCTTGGCGAAGGCACCACCATCAAGGCATACGGTCTCCGCTGAACACAGGAAAAGACCCCCGCTCTTCCGAGCGGAGGTCTCTCTCTACTCTGTTTGCGAATAGAGGCTCAGTGCAACTTAGGGAGTGGTGAAGAGGCCGGTGGTGGCGTTGTAGGTGAAGGTCGCTGCAGCCGCGGTATCCGTGGTGTTGCCGGCGTTCAGAACGCCAGTGGTGATGCCGACCTTGTCGCCGTCAACCAGAGCGCGATTCAGCGTGATGGTGACCACGTTGGCCTTCTCGGTGGTGCTGTGAGTCACCACTGCGGTGGCGGCGGACACGCCTGCGGGCAGGGGGCTCGCGTTAGTGAACGTCACCTCGGTGGCGGTCAGCGCAGCGGGGCCAGTCTTGCACACGTCGGTGTTGAAGGTCACGGTGATGGTGTTGTCGGCGGTCTTCTTCACGACAGGAGCCTTCAGCAGTTCCTGCTCGACCTCGACCTTGACACCGGTGATGGTCAGGTCAGTCTTGCCCATATACACGATGTTGTCGCTGGCCTTAGCGGTAGCACTGTCGGGATTCACGCCGGTGAAGACGAAGGTCTTGCTCGGGTCGTTGGTGGTCACGGTGACCTTGTAGGTCACAGCGCCACGAGTGCCGTCAGCGCCCTTGCCAGCGGTCACCTTCAGGGTAACATCGCTGAACTCGTGGAGGCCCTGAGTGACATCAGACGCATCCTCGAACTTGAAGGTATCGTCGTTCGTGTTAGCCAGACCGTAGTCCTTGCCCAGGATGTCAGTGCCGGGGGTAGTGTTATCCAGCTTGTTGAAGGCGCCAGCGAAGGCAGCGCCGGAGGCGACCTTCACGCCGATGTCGGTTCTGGCAACAATGTCTTCGACCTTGATCACGACGTAGCCGGTGCAGTCAGCAGCAATGTTGCCGGTCTGCATGATGTTCTCGCTGGCAGCGTTGGCCTTGACACCGAGGCCGGTGGTCTTAAACACGCCGGTGGCGTCGAACTCAGCGCCGGAAACGAGGGTGTACACCACGGTGGTCTTGCCGGAGGCCAGCGTGTAGGTGCCGGCGTCGGGAGCCGCAGCGATGGTGCTAACGCCAGCCGCAGCGGTGGTCAGGGTGGTGGCGGTGTTCTGAGCCATGGTCACAGCCTTGCCGTCAGCGCCAATGAACTTGATCTTGGCGGCGGTGAAGATCTCGTGGGAGCCGTCCTTAACGAGCTCGAACTTCAGACCGTTATCGGTGGTGTAGTCGTCGCCGGCGGGAGTGATGGCGTTAACGACGAACTTACCATTGGTCAGAGGCTCGGCCACGGTGATGTCGTCAATCCAGACGCCCTTTCCGTCATAGACCTTGAGGAGGAAGTTGGCGGTACCGGCAGCCCACTCGGGAGCGGTGAAGCTCAGCTTGTAACGCATTCTGCCGTTTCTGTTGACGCTGTACTCGATGTTGGCAGCGCCCATGCCGGTGGGAACATCCACGTTGCCAACATAGCCGTCCACGTCGCCGTTGACCTTATCCTCGTTCTTCGCGTTGACTTCCTGAACGAACAGGTTGGTGATCTGGCCATCGTCCAGAGTGTACAGGACGGTGTCGTTCTCATCGGTGGTGATGCTCTTCAGGGAGACAGCGGTGATGACGCCGTCGGTGTCGATCTTGAAGATCTTGGCATCCTCAGCCACAGTGTAACGGGCGGGATTGTTCTTGTCGGTGCCGAAGCCGATGGTGTACTCACCGGACAGCTTCACGGTGCCCTGAGTCGCATAGACCTCTCCTCAAAGGGCGGCAGGGCTCTCCCTTGCGCCGCCATTGATTTTTTCTATCTGTACCCCAATGGAATGAAAATTATCATACCCCGAACGGCCGCCTCTGTCAATCGTCCGGCGGCGGGGACAGCAGGCAGGAGATCGGCAGGCACCATCGAAACCCGAAAAAGCAAAGGAGACCGGTCTCGGTCTCCTTTCTTGTTTTCTTAAGCAAGGAAGAGCCCGTGCCATCGCGGCACCGTTCCTCCGCCCGGCCGCTTCCCGGATTCCCGGCGCAGACTTCAGCCCTCGGCTTTGGCAAACGCCATGCGGATGCCGTAATCCATGGCGTTGACGAGGCTCAGCTCGTTGGCGTGTCCGTCGCCGGCATGGCCAAAGCCGGTGCCGTGGTCCACACTGGCCCGGATGATGGGCAGTCCCAGCGTCACATTGACACCGGCTACTGCATCCCAGTGCCCCTCAGCCTTGTTATAAACGAAGCCCTTTACCTTTAGGGGAATGTGTCCCTGGTCGTGATACATGGCCACCACGATATCGTACCAGCCGCCCAGTGCCTTGGAAAACACCGTATCCGGCGGCGTGGGTTTCCCGTCGGGGATACAGATCCCCTCGGCCATGGCGGCGTCGATGGCCGGCTGGATTTCTTCGATCTCCTCAGTGCCGAACATACCGTTCTCTCCGCAGTGGGGATTGAGACCCGCCACGGCCACCTTGGGCTCCCGGATACCGATGGCCTTGCAGCCGGCATCGGCAATGCGGATTACGTCCAGCACCCGGTCCTTCTTGACCCGGTCACAGGCCTCCCGCAAAGACACATGGGTGGACACATGGACCACCCGCAGATCCTCATGGGCCAGCATCATGGTGTACTTGGCCGTGTGGGTATAGTCCGCATAGATCTCGGTATGACCGGAATAGTGGTGTCCGGCCATATTGATGGCCTCCTTGCTCAGCGCATTGGTGATCGTGGCATCGATCTCGTCGGCCATAGCCAGCTCAATGACCTTGACAACATACTGGAAGGCCGCCTCACCGCCCAGCTCAGTGACACCCAGGCCGAACGGCTTCGGGCTCGCAGGGTCACCGGGAATGTCGCTTTGCTTGATGAGTCCCAGATCGTACACGTCGATGACGCCGTAGCGGAACTGTGCCTCTGCCACAGACTGGATGGGGCGGATCTTCAGGCAGATGCCGGATACCTTTTCCGCCACCTTGGCGGCATACTCCATGCTGGCGGCGTCGCCCACCACCAGCGGACGGCAGCGCTCATAGATCCGTTTGTCGGCCAGGGCCTTGATGGTGATCTCCGGGCCGTTGCCAAAGGGATCACCCATGGAAATTCCAAGAATCGGAAGGTTCATCATATCCCAACTTTCTATAATTAATTGTTCTTCTTTTGGTGCGCCCTGCGGTCCCATTCCCGGGCGGGACGCCTGACTGCGCAATCTCTCTATTCTTTACAGGGCACTCCCCTGTCACAGCACCTGCTGGTAGAGGTAGCGGGCGTCATCGGGCGTGATTTCCCGCATGTTGTTGTCCAGCAGCCGCGTGACCTCCATTCCCGAGGCCACCAGCGCCTCCAGATCCTCTTCGGGAACGCCGAACTCCGTCAGGCTGGTGGGGATATCCAGGTGCCGGACGATCTGCTCCAGCCGGGTGATGACCGCGGCGCTCTTGCCCTCCAGGGTGGTCTCGCCGCCCCGGATGCAGCGGTCGTAGGCAGCCGCCAGCCGCTCCCGGCAGGCAAGCTCATTGAAGCGCATGATTGGTGCCAGTAAAATAGCGTTGGACACTCCGTGGGCAATGTGGTACTTGCCGCCCAGGGGATAGCTCAGCGCGTGAACGGCAGTGGTACCGGACGCGGTGATGGCCACGCCGGCATAAAAGCTGGCGATCTGCATCTGGTTCTTGGCATCCATGGCCTCGGCATCGTCGCAGGCCCGCTCAATGTTGTTGAGGATCATATCCAGCGCCTGCAGGGCGAAAATATCACTGAAGGGATTGGCCTTATTGGAGGTCCAGCACTCAATGGCATGGGCCAGCGCGTCCACGCTGGTGGCCGCCGCGATCTTCCGGGGCAGCTTTTTGATCATGACCGCATCCAGAATGACAAAGTCGGCGATCATTTCCGAGTTCACGATCCCCACCTTCAGCTGCTTTTCCGGCACTGCCACGATGGCGTTGGGCGTGGCCTCTGATCCCGTACCCGCAGTGGTGGGAATCATGAGGGATTTGATGCATTTTTTGGCCTGTGTGGGCGTGTCCAGCAGCTCCTTGATGCCGTATTCATCAGTCATCAGGATGCTGGCCAGCTTGGCAGTGTCCATGACGCTTCCGCCGCCCACCGCCATGATGAAGTCCGCACCCCAGGCCTTGCACTGGTCCACCAGCTTCTGGGCCTCGGCATAGGTGGGCTCCGCCGGCAGGTCGTCCAGGATCACCGTATCCACACCGGACTGTTCTACCCAGGCCATGGGCAACTCCAGCAGCCCCGCGCCCCGAATGCCCTGATCGGTAAAGACTGCCAGATGCTGCACATGGTTTTCTTTCAAAATCGCAGGAATGTTTTCCAGCGCATTCTTGCCGCTGAACACACTGTGCGGCATCTTCAGGTTATACGTTTCAATCATGGACGTTCCTCCTCGTATAATAAGTTTAAAGTTAATAATTCAGATATCAGCAGACTTTGAGATGCCCGTGATACAATGCTGTTAGGTCGGCAGGGTCAAGCTCTTTTCTCTCCAGTTGAACCGAACGGTTGCTTCAAGCAAAGTCCGTTCCCCTGGGCCGGAAGTTAGCTGCAAACTCATTGGCTGTTTGCCGGATGTGAGGCCGCCCCTTCAGCAGTGGGGGACATCGCATTGGCCTCCTTCGGAATGATTCTTATAAGCGAGGTTGCTGATGCTCCGGTCATCACGGGCATCTCAAAGCCTGCTGACCTGAAATCCACCATGTGAGGGGGTGATATTCGTGAACAAGCTTTTCGTTGGCATTGATGTGAGCAGCCAGAACAACGTTTCTTACTTGATGGATTCGGATGGAGTCAAATATAGCAGCTTTTCCGTGCAGAACAATCTTGGCGGTGCTAAACTGTTGACAGAAAAGATCGTGTCGGCAATGGAAACGCTGAAGCTCTCCGATGTGGTCATCGGGATGGAGTCCACATCCATCTACGGAAACCACTTGGTCCACTCTCTGCGGGAGGACGGAACGCTTGGCCGCTACCAGCGAAAGATCCATGTGCTCAACCCAAAGCAGGTCAGCAAATTCAAGGAGGCTTATCCAGCCCTGCCAAAGAATGATTGGGTGGATGCTTTTGTAATTGCCGACTGTCTTCGATTCGGAAGGATCAGATCGGAGGTCTACATGGACGATTACCGCTATGAAGCCCTGAAAACCCTTACCAGAGCCCGGTTTTACGCCGTACAGAACCTTGCCCGAGAGAAGCAACGCTTCGCCAACCTATTATTTCTCAAGTGTTCCGGCCTGGCTCAAAGCGCAGATATCAAGAACACCAGCTCTACTGTTCTCTCCCTCATGGAAGAATATGAAACGGTAGATGATCTGGCCAACGCCGATCTCAGGCTTCCGTTGCCAAGTATGCCGGCCTTGTGTGGACACAGCATCAGTCTGGCAATTTCGAAGCCGAGAACACCCGCATGATTAAATCCGGCAACCGATTCCTTCGCTACTACCTGCTGGAAGCTGCAAACTCTGTGAGAGGATGCGACCCCGAGTTTCAGCGCTACTATGACCTCAAATACCACGAGGTCAATATGGGCCAGCATAAACGTGCACTCGCTTTAACTGCCAGAAAACTGGTTCGGTTGGTCTTTCGACTGCTGAAAGACAACCGCCTGTATAACCGTTGGTGAGTTGATCTCACTGACATTTCTGGCCCTGCTTTTGAAACATTTTGCAGGTAGGGCTTGGATGAGTGTTGCTTTTTTTCTGAGCAGTCCGCCTAAAATTGCCGTTTTCCTCCGATTTTTTCTTCTTTAGCCTATTGACTTAGCACCATTGGACTTATTACATTCTCTGGGGTTCCGTCAGTTTCGCTAGCCTGCACATCAGGTCCGGTTCTCCGAACCCTCCGGACTTGGAGATAATGTAATGGATCTTCCCACGATACACGAAGTATGTCAGCACCACACCGGTATCCAGCTCACATACCGGCGTCAGCGCCGCCACGCCCACTGCACCCATCAGCGCCAGCAGCGTATCTCCGCCGGTGCACATCAGTGTCGCTTCCAGCCCGTCGTCCAGAAGCCGCCGCATCAGCCGGCCCAGGGTATCGGAAATCTGCACCCGCACCTGCTGGAGATCCATTCCCCGCTCCGCAGCAAACGCGCCAGCGCCGGGCTGTCCGGGCAGATCGTTGCTGTCCAGGATGCAGACCCCTTTTTCGTTGGCCGTTTTCAGCCAGTGCTCTACACGGGCTGCGCAGTCCCCGCTCTCCAGCCATGCCGGCAAAAGCTTTTCCTCCGACAAGAGCCGGAACCGGGGGAACCCAGCCTGCTCGGCAAAATCCACTTGGCGGCGCGTCACGGGGTTCACGCTGCCGCAGGCGACAAAGAAGGGCTTTTTCAGCGCCGGCGCCTGGGGAGCCGGCCCTGCCAGATCCAGCAGGTCTGCCATCACTGCAGCAAAGCCTGCACAACCCGCGCACAGCCGCGCCCCCGAAAGGCCCAGCTGCCGGCCGATCTCCGCCAGATTGTCATCACTGGCTGCGTCAAAGACCTGGATGCCGGGGGTGCCTTCATCCGGCTTTTCCAAAGACCGCTGCACCACCGGCACAGCGGTCTGCTCGCCCAGGATCTCTGCCACCCGGGAATGCCGCACAGGCTCAAAGGGGTCCTGCCCGAACACGCTCTGCGCCACCGGCACCCCGTCGATCAAATGGACTCCATCCTTTGTCGTGCGATGGGTCTTGGGGAACGCAGGGATAAAGGGGAGCCGATCGGCGCCGGCCGCATCCATTACGGCAGCCAACTCTGCCCCGATATTGCCCCGCAGCGCCGAATCGGTCTTTTTGTAAATACATTCCACATTCGCCGCCAGCGCACGCTCCGTAGTCTGCCGTACCACTGCGTAAGCCTGCTCCGGAGCCACGTGCCGGGTCTCGGCGTCCAGCACCAGTACCTGCAGGCCGGGCTCCGCCCCGGCAAAGGCAAAGGCCGGATCCGTGATGACTCTGGTGGCCGCTCCACGGGCGGCAAACTGCACGCCCGTATCCAGCGCCCCAGTAAAGTCATCGGCAATGATTAACAGTTTGACCATGCTCCCCCTCCGTATCGTTCGTATTTGAAACACTTCTTGTCGAAGAATCAAAATTCGCTGAATCACCGGCAAGTTTTTCATTTTGTCTGGTTTTATTTTATAAAATGCAGCCCATTGCGGCAATTCTTTTTCCCTGTTTTAGTGTTTCACTTTGAAACGCCATGAAAAAGCATTGCTCCGTTTTTGTAAATTTGATACAATGTGTTTAAAATTTAAACACATCAGGAGGCCGCCATGGAAAACCGCTATCGTGTTTTGGGCATTGCGCCCTACGAAGGAATGAAGAAACTGATGTCCGACCTGGTAGAAGACTATCCGGAGATCGATCTGACGCTGTTTGTGGGAGATCTGGAGGAGGGTCTGGAAATCGCCCACAGCAATTTCCACGGCAGCTACGACGTGGTGATCTCCCGGGGCGGGACCGCAAAAATGCTCCGGCGGAACCTTCCGCTCCCGGTGGTGGAGATTCCGGTATCCATGTACGATCTCCTGTGCTCACTCAAGCTGGCGGGTGCTTCCGCCAGGGCGGGAAAGGTCTCCATGGTTGCCTTTGACAACATCACCGCCAACGCGCGGCTGCTGTGCAACCTGCTGGATTACGACATCGATATCCGCACGGTGGACGACGGCCCGGAAGCAGAGGCGATCCTTGCCGGGATGCAGCAGGACTGCTGCGAGGCAATCTTGTGCGATGCGGTTTCCAACGCGGCGGCCAAGCGTCTGGGTTTCAACTCGTTTCTCATCACATCCGGGCCCGACAGCATCCGCCAGGCGTTTGAGCAAGCATTGTTTCTATGCCGCAACCAGACCCGTCTCCGGGAGGAAAATCTTTTTTTTCGGGAACTGCTCCACGGTCAGATCGGACAGACTATCGTGCTGGATGACAACGGGCATCTCTACCTGTCCACGCTGGAGCACCCGTCCCAGGGACTTCTAGACCTTCTGAAGCGGGAGCTGCCCGAATCCCGGAAAGAGGAGGAGCGGAGGATCATCCGGAATCTGGACGGTATGCTCTATTCCATCCGGTCCCGGCGCGCCACCTCAGGCAGCCTCTCCCGCACAGCATTTTTCTTCGCTGCACGCAAATCCCCCCTGTCTCCCAACCAGGCGGGCATCCGGTTTTCCACAAGGCCGGAGACTGAAGCCGCCTTTTACAGCAGCATCTTCAGCTTTGCGGGGACCATCCGCGATTTTCAGGATGACATCGACCGCATCAGCCGCAGCAGTGCTCCCGTGATGGTCACCGGCGAGGACGGCACTGGAAAAGAGTCCATCGTCAGCGTACTGTATCTGAGGGGCACCCTGCAGAATAATCCACTGGTTTCTGTGAACTGCAGCCTGCTCAACGAAAAAAGCTGGGACTTTTTGCTGGAAAATCACCACTCCCCCCTGGCAGACGAGGACATCACCATCTACTTCTCCAGCATCGACGCACTGTCTCCGGAGCGCCGGCAGCAGCTGCTGGCAGTGCTGTCGGAAATGGACGTATGCCGCCGGAACCGTGTGATTTTCTCCTGCGTGTGCCAGCCCGGAGAATATACCTCCGCGGCAGGCTCCCTGTTTATGGACAAGCTGTGCTGTCTTTCCCTGTTCCTGCCCCCTTTACGGCAGCTGTCAGACCGGATCCCCGCTCTGGTGAACCTGTCCCTCAGCCACCTGAACGCCGATCTCCCCCGGCAGCTGGTGGGCGCGGAACCGGAGGCCCTGGAACTGCTGCAATCTTTCCGGTGGCCGCACAATTACACCCAGTTCCGCCGGGTGATGGGAGCGCTGGCGGTCACCGCCGCCGGACAGGTGATCACCGCACAGGACGTACGGGACATCCTCCGCAAAGAGCGGCATGTGGGCACCTTTTCCCCCGGTGCCGAGAACGCCGCCGTCCCCCTGGATCTGAGCCGTCCCCTGGAGGAGATCACGCAGGAGGTGGCGCGGTGGGTTCTGGAGGAAAACGGCGGCAACCAGACCGCGGCGTCCAGACAGCTGGGGATCAGCAGGACCACCCTGTGGCGACTGCTGCAAAAGTGAGCGGCATATCCCTGCGCCTCTCCCTGCATACCTCCCAAAGCACCTGTTTCCAAAGTCAAGACCACCCGTAAAACGGGTGGCTTGCACAAGCCCTAAAAGGGCATAAGACAGGCCGCACCTTAAGGTGCGGTGAAACGGACTGCCGACCGCATATGATTTCGAGCAGCCCCACCAAGTGGGGCTGTTTTTATTTGCTCTTGTTTACTTGCTCACCCGTAAACGGGTCAAAGTACTCCTTAATCGATATCTGATCCGATAGTTTGTCCTCTGCAAGCTGATTTCGGATATACTCTGCAATCACCTTCTTGTTTCTTCCTACTGTATCCACATAGTATCCTTTACACCAAAACTGTCGATTCCCGTACTTGTACTTCAGATTCGCATGCCGGTCAAATATCATTAGGGAACTTTTTCCTTTGAGATATCCCATGAACTGTGATACACTATGCTTTCTGTAAGAGATTCCCGGACGAGCTGACCAGCGAAATTTTTGAACACATTCTCAACAAGGAATTGAATAACAGGATGATGGACACCAGCGCGATTTTCATTGACGGCGCTCACATCAAAGCCAGTGCGAATAAGAAAAAGTACCAGAAGGAACAAGTTGCGAAGGCGGCAAAGGTCTACTCCGGACAGCTACGCAGAGAGGTCAATGAGGAAAGAGAAAAGCTGGGTAAGAAGCCCATTGAAGATGAGGGTGACGAAAATCATCCCCAAGGTGGCAGCGGAGAAACGGTAGAAAAGACTATCTCCACCACAGGCCCGGACTGCGGAATGTTCGTAAAAGGAGAGCATGAGCGGCAATTTGCCTATGAGTCGCATACAACTTGCGACAAAAGAGGATTTGTCCTGGGAGTAGAAGTAACTGCAGGAAACATCCATGACAGTGTGGCGTGGGATAGGGTATATGACAATATAACCAGCAAATTCGATGTTCAGTTCGTGGCCATGGACGCGGGATATAAGACCCCATGGATTGCAAAGAAGACCTTAGACGACGGAAAGATTCCGGTTCTCCCCTATACAAGATATATAGGCAGTAAAGAAGGATACCGTCCCTGGGACTACCAATATGACCCCGTAAAGGATGTGTTCCTCTGTCCCCACGGTCAGGAACTTCGCCATACCACAACAGACCGTGACGGGAAAAGAAATCTACCGCAGCACCCCCAAAAACTGCGTCAACTGCCCATCCAAAGCCTGCTGTAAGGCAAATGAGAAAGGCCAGAAGGTATTGACACCCCACATCTGGCAGGAATACCTGGACATTGTGGAGAGCATCCGATAGACCGACCTGGGCAAGCAAATTTATGCCCAGCGAAAAGAGACCATTGAACGGGTCTTTGCGGATGCGAAAGAGAAACACGCGATGCGTTATACACACCACCGAGGCTTGGCCGCCGTTGCCAGATGGGTCAGGCTTAAATGTGTTGCCATGAATCTGAAAAAGCTGGCCCAATGGAGCTGGAGGGGCTCCATTTTCCAGCCGATACTCGCTTATTTTTCCCCATATTGCAAGAGAACCCCCGCTTTCGTCGCATGAAAGCAGGGGTTCTTTGACAGACTGAGAAGGCCGACAGCGTATGCTGCCGGCCTTCTTTTATAACAGAAGCGGGTTCTTAAAGTTACTTTTCCGGGTCTTCTGTGCAGATGACCTGCACGTTTTCCTCCTCCAGCCGCTGCAAAAGCTCCGGGTCATCGATGGATTTGGAAGTGATGATTCCGCTCAAATCCTTGAAATCCGCAAAGAGGCTTACTCCCATGCTGTGGAATTTGCTCTCATCCAGCAGCGCGTAGACCTCCTTAGCGGAGGCCACCATTTGCCGCTTGATGGGTAGCTGCAAAGGAGAGATGACCGTCAGGCCCACCGTGCCCCGGGTGCTGCTGGCACTGATAAATGCCTTTTCCACAGGATGTTTTTCAATGAACTGCACCGCATCTTCTCCCACCAGGCTCATGTCGTCCAGAAAGCCGCCAGTGAGGAACACGTTCACAGGGGTGGAGTTCAGGATGTACGCAATGGAAATGGAATTGGTGATAACGGTGAGTCGCTGAAAGCAGCCCAGATTTTCCGCCATGGCCTGCAGGGTCGTGCCGGAGTCCAGAATGATGGTATCGCCTTCGTTGACAAGCTTCACGGCGGCACGTCCGATCTGTCTTTTCTCCTCATCATGCATGGCGTTTCGCAGCTCAAAGGCCGGCAGATGGCACTCGCTGGCCGGCGAGATCCTGCCCCGGGCTTTCCGGATTTTTCCAAGAGATTCCAATTCCGTAAGGTCGCGCCGGATCGTTGCGGGAGAAGCGGGGATCATCTCCAAAAGTTCCTTGACCTCAATACTGCTACGGGTACCCAGCGTTTCCAAAATGATTCGTTGGCGTTCCAGTCCTTTCAAGTCAATCCTCCCATTTCTTTCGAAACTCTCGGTAATTGAAAATCATTATACTCGTTTTTCCAGACACTTACAATCATTTTTTCAACGCTTGGGTACCCCGTTCCCTTTACTTTGCCTGATTTGCCCGACGTTTTTTGATCACAGGGCTGATCACAGGCCACAGCAGGGAGATGACGGAGATCACGATCAGGACCAGAGAGATGGGGCGGGTGAAAAACACGGAGATGTTGCCGTCAGAGATCACCAGTGCGCGCTGCAGATTCTTTTCCGCCAGGGAGCCCAGAATCAGACCCAGGATGATGGGAGGCATGGGGAAGTCGCACTTGATGAGCACATAAGCCACCACGCCGAAGATCATCATCATAAAGATATCCAGGATGTTGTTGTTCAGCGCATAGGTACCCACCACGCAGAAAACGAACACGATTGGGGTCAGGTAGGTGTTGGACACATTGCCGATCTTGGCGAAGCCGCGGATGGCGCTGTAACCTAGCAGGCACATCCAGAGATTGGCAAAGAAGAGGCCCACGATGATGGTGTAGACCGTGCCCGTCTGCTCCGTGAAGAGCATGGGGCCGGGAACGACGCCCTGCATCATCAGGGCGCTGAGCATGACCGCAGTGCCTGCATCTCCGGGAATACCCAGCGTCAGCAGCGGAATCAGCGCACCGCCGGAAATGGCGTTGTTTGCGGATTCCGGAGCGGCGATGCCCTCCGGTGCGCCCTCGCCGAACTTCTCCGGATGCTTGGACCAGCGCTTGGCTTCATTGTAGCCCACCCAGGAGGCGATATCGCCGCCGGTGCCGGGGATGGCGCCGATAATGGTGCCGATGATGCTGGAGCGGAGCATGGTGGGGAAGGTCAGCTTCGTATCCGCCCAGGTGGGAAGGACGCGCTCCAGCTTCGCCTTAGAGTGTAGGCTGCTGGTACCGCCGCCTTCAATGTTGTTGAGTCCCTGGGAGAATGCGTACAGGGCGATCAGGGTGGGGATCATGGCGATGCCGCCCGTCAGATAGACGGAACCGAAGGTGAAGCGGGGCGTTCCGGTCAGGGAGTTCATGCCGATGGTGGCCATGATCAATCCCAAAACCGCGCCGATGAGGCCCTTGACCACGCTCTTGCCGGAGATGCTGGTGACCATGCTGAGGCCGAACACCGCCAGAGCAAAGTACTCGGTAGCACCGAACTTCAGCGCGATCTTGCTGAGCATGGGAGCTGTCCACAGCAGCATCACCGCGCTGAACAGGCCGCCGAAGGTGGAGGCCATGGTGGAGATGCTCAGGGCCCGACCGGGCTGGCCCAGCTTAGTGGCCATGGGATAGCCGTCCAGGCAGGTGGCGGCGGAGTTGGCGGTGCCGGGGGTCTTGATGAGAATGGCTGTGATGGACCCGCCGTAGATGGCACCGCAGAAGATGCCCAGCAGCATCAGCACTCCGGAGTTCCCCTCCATGGACAGCGTCAGGGGCATCATGATGCTTAGACCCATGACAGAGGACAGTCCCGGCATGGCACCCACCAGAATTCCGATCAGAGTGCCGAAAAACATGACCGCAATGTTATAGGGCTGCACCACGGTCATCAGGGCAGCAAGCAAGCTTTCCGTCATTTCCATCCCTCCTTACACGAACAGACTTCCCTGCAGCAGCGGCAGACTCAGTGCTACAGAGAAAATCAGATAAACGGCTACCAGCACGCCCACCGTCAGGCCCGCCAGCACTTTGATCCGTTTTTCCCCCATGAGGCGCATAATGGTGGGAATCATAAAGGCCGACGCCAGCATGAAGCCCAGGAACTTCAGCAGCACGCAGAACACGAGGATGATGCCGATGCCCTTGAGCACACGCTTGAAGCCTTCAGAGTGAATGTCAAAGGGCTCTTCCTGGGAGGAGTGGCCCGTAAGGGCCTGCACCATCAGCAGGGCCGACAGCAAAAACAGCAATACCGCCAGAACACGGGGCCACGTGCCGGCGCCGATCGCCCCTTCCACTTCCGGGAGCCCGGAGGAGGCTGTGAAAAGCCCCGCCGCGACGACCATCAAAATCGTGGAAATCGTAATATCGTACTTTTTCATAGAATCCTCTTCATTTCTAATTCGGTGGAATGGTTTTTAGTAGGGGAGCCTCCATGAGAGGTTCATGGAGGCTCCTTTGGTCCATATACGCAATGGAAACCGTTTATGCCAGGACGCTGGCGTAGTACTCCGCCTGATCGGCAACGAACTGCAGCATCTCATCGTTGTCCATTGCGGGAACTGCCTGGAAGCTCAAGCTCTCCAGCGTCTCGCGGTACTCGTCGGAGGTCGCCGCAGCGGTGAAGATTTCCTGCAGGTAGGAGACTGCATCGGCGGGGGTGTCCTTGAGGGCCACGACCATGATCCAGCTGAGGATGTTCATGTCCTTGAGTTCCTCATAGCTCTCGCTCATGCAGGGAACGTCGGGATAAGCGGCGAGCCGCTCGGCTCCGGAGCAGGCGATGGCCTTCAGGGTTCCGGCCTCCAGCTGACCGGCGGCAGCACCGGGCGCTGTGATGGTGGAATCGCACTCACCGCTGACAGTGGCGATCACGCTGTCCGCAGAGGAGTCATAGGCCACCGTCTTGAGGTCCAGGCCCAGCTGCTTGTTGAGCACGGTGTAAACCAGGTGAGGCACTGCACCGCTGCCGGTGTCGCCCACGGAGAGGGTGCCGGGATTGGCCTTCACATAGTCCACGAACTCTTCAAAGGTGTCATAGGGAGCGTCGGAGGGAACCAGGAACAGATAGGGGTCCTGCTCGATGCAGGCTAGGGGGATAAACTGATCAGAGCTGATATCGGTGTTGCCCAGTGCGTGGTTGAGGACCAGGTCGCAGTTGAGCACGCCGATGGTGTAACCGTCCGCTGCGCTCTTGACGAACTGCGTGGCGCCTACCAAACCGGAACCGCCGGCAACGTTGGAGACGATGATGTTCTTGGAGAGCATGTCATCGGGAATAGCATTGATGGCGCTGCGCACGCAGGTATCCGTGGTGCCGCCGGCCGCCCAGTAGACCAGAGCGGTGATGTTCTTTTCCGGATAGGTGCTCTCGGCGGCGGGGGCGTCGCCGCCCTCAGAACCCTCAGCCTCGGGGGTGATCTTGCTGCCGCAGCCGGCCAGGCTGCCGCAGACCATCAGTGCTGCCAACAACAGAGCGGTCAGTTTTCTTTTCATGTGGATTTTCCTTTCTCGCCTTCGTTTAAATTTTATAATCTCCCTAAGGGAGGAATGCGCCTGGGAAAGGTCAGTGCCGGGTGATCTCCAGCTTGGGAGAGCGGCGAATAAAGTCCATAATCTCCTCGAAGGACTTCATGCCGGAGGTGGCACCCACCTGCTGGATCACCTGCGCCGAGCAGGCCGTGGCGAACTCCAGGCCCTGCTGGGGGGTGAATCCCCGCTGCATGGCGGCCAGATAGCCTGCAACAAACGCGTCTCCCGCCCCCGTGGTGTCTGCCACGGGAACCCTGTAGCAGCCGCAGGAGAAGGCCTCCTGCGCGTTTTTGAAGAACGCACCGTCGCTGCCGGCTTTGATGATGACGTTTTTGACGCCCCGCTCCAGCAAGAAATCCGCCATCTCGTCAAAGCGTTCCCGCTTGGTGATCTCCACAGCCTGTTCGATGCTGGGCATGAAGTAATCCAGGTACGGATAGTACGGCTCCAGCAGGCTGTTCCACCGTCCGGTCCGGTCCATGGTCACATCCAAGGACGTGATGATGCCCCGGCTCTTCGCTTCCCACAGCAGGCGGACAGCGCCGTCTCCGTCAAAGCGCTCCATATGGAAGGTTCCGCCGATCTGAAGCACCGACACCTGATCCAGCACATCCAGATTGATATCTTCAAAGCACAGCTCCGCGCTGCTACCAAAGTTCTGATAAAAAGTGCGGGTGCCGCCGTGCCCCATCAGGATTAGGGACTTGGCCTGCTCTGCCGCGCTGGAGAATACCACGTGGTCCGTATTCACGCCTGCCTGCCGCAGAGAATTGAGGCAGTTTTGAGCAAAGATATCATTTCCGATCCGTCCGATATAAATCACATCGTTGCCCAGCCGGGCCAGATCCACCGCGTTGTTATGGGCGTCTCCGCCGGTCTTGACCCAAAAGCTGTCCATGGGGTGATAATCGCTTTCCAGCAGCACCTTTTCAATGGGGAACGCCACCAGATCTGCCATCATCTCGCCCACACAAAGCATTTTCTTCTTCAATCGATTCCCCGTCCTTTGTGCGCGTATTTCTTGAGAACAAATCATGTTTCGGTCATTATTTGATTGCAGCTATTATAATACAGTCATTTTTGTTTGTAAATTATAAACAGTTCCAAACAAAAACGCAGGTTTTTGTTAGTTCCGACGATTCCAATCAAATGTCAGCCGGATCACAGTTTTCCCTGGAACAGCTGGATCTTATGACGGGCCAAAGCGGTCATGTTTTCCTTGGCAGTCCGGTACATCTGATAGAAATCCCGCTGCCCCACCGTGCTCTCCAGACCTTCCATGAATGCCATGCGCAGCTCGGTGGCCACGTTGATCTTGCGGATGCCCAGCTTGATAGCCTGACGGATCATATCATCGGGCGTTCCGGAACCGCCGTGGAGAACCAGCGGCGGAGGAGAGAGCTTCTGGCATGCCTGGAGACGGTCAAAGTCGAAGTGCGGCGTACCCTGGTACATGCCATGGGCATTGCCGATCCCCACAGCCAGCGCGTCGCAGTCCACCTTGGAGATGAACTCCCGAACCTCGTCCACATCCACCAGATTAACATTTTTGTGGGAAATTCCGTCTTCTACGCCGGAAATAGCGCCCAATTCGCACTCCACAGACACGCCGACCGCATGGGCGCTGCGAACCACAGTCTGGCTTTCCCGGATGTTGTCTGCCAGAGAATCGTGGGAGCCGTCATACATCACAGAGGTAAAGCCCAGGCGCAGGCACTGCACAGTCTGCTCATAGCTAATGCCGTGATCCAGGTGGAGCACTACGGGCACTGTGCTTTCCCGGGCGATCCGCTTGACCAGATCGGCCAGATGCTCCAGCTGTCCTGCCTTGATGGCTCCCTGACCCACGGTCAGGATCACCGGGCAATGCTCCTCTTCCGCAGCATCCATGATGGCCTCGGTTCCCTCAATGTTATCAATGTTAAATCCCGGAATCGCAGTGTTGCTCTCCACTGCGATGGAAAGGACTTCTTGTAATGTTGCCAGCGCCATAGTTCAATACCATCCTTTATGATCGAATTCAGAGGTCGCATCCCTCTCGAAGCAACCTTAACATATCACAGTCGCATATTATAATCAACATTATTTTGATTGAATAATCATTTTTTGATTATTTGCAACAAGTGTGTTAAGAAAATTTGTATCATTTATCAATAGGCGACCCACCGTCCTGGTGCTATGATGAAATAAAAACTGCTGGGACGGTGATACGGTGACAAACCTATACCCCATTCGCCTGAATCATGCGGGTGCATGGCGTGTCTACTTGGGCGGAAAGCGGATCAGGGCGCTGTACGGAGAAAAAGACCCGTAGGACGATTATTACGTGGATCGCTTCCACAACGCCGGCCGCCGGCGCCGGGGCTGTACCGGAACAGGGGCTGAGCCGGCAAGCGGAGCAGCCCTCTCTTTTTTTGTGGGATGTGATTGCAGCCTCTCCCAATCGTTTTTTGGGCCGAGCCTTTGTGCAGGCCTATGTCTGCCACTGCGGGGTCCTTTTGAAGCTACTGGACACAGCAGAGCGGCTGAATGTGCAGGTGCATCCGGATCGTTTCGCAGCCCGGCGGCTCTGAGACTCCTCCTACGGGAAAACGGAGTGCTGGCATTTTCTCCCCGGAAGAACGATTGACGGGAAGCCTCCGGTTTTTTATATGGGACTTTGGGAGCATGTGACCCTGGCAGACTTCTGGAGGGCCTTTGAAAGCGGAGATTCCGGCCAGCTTCTATCGTGTATGTACGCCTTTGAGGCCAGCCCCGGGCAGACGGCGCTGGTGGAAAGCGGCGTTCCCCTCGCGCTGGGAGCAGGCTGCTTTGCCCTTGAAATTCAGGAGCCCAGCGATTTGACGCTGCGGCTGGAACGCAGAACAGCTTCCGGCAGCGTAGTGCCGGGCGAGATTTGCCATCTGGGGATCGGCTACGACGCCATGTTCTCCTTGATCCGATGCGACCATCTGAGCCGCGAGCAGCTGCTGCAAAAATACGTGATGGAGCCGAAGCCCCTCTATGAGTGGCCCAACGGACGGATCATCCGTCTGGTGGATGACGCAGCCTGTCCTTATTTTCAAATGGACCGGGTGGAAGTGGTGTCCTGCCTGGATTTCCCTGCTCCGGCGCAGTTTTACGGATTGTTCGTGCTACAGGGAAAAGGGCAGCTCCTGTGTAAAGACAGGCACTTCCCCCTCTTCCCGGGAGAACAGTTTTTCGTGCCTGCCGACTGCCCTGCCATCCGTCTTTCCGCCGATGAATCACTTTCCGTCATTCGTTTCTCCGGGCCTCAGGCACCGGTGCGATGACGCAGATCCTTTCATAAGTTCAGCCCATCGGAGTAAGGTGCACCTTGAGAGGCGTTTTCGCGGTCTTGGGTGAACGTTGGACACGGAAAATGCCTGTGGCAACAGACTTTTCAAGGTAACCGTTCCGTAGACGATTGAGATGTTTGCCGTTTTCAACCACCCGAAAAAGTACTTTTTGTGCAGCAGCGATTTTCGGAGGAAAACGGGTATATTTTGCACCGCTGTAGTCAATGGAAAGGCTTCTTGGCCGTTCGAAAATCGTACCGCTGTAACCAAAGAAGAACGCCTCCGGCAGCGCAAAAATTGCGTCGCCATAGACAAAGATAAGGCGGCGAGGCTCCGAGGGGCAATTGATAACTTTCTGATAACTGTTCCGTCTTTGGATAGCTTTTCCCTCTTGGTTACGGTATCGTTCGTTGTCGAAAGGGGCTGATACCATGCCGAAAAGACGAGCAAACGGAGAGGGCAACATTAGGAAACGAAAGGATGGCCGATGGGAAGGCCGTTACACCGCAGGCTATGACCCGGAGAGCGGAAAACGGATCATCAAGAACGTGCTGGGTAAAACGCAGGCCGAAGTCAAGGAGAAACTCAAGACCGCGATCAGCGAAAGCCAGCGGCTGGATATATCCAAAGCGGGAACCTACACAGTGGCATTGTGGGTACGGACATGGTACGAGGTCTACGCCGAACCCCGCATCCGCCCCAACACCAAAGCCTACTACACCAATTACATCGAGAACCATATCGTACCGGGAATCGGCGACGTCCCGCTGGACAAGCTGACCACCATTCAAATCCAGCAGTTTTATAACAACCTCCAGAAAACTGGGCGAGTTCAACGCAAAAACTTCCCGCCGCTGAAAGATGCCAGTCTCAGCCCAAGAGTGGTGCGAGGCGTCCACACGCTGCTGCACAACTGCTTGGAACAGGCGGTGGCCGAACGGCTGATCCTCACCAATCCCGCCCAGGGCTGCAAATTGCCGCAACTCGAAAAGAAAGAAATGAAAATTCTGCCGCAAGAGAAAATCGGGATGTACCTCGCAGAAGCGGAGCGCCGGGGCCTTCTCGCCGCTTTCTATCTGGAACTGACCACCGGCCTGCGGCGCGGTGAACTGCTGGCCCTCCAATGGACGGACTTGGACGTTGAAAACCGGACACTCGCCGTCACGAAACAGGTAAACCGCATCAACGGGAAACTGGTTGTCAGCCCGCCAAAAACGAGAAATTCCATCCGTATATTGGCCCTCCCGCAACAGGCGGTGGATCTGCTGGTTGCCGAACACAAAAAGCACCCTCGCACCCCGTATCTGTTCCCATCTCCCAAGACCGGAACCATGTATGACCCGGACGCCTTCCGGAGAACCCATGACAAAATTTTGAAAGCCATCGGCGCGGAGCACATCCGGTTCCACGACCTCAGACATACCTTCGCAACGCTGTCGCTGAAAAGCGGGGTGGACGTGAAAACACTGTCCGGTGCCTTGGGTCACTACTCGGCGGGTTTCACATTGAACACCTACACCCATGCCACGGCGCAGATGAAGCAAGACGCCGCCGATACCATCGGCGGCGTCATCAGCCAGCAGATGCGCTGAAAAAACAGGGCCAGACAGGAATTTTTCTGTCTGGCCCTGTCCGGTACTTTCCGCGCCTTTCCCCGTGTGGGTCAGCGTGTGAGTCTTGAAGAAACAGCAAAAATTAAGTGCCATAAAAAGTTGCGGATTACGAAAGAAAATCACCGGAATCAAGCGGTTAATGTTCATAGGTACACAATGTGACCTATGGGGCAAACCGGACGGTACAGAGCACGATAAAAATAAGTCGAGGGAAATTTCCTCGACTTATTTTTATGCTTTGATCCCAGTTTATTTGAGCGGCAATAACTCAATAGGTTTCCATTTCCAGCCGCATCCGCATGACAGTCACACCGTCCAGCAGCCGGTAGCAGTAAAGCATACCCCCAATGCTGCGTATCCAGTATTGGGGGTATGCTTCACAATGCTGTTTTATATCACTATGCCTTTGGCGAAGGCTGCTGAGATGGGATGCCACATGACAATGCTTTCTCGATTATGTCTGCCTTTTGAGGCCGTCTCATCAACCGATAGTATTTGCACCATAACCGCGGCGATTGCAGCGGGATGACTTCTGTTCCAAGCAGCATTTTCTCCACGATCTGATCTTCACGCAGAGAACAATCATAAACCGTTCCCTCGTGCACGATCGCAAAACCAGCCATGACATCGACCTCGATAGAATCTATGAGGAACTCCATAAAGGCCTTTGTCCGGTACATGGGATTCGGCATGGGGTCAGGTGGACAAAGCTCACCCATTTCCGATAAAATCCTGCGGACACATTCCGCGTCATGGTCAGCGACCATTAAATCAATATCGTGGAACTCAGAGGTGATGCTCTTGAAGTACAGCAGCATCGACGCGCCCAAGGCCCACTGTACATGGGCCTCGTTCAGACGGTGCGCGATCTTCTGCAGCAATTCGATCTTCTTTTGTTCTTCCTTCATGATGCACCTCACTGATTGGAACCGGAGCCGGACTCCGCAAGCTTACGTTCGCGCCGATACTTTACCTCATCAGGCATAGGCTTGATATCGCCCGCTTTCGTGAGCGCCTGCTTGGTGAGGACAGGGCCAACCAATTCATAGATCAGGACGGCAAACAGGGTGATATTGCGAATCAAGTCGCCCTCAGGACCAAGCTGCCGCGCGGTGATGCACATACCAAGCGCGACACCAGCTTGCGGGAGCAAGGTGATCCCCAGGTATTTGCATACGGGAGGAGCGCAATGGGTCAGGCGTGTGCTGATGAGGGAGCCGTAATATTTGCCAAGAGAGCGAAAGAGGATATAGACAACGCCAATACCAACAATGGCCGCCTCGGTAAAAACGTGCAATTCAAGCTCTGCGCCGCTGACCACAAAAAAGAGCGCGAATAACGGCGAGGTCCAGCGATCCGCCTTTTCCATCAAGTCCGCGGATAAGGGGCAGAGGTTGCAGAAAACGGTCCCCAGCATCATGCAGACCAGCAGGGAGGAGAAGCCCACATGAACCGGCCCAATGGAGAACTTGATCATGGAAAGGGCAACCATGAGGAATACAAACGCAATCGTCAGATTCAGCCGGTTCGTATTGGAATGGAAAAGCTTTTCTAACTGAGTCAGCAGCCAGCCGCTGACCGCTCCCAGCAGCAGGGAGGCCGCGATTTCGATGAGCGGGTCTACCAGAATGGATACGAAGTCGACCACTCCGCTGGACAGCGTGCGCGCGATCCCAAAGGAAATGGCGAAGGCCACAAGGCCGACCGCATCGTCCAACGCGACAACGGGCAGCAGCAGATCCGTCAGCGGGCCGCTGGCCTTATATTGACGCACGACCATCAATGTGGCGGCCGGCGCGGTTGCGGTGGAAATGGCGCCAAGCGTGATGGCTTGCGCCACGGAAAGTTTGTCCGGGATGAGAATGTGCAAAAGAAGCAGCGCCGTATCGACGCACAGCATGGCGGCAAGTCCCTGAAAGACTCCGACAATGACCGCTTGACGCCCGATGTGCGTGATATCTTCCAGCCGAAACTCATTACCGATCGCAAACGCGATAAAGCCAAGAGCAACTTGGGAAACCAAGGTCATGAGATCGACTGCTTCCATGCTGATGAAGCCAAGCCCGGCGATTCTCAGGGAGCCTAAGAAATACGGTCCAACGAAGATACCGGCCATCAAATAGGCTGTAACATCGGGCAATTTCAAGGACTTCACAACACGGGTCATTAAGAGGCCGGCAAGGACGGCAATAGAAACAGATAAGATGATTTGCATGGTGTGTAGTTCCTCTTAGGTTGAATTGGTTCCGCAGCCTCTCAAAAAGCTGCGAGAGTGGTATCAATTTTAAGGTTCAGGCAGCTTGCCTGTATTTGAGCATTCTCAGATACAGGCAAACTGCCTCTTATTTTAATATTCCTTTTTCTCACCGCGCTGGTGATGCCGTTTGAAGCGTATGCGGAAGATCCCTATGTGCATAAATCAGGTCATACGATGACCAAATTCGCGCCACGCTCCATAAACGCGTTCTTCTGTTCTTCAGAGATCCCCCGGTCTGTGATAATGCAGTCGACTTCTTCTATGGGGCATACCCTCACCAGACTCGCGCGTCCGAATTTACTTGAGTCCGCATAGACCACAGTGCGTCTTGCAGCATGGCGCATCTGATTTTGTACGCTTGCCTCGCTGAAGCCAAGGTCCGTACAGCCGATAACGGGGTCAATTCCACTGGCCGACATGAAGTAGGTGTCAATATGGAGACTATCCTCGAGAGAAAACATGGGATTTACAATGGTATATTCGTCCTTGTTCAGAACGCCGCCGACCAAGATGATGGTAAAGCCCGGAACATCAGAAAGGAGCAAAGCGTTTTGAATGGAATTTGTGATAATGCTCAGCTTTTGAAAACGTCCTTTCAGGGCTACCGCCATCAGCTGACTGGTGCTGCCATAATCCAGCGCGATCACCTGGTTTTCCTCGATCATGGATAACGCGTATTGGACGATCGCTTTCTTCTGTTCAACGTTTTGCGTCTTGCGGGTGCTCAGTGTGATGTAGCCGGGGGTGATCGCAGAGTCTCTGTCGCTTGCGGGCATAGCGCCGCCGTGTACCCGCGTAAGCTGTCCGGCCTTTTCCAAATAGTCCAGATCCTTCCGGATCGTTTCGGAAGATACATCCATGCGTTTGACGAGATCCGCGGTGTGGACGGTCCCGTTTTCTGCAAGGATAGACAGTATGATATCGTGCCGCTGCTGTTGTAGCATCGATGCGCCTCCTCTGGTGTCGAAAATCTGCATGGATATTTTAAAATGATTATAACACAAAAAAAAGATTTGAAAAGAGGAAATGCAAAAAAACACAAGAAAAAATATGGTGTTTTCTGCGATTAGAAAAGCAAACACAGAAAATACCATGATTATCAACAATTTATCTGGCGAAAAATTGGATATTATCATGGTTTTTGTTGCGGACAGTTGGTTTTACTTGCAAACGCAACAAAAAGCAATTATACTAAACGTGCGAACACCGCTGAGCTAAAATATCCTCGAGAGGAAAGCGTGGCAGGGTGAAAGGAGAATGAATAATGAGTAATGAAACAAAAAAGCAAATCGCAAAAGCAGCGCCTAATCGTTGGTTAGTATTTTGCATCCTCACTTTTTCTGGTGGTATTGCGTTTAAGCTCTCCAGCATGAAGGATATGTTCTATGTTCCCATGCAGGAATTCATGGGACTGTCGAACACTCAGATCGGCGCGGCCCTGAGCGTATATGGCATCGTTCAGACCATCGGCCTGATTGCAGGTATTTACATCTGTGATATTATTAGTAAGAAGTATATGATCGGCGGTTCGCTGATCGGAATCGGCGTTGTCGGATTTTACATCGCAACGTTCCCCGGCTATTATGGCTTCCTGCTGGCCTTTGGCGTCCTTGCCATTCTGGGCGAGGTGACCTACTGGCCCGTTCTGCTGAAGGCCATTCGCCTTTTGGGTGATGAAAAGACGCAGGGCAGAATGTTCGGCTTCCTGGAAATGGGACGCGGTGTTGTTGACGTGATCGTGGCTTCTTCGGCTCTGGCCGTATTCCGGGCTATGGGCGAGGGCGCCGCAGCTCTGCGCGGCGGATTCATTTTCCTGTCCGTGGTCACTATGGTGGCCGGTGTGCTGTGCCTGATCTTTGTTCCGCACGATGAAAAGTGCGTCGGCGAGGACGGCAAGGAAGTCAACAAGGCAGAGGCCGCTTTCTCCGGTATGATGCAGGCACTGAAGAGTGTTGATATCTGGGCGGTTTCTCTCAACGGCTTTGTTGTGTATTGCATTTATTGCGGCCTGACTTACTTCATCCCCTTCCTCAACAAGATCTATATGCTGCCTGCCACCGCAGTTGGCATGTACGGAATTGTCAACCAGTATGGTCTGAAGATGATCGGCGGCCCCGTTGGCGGCTTTATGTCCGATAAGGTTCATAAGTCCGCAGCCAAGCACATTCGGGTCGGCTTCGTTGTGTGCATTGTGGCAATGGCTGTTTTCCTGATGATCCCCCACGAGGCTCTTGGCCAGAAGGGTATGTGGATGCTGGGCGCTGTCTGCACCCTGACCTTTGGTGCTATCGTATTTACCATGCGCGCGGTGTTCTTTGCTCCTATGGATGAGGTCAAGGTCCCCCGTGAGATCACCGGCGCGGCTATGAGCATGGCGTCCCTGATCATTTATCTGCCGAACACCTTTGCCTATGTGATGTACGGCAATTTCCTGGATCGCTTCCCCGGCATGACGGGCTTCAGAATCGTGTTCTCTGTGATGATCGGCTGGGCAGTTGTCGGTGTCGGTGTTTCTACGTTCCTGATCCGCAGAATCAAGAAGCACCAGAAAAACGCGTAATTAGGAGGGAAAAGACTATGAAAGATTATCAGGGTTTCAAGAACAACGGAAACTGGTACAAGGGAAACCTCCACAGCCATACGACGGTTTCTGACGGTAAGATGACGCCGGAGCAGTCCGTAGAGGTTTACAAGGAGCATGGATACAATTTTCTGGCGCTCTCCGAGCATGATATTTACACCGACTATCGCAAGCAGTATAATACAGATAATTTCATTATGATCCCCGCCATCGAAGCCAGCGCGATCCTGTATCAGGAAGAAGGCAGCAGCAAGCGACTGGAGATCCATCATCTGCATGGTATTCTCGGTACCAGCGAGATGCAGAAAAACGCCAAGGCTCCGCTGTTCACCCACATGGAGCACGTTCCTCCGCAGAAGCATTACGGAACCTGGCGCGGACGGGAGATCTCTCAGGAGATCGCGGATATGCTGCGTGACCGCGGCTGTGTGGTAACATACAATCATCCGATCTGGAGCCGCGTGACCGAAGAAGAGTTTATTTATACGGAAGGCGTACAGGCACTGGAGATTTTCAACTACAACACGGTCCTGGAGTCTAACACCGGCTACGATGTCACGTATTGGGACCGTATGCTCCGGATGGGAAAGAAGATCAACGGTTTCGCCAGCGACGACAACCATAACGAAGGCTTGTTTGAGGACTCCTGCGGCGGCTGGATCTGCGTGCAGGCTCCCGAGCTGACGCATGACGCGATCATCCAGAACTTCCTGGACGGCAACTACTATTCGTCTGCCGGCCCGGTGATCAAGGATTGGGGCATTAAGGACGGCAAGGCGTGGATCTCCTGCTCTCCCGTCAATCATATCAACTTCGTTGCGGGAAATATCATCAATGACGGCGTAATGGTCCTCGGAAAAGCCTGTGAGGATTCCCTGACTTATGGCGAATATGAGGTCAAGGGTCACGAAGCTTATATTCGTGTCGAAGTTACGGACAAGTACGGTCGGACAGCCTGGACAAATCCGATCTATCTGGATTGGAAATAATCGACTGAAAGGATCATCAATATGGAGCGAATTCAGGAAATACTGACCACGATCGACAATTGGTTGTGGGGGAATTGGCTGCTGTTTGTTTTGCTTGCGGTTGGCATTCTTTATACGGTTATTTCTGGTGGCGTCCAGGTCAGACATTTTAAGTATATCATCAAAAAGACCTTGATCCATCCAATTCGCTACGGTGATAAGGACACGAATTCGGAAGGAAGCGTGTCATCCTTCCAGGCCTTGAATATGGCGATCGCCTCGTGTGTTGGAAGCGGAAATATCGTTGGAGTCGCGACTGCTGTTCTGGCGGGCGGGCTGGGCGCGATCTTCTGGATGTGGGTCGCGGCATTCGTCGGTATGGCTACCAAATATGGCGAGATCATTTTGGGTATGCTGTATCGGCAGAAGGATGACCGCGGAATCTGGATGGGCGGCCCCATGTACTATATCCGGGATGGTCTCCACGCCCCGTGGCTTGCCTTCTTGTGTTCCATTTTTATGGTGGTTCAGATCATCGGCGGTAACTTTATTCAGTCCAACACCATTGGCGGTGTGGTGGAGGATACCTTCCAGATTCCCCCCATTTACACGGGTATCATCCTGACGGTGCTGATTTTTGTTGTTTCTGCCGGCGGCCTGAAGCGATTCGCGCATGTGGCGCGCAAGGTGGTCCCCTTTATGGCAACGCTCTACATTGCCAGCGGATTGCTGATCATTCTGATCAACATCAAGCAGCTTCCCGGTGTCTTTGCGGATATTTTTGCGGGAGCGTTTGGCCTGAGAGCGGTTAGCGGAGGTGTGCTGGGAAGCATGATCATCGCTATGCAGAAGGGAATCGCCCGCGGCCTCTACTCCAACGAGGCTGGCGAAGGTTCCGCACCTGTGCTGCACTCCGCCGCGGATGTGGAGCACCCTGCCGAGCAGGGAATTGCCGGTGTAACAGAGGTATTCCTGGATACATTTGTCATTTGCACGATCACCGGTTTGGTGCTGGGCGTCACCGGAGTGATCGCTCCCGGGATTTCCGGAAACGTACTGCCGCTGTATGCTTTTGAAAGTGTATGGCCTCCGATGCGGTATGTGCTTGCGGCCAGTCTCCTGCTGTTCTCTACGACCTCCCTGATGAGTCAGTGGTATTTCGGCTTTGTGGGATTGAACTATATGTTTGGGCGCACGGTCGCTGAAAAGTTCAAGTATATCTTCCCGTGCTTCTGCATCTTCGGTGCTACCCTGAAAAGTGATATGGTCTGGACGATTCAGGACATTGCCCTTGGCCTCCTGACCATTCCAAACCTGATCGCCATGATCTTCTTGTGGCCGAAGGTTCGGAAGGCGACGAAGGAATTCTTTGGAACGCCCCGTACTTAAAACAGAAATGTCCCATAGAAATGCGAAATAATTAAACAAAGGCGTGTGCCAGTCGGCACACGCCTTTGTTTGTTTAGGAGACGCTTTATGTCCAGCCCTTGCTTATCCCGGTTTGTTTTTCGATATGTCACTAAAAATCTCATAAACATGGATCAGAGAAATGACTTCGCACAGAAAGCGCTCCGTCAGATTCTTATCCTCCCACCATGTTCTCTGCGGCGTTGTGTCATGCCCCGCGGCCTGCTCCGCCTCCGCTTTGGCTGCGCAGATGGCTTTCTGAGCGGAGAGCCACCGCCCATAGGCGCCGCCATACAAGTCCTTTTTCAGTTTCCGCAGTGCGGCCTTGTACGCCTTCTCCGCTCCGCTGGGGCCGTTGTAGTTGAGATAGATCGCCAGCTCCTGAAAAGTCATGCCGACCTCGTCCGGCTGGCCGATGCCGAGGTAGCTCCGCACCAGATTCAACTCTCTGGGCGTCAGCACCTCCTCCATCCGCTGCATCAGCAGCGTCCGGCGCATGAGGCGGTCATAGGCCACAGCGGGATCGCCGCCGCAGCTGACAGAGAACACATCGTCACCTAACTGCCGGACGCAAAACAGCGTCCGGTATTCTTTTATCAATGCCCCAGCTACCTTGGCAGATACATTCAGTTCTCCGCACACCACCTTGACTAACTCAGCATCAGATGCGTCACATCCCTCCGCACAGAGGTATGCCACCTTGCGCAGTTGATTGTACCGGCTGACTGGAATGGACAAAGAGGAAGAATACTGTGCAGCGTAGTCCATCATCGCCGCTCCCATCACGGGTGTCGCATAGGTCAGCAGTTTTGTTCCATGGGTGGGGTCAAAGTGCCCCGCCGCGTCCAGCAGTGCCAGCGCCGCCTTCTGCTTCAAATCCTCCATCTCACACCACAGCGTGTACGCCCGCGCCAGTCCGGTGAGGTAACCCTCGTTCTGTGAGATAAGCCGCTCCCCGGCGTTTTTGTCTCCGGCTTGTATTCGCAAAGCCAGTTCTTCGTTGCAGGGGCTATCTCCTACAACGGTGTACATATTTTTCGTCACAGGAACGCCCCCCTTCCTCATTTCAGCCGTTTTTCCGCCTCCGCGTAAATGTGTTCCAATTCCATATCCCGCGCATATCCGTCAGCGGCGTAGTCATTGTTCATCAGCGCCTTGTCCCGGTAGTTCCCCGCCAGACAAAGCGCCTCCTGTCTTAGTTCGTCGGAGATCTTTCCCCGCCAGTGATGCTTGCGGATGGTGTCGGTGCGGGTGTTAAACAAGCGGTAGACCGGGTGCTGCTTGTTCTGCTCCTTCTGGTGCATCATCGCGCCATACTGCCGGCAGGTATAGCGATTGTCCTGTGGGGCGATGCCGTCACAGTATTTTGGGATGTGGCCGTTGGTGGTCAGAAAGTATCTTCCGCAGCCTTGGCACTGGCTGGGTGCGTGGCCGTGGTGCAATCCGTTCATCAGGTCGAACACATAAAAGTCAATGGCACGCTTGCAAATCACGCGCTGCGCGGTTTTCCATTTTTCCTCATTGTTCTCATCCTGAAAATAGTTGAATCCTGTGATAACTCTTGGATAAGAGAAAAATTCCTCTACCCCGCCAAACGGCATTTGCTCCAGCAGGATCAGAAAGCTGTCATCCTCATCAAAGCACTCATGCGCCGCCTTTGCGAAGGCGTCTGCATTACGCCGCTTCAATCCGCGCAGATATTTCATCTCGAATGTGCGGATGAGCAGGCAAAAATTATAGATCGCCACCAAAATTCTCAGGATCGGCTCGCAAGAGGAAAGCGCCAAGTACGGAAGATGCGCCTCCCCTTCCTCATAGTCCCGATCAAGCCGCTCCTCGCTCAAAGCATGTTCAAGATCCTCATACGCACCTTGGCTTTCGCAATAGCAAAACGGCGGGCAAGTATACAGCCAGGAAACCGTGTCATGCAGCAGCGGTTTCAGTTGTGCCGCAATATCATGGCGCTTGCTCTTTTCGGCTGTGCTCAAATCGTCCACAAGCGCCGTCAGCACAGTGATACGCTCCAGCAGAGGATCGTGGATCACACCGGCAAAGTTCAAGATCTCCGCTGCAAACTGTCCTGCCGGGAACTCCTTTCCCTCGTAGTACACACGGTCATTCCAGCAGTCCATTGTCATGGTGTCAAACGTGTTATACTGATCCGTCCCGATCTTCAAAAGCCCGCCTCCTGTCCCATATTTGTTTTGCGGCCGTCCCGCGATATTCTCATTCTATCAAAAAATACAGAATAATCAAGTGAAAGGGTTAGAGTCTCGACTGCAGCGAGGTCTCTGCCCTTATCCTTTTATCTGGAGGTTTTTTATGTCTCAAATCAACCGACTGCAAACCATTGACGCGGACACGCTGCAAAGCACCGCTTACGAGCCGGTCTCCTTCGTGGTCGACGATCTGCTCCCGCAAGGGCTGCACCTGCTGGCGGGCGCGCCGAAGATCGGCAAATCGTGGCTGGCGCTGTGGCTGGCCGTCACGGTGGCGAAGGGAGATCCCGTCTGGGGCATGGGCGTGAAACAGGGCACCACGCTCTACCTCTGCTTGGAGGACTCCACCCTCCGCATCCAGAACCGCCTGTTCGAGATCACGGAGGACGCCCCAGCCAACGTCCACTTCACCACCAACAGCGATACCCTTGGCAAGGGTCTGGAGGAACAGCTCCGCGCGTTCCTCTCAGAGCATCCCGACACGGTACTGGTTATCATCGACACGCTGCAAATGATCCGCGGCACCAACTATGACAACACCTACGCAAATGACTACCGTGACCTCTCCGTGCTGAAGCGTATTGCGGATGCCCACGGCATCGCCATTCTGCTGATCCACCATCTGCGGAAGGAGCTTGCCGACGATGTGTTCAGCCGCATCTCCGGCACAACGGCCATCAGCGGCGCGGTGGATTCCAGCTTCACGCTGGTGGAGGACAAGCGCGGCAGCGGCAAGGCAAAGCTTTCCTGCATCGGGCGCGACATCGAGTACCGGGAGCTGACGCTGGAGCGCAACGCGGAAAATGTGTGGGAGCTGGTGTCGGACAGCCGGACGCAGCTGGAGCTGCTGGGCGGCCGGATCGTCATTCTTCTCTCTGAGTTGATGCGTGACCGCGCGGAATTTATCGGCACTCCCACGGAACTGTCCGCGCAGATCGACCCTGCGGGCAGCGAGGGCATCACGCCGAAGAAGGTATCTCGCCTGATCCTGCAAAGCGTTGCCGCACTAAGCAAAATCGGCATTTCCGCCGTGGTGCGCCGCAGCAACGGCAAGCGGCTCATCGAGCTGCGCCGTGCCGAAAGTGACGATGCACAGGGTACCCAAGCTGTTGACCCTATCGACCCTGCCGATGTCTCAGGCGGTGAGAACGCCCCGTGTTTCGCCCTGTGAGCCGCTGTGTGCGCGGTTGGGGGCTGGGGTGGCGTGTGTGCCCGACGAGGGGATATTCTGCCCGCACAGGACGAATTCTGGGGCGGCATAAAAACGGCAAATAAGCCGCCGTGACCCGCGGGCGTCCAGCGTTTCAACGGCATGAAGCGCACGCCGAGGGTAGTGATACCACCCCCATGCAGGAACGCCGAAAAAGCGCTGTGTGCAGGAGGGAACAGCGTGTCCGTCGGCGCAGAGCACCCACTCTGAGAAAGCCGTTTTTTCTGCTGAAATAAACCCCGCGCCGGGTTGTTCCGACACAGCCACAGCAACCGGAGGGTAAGTGATACCCCCCCACACGGAAATGCAAAAAAGCGCTGTGCGAAGGGAGAAAAATTCCTTAAAAGTCAGCAGAAGAAACATTTTATTTCTCTGCCGCAGATGGGGAATTCCTCTGCGTAAGCTGTTATTCCCGATAGGCGCAGAGGTTTCCTTTTACGGGAGTTTAATCACCTCTCTGATTCTGTTTTTGCTGGCAGTATTGTCAGCAGGTGGGGAGTCTGCTATAATAGCGCATATCATTTCCAGTCATTTTAGATATGAAGGAGACGAAACACGATGAATAAAACAGAACTGATCGCCGCCATGGCGGAAGCCAGCGGCCTGACCAAGAAGGACTGTGACACCGCTCTGAATGCGTTTGTCGACACGCTGCAGACTGCGTTGAAGTCCGGTGACAAGGTACAGCTGCTGGGCTTTGGCACCTTCGAGGTGAAGGAGCGCGCCGCCCGCACCGGCAAAAATCCGGCCACTGGAGCCACCATTGAAATCCCCGCTTCCAAGGCGCCGGCTTTCAAACCCGGCAAGGCGTTCAAGGATTCCGTGCAGTGATAACACGCCCGCGAGAGACGATCTCTCGCGGGCCTTTTCTGTTATCGGTGCGATACGCCCATGTCCTTGGCACGACAGGCACATTCCAGAACCTCTGTCATGTCCGTGCGCTCCCAGGGCGCGTCCGCATGGGTGAAGTGACCGTAATTGCAGAACTTTTGGAACATGGGCTGATCCAGTCCCAGCGTTCCGATCATGCCGTCCGGCGTCAGGTTGAATACCGTGCGGACAGCCTGTTCCAGCACATCATCGGAATAGATGCCGGTATGCTCCGTATCCACCGTCACCGCCACAGGCTGTGCCTTGCCGATGGCATAGGCAAGGCTGATGGTGCAGCGCTTGGCCAGTCCTGCCGCCACGATATTCTTGGCAATGTAACGGGCCATGTACGCGCCGCTGCGGTCCACCTTCGTTCCATCCTTGCCGGACAGCGCGCCGCCGCCATGAGGGGCGAGGCCGCCGTAGGTATCCACCATCAGCTTGCGTCCGGTGAGTCCGGTGTCCGCTTCAAAACCGCCCTGGACAAATCGACCGGAGGGATTGACCAGCACTTCGGTATGTTCGTCCAGCGGAAGTTCCTGCATGGCGGGTCGGATCACATGGCGCAGGATGTCCCGGCGCAGTTCCGGCAGGGGCAGTTCCTCCTCATGCTGGCAGGATACCACCACTGCGGCAACGCGGCACGGGACTCCAGAGCGGTATTCCACAGACACCTGTGCCTTGCCGTCCGGACGCAGGCCGGGGATGATGCCCTGCCTGCGGGTATCGGTCAACAGGCGGGTCAGTCGATGGGCCAGCACCACAGGCAGGGGCAGCAGCTCCTTTGTTTCATCGCAGGCAAAGCCGTACAGGATTCCCTGATCTCCTGCGCCGGTCTCCGTGCCGCCGCACACAGCTTCCGCAATGTCGGGACTCTGCTCATGGGTGATGACCTCCACCTCATAGTCACTGCCGCCGTATCCGGCTTCCCGCACCGTCCTGCAAATAATGGCAGGGATGTCCGGAATCTTGGCTGCCGTGATCTCGCCTGCGGCGATGATCTTTCCGGCTGTGGCCATGACCTCGCAGGCAACGCGGGCAGCGGCGTCCCGCTCCAGGCAGGCATCCACCACCGCGTCCGCGATGGTGTCGCAGAGCTTGTCGGGATGTCCCTCGGTAACGGACTCGGAAGTAAACAGATGATGCTTTGCCATAAAATTTTCCTCCATAGCGTAGCGTTGTGGATATTCTTCTACAGCTTCCTACACAGACTTCAAGGTTTGCGCAAATAAAAACGCTCAGAACCGAAGTTCTGAGCGTTTGCACTCTTATCTTTCGGTTTCCCGCAGGATTTGGCACCTTATGTGTGATCCACACAGGTTGTCGGGCTTCACAGGGCCTGTCCCCTCAGCCGCTCTTGATAAGTCGGTA
>ERZ832317.1200-NODE-1200-length-33830-cov-14.826351_pt1 | contig 33830 bp, 40 predicted proteins | sample MGYA00519695_ERZ832317 | MGnify/ENA primary metagenome ERZ832317 (study PRJEB31850, sample SAMEA3708726) | human gut metagenome | biome: human gut; feature: human-associated habitat; material: faeces | place: China | collected 2014 ...
GGTTCAAATCCGGTCGAACAGTTTAAAAGCAAAAAAAACCACCCTAACGGGCGGTTTTTTTTATTTTTGGTTGCGGGGGCAGGATTTGAACCTACGACCTTCAGGTTATGAGCCTATTATAAGTGAAATACCTTAAAATAATATATAATAAAAAAATCGTTTATTTTTAGTATGTTGCAACTATAATCCCATGTTAATACATACCAAATAATAATTTAAAATTACCATAATGTGTGGGACTATAGTGGGACTAAAATGGGATATGCATGGATAACAACAAAAATAACAGAGATTAGATACAGAGAACACCCAACAAGAAAAAACGGAGCAGTCAAAAAAGATCGCTACTTCACTATTCGTTACAGAGTCAATGGTGTGTTAAAAGAAGAAGGTTTAGGCTGGGCATCAGAAGGTTGGACTGAAGAAAAGCCGGATTAAAAAGAGCTGAGTTAAGAGAAGCATATTGAACAGGTTCTGGTTGCATTACCTTAGAAGAACAACGCATAAAGCATAATAAAGAAAAAGAAGCTGAAAACCTTCGATTGTAAGAAGAAAGCCGATTAAATATTACTTTAGAAGAATTTTATAATAATTATTTATAAATTTTGCTAAAAATAATAAATCATCTAAAACTTTTGCTTCGGAATATAGTTATTACAAAAAGTGGTTGCTTCCAGAATTAGGCTCTAAAATCATCAAAGGCATCATAATTATTGATTTGGAAAATCTGAAAACTAAGCTTCTGGAACAACTAAGACCATAAATTATATATTTGCAATATTAAACCAAATTCTGTGTTACGCTAAAAAATTAAAATTTATCCAAGAAGACATAATAACTCATCGATTAAATAAAATTAAATTTGATAATAGGCGGCTGCGCTTCTTGACAAGCGATGAAGCTAAATTATTATTAGAGGGCTTAAGGATGTACAGTCTACAACTGTATGAAATTTCTCTGTTATCCCTATATTTCGGCTTAAGAGCTGGAGAAATTTTTAACCTTTGTTGGTCAGATGTTGACTTAAATAATCACCCTGAGAAATACAAAGAATACCAAAACAAGAAACGTATATATGCCAAATATTGTATATAAAATGCTTGCAACAAAAAAGCGTAAAGTCTCAAATGATGCTCCAATATTTACTTCTCGAACCGGAGAAAAAATAAAAGAAGTATCAAATTTTTCTAAGTCCTCAGTAAATACTTACGTTAATAACTTAGATAAAGGAGTTTTTATGATTAAAGAAATTATAAGCCAAATTAGTAACCGTTGGGGGGGGACAATCCCGTTGTTATGCGGTCTCAACTTGTGGAATTTAGCTGTGGACTAATCTCAAGCATCCAAACAATAAAAAATCTGGAAATAAGACATCCTAATATTATCAAAGGAAAATTCACTTTTGGTAAGAGAAAAGTGGGATATCCAACAGAGGCTGTTATTGAGTTCTTGGAAACCAGACTTCGTGAAGGATAAGGAGAAGAAAATGAATAAATTTCAAGCATTTAATTTCAATGATATTAATTTGCTGGCGCAAAGTAATATCAGAGGATTCCTTCAGGAATGGTTACCAGAAGGAAAACTAAGTGGGCATGATTATTGCCCACTTAACCCTACAAGGGCTGACAAACATATCGGTTCGTTCAGAATCAATATGAATACAGCTCAGTAGCATGATTTTGCCACTGGAGATGGAGGATGTGGGTTAATATCGTTATATGCTTACATTAATAATATTTCACTTATCGAAAGTGCAGAATATCTTGCCAACAAAATAAATTACCAGAGAAACACAAATATGATTGATTTTTTTGCCGTACAATAACAATACAGCATATACTATTATCCCACTTGAAAAAAATAGCAATTACCAAATAAATCCAGAGGCAACAGCCTCTTGGGTATATCGAGATACCGATGGTAAAATTATTTATGTGGCTGATAGAATTGATGAAGCAGACGGAACCAAAAAGGTTTTGCCGAGGAGCTTTGTTAAAGACGAAACCTCAGGGCAGCAAGGTTGGATAACGAAAAAATTGCTTAAAATAATATCTTGTATAAGCAAGAAGCATTTACGGATAAAGAAAGTTTGCCTGTTTTAATTGTTGAAGGTGAAAAAACATGTGAAGCAGCTAAAAAACTGTGTAACGATAGGTTTTGGTGTACGACATGGAATGGTGGAGCCTAAGGAGTATATAAGCTCAATCATGATTTGATTAAAAATCGAACTGTGTATTTGTTAGCTGACAATGATTCTGCTGGAAAAAAGGCTATGAGCTACCTTGCTCAAAAGTTAAGCCTGAATAACGAGGTGTTTATTGTTGATTATCCTGAAGCAGACTTTCCTGAAGGATGGGATATCGCAGATAAATTCCCTGAAAATTAGGATTTAGAACGTTTTACGTCTTTATTTGATACGACATATCAACAGAAAAGCAATGCCACGATAGCAACAAAAGAAGAAAAAACAGAAACTTTAACTTCAGAGGTTATTCTTTTTAACGGCAAAGTAAATGGTTTAGAACAGGTCAACGAATTAATATCCATTATTAAGCAACACGTCATCTTGCGTGATGAAGAAGCAATTGCCATAGCATACTGGATATTACAGACCTATAATATAAATGCTTTTATCTTTGCTCCACGTTTACTAATAATATCTCCTGAAAAACGATGTGGCAAAACGACCTTACTCCAGCTTTTGGAAATGCTTTGTTACAGAGCTTGGCCTGTTGGTAACTGTACTCCTGCGGTTTTATATAAAGTCATTGAGCAAGAACAACCAATTGTCCTAATGGATGAAGCAGATTCTTTCTTCGATTCCAATAACGATATGAGAAACATAATAGATGTAGGTTTTCAAAATAAATTTGGGGTTGCTAGAAGCGGAGGTAAGAATTTTGAATCCATTAAAAGCTATAAAGTTTTCACAATGATGGCCATTGCCGCCATAAACACCTTACCGGATACAATTATGGATAGAGGGATAAAAATAGGTATGCGCCGTAAACTAGCTTACAAAAAGACCCTACCATTAAGAGAAAGAGTTTATAAGAATAAATTTAACCTTATAAGAAGCAAATGCCGAAAATTAATGTTAGAAATCGGAACACCTGCAGCTGAAAACATTATTGAAGACCTACCTGGTTTGAACGACAGAGCCTGTGATGTATGGGAAGGAATGATATCCATTGCTGACTTGCTGGGAGATAAAGAGCGCATCGTAGAAGCTGCAATTAAACTCTCTCAGGATACTTCCACAGACAGCGAAAGTATTAAAAATATTCTGCTTAAAGATATTTTACATATCTTCCAAAAGTATTCTTTCTGCGATGTTTTTCAGCTAATCTCATTGAAGAGCTTGTTGCAATAGAAGCTCACCATGGTCAGAAATCAGTAAAGGAAAGCCATTAACTCCACATAAGCTGGCATTCCTGCTTAAAGAAATAAGCGCTTTTCAGAAAAATGAATGTGGCAAAAATGTAAACCATTATAGATATTCTTCTTTTCTGGATACCTTTGAGCGCTATATTCCTGATGAACTCGAAAAAGTAAAGAAAGCGGCAGAAGCCGAAGACCCATAAAAATTTCAGCAAGAGGCAAATTTTAATGGATTTAAATAATTAAGGAGTAAGCAATGAATAATGAACACCTCAAAATACAAAAATTAAACGATTCTTTTCGCACAAGCTTATCAGGTGGCAAAGTAATGATAACCAGAGGTATATCCCTACTACCATCTGAAGATGGGAATAACATTGTTAAACAGGTGCAAAGTTTTAATTCTTTTAATAAAAACAATGACCCTTATGGAGAACACGATTTTGGGGTATTTGACTTTAAGGAAAACCGGATTTTTTGGAAAATTGATTATTATGATACCGAGTACTTGTTTTATAGCATCAATCCGGCAAATGAAGAATGTACCAATCGAGTGTTAACCATAATGTTTGCGCATGAATGCTAAACATTAAATTAAAAGTTGTTGATATGTCACGATAATACATTGAAAACTGTGCTTGATTTTTTTATAAGTAAAGAGCCACTTTAGGGAAAGTGTGCCTAAAATCCGAAGATTAAATTCTTCGGATTTTTTTTATTCATTAACGGAGGAAGAAACTATGTCTAATTTAATTCAATACATAATTCAAGATGACCCAGAACAAGGGATGAAAAAGAAACAATCTCAATCTCTACTTTCAAGAGAGGGTTCTTCTCAAGAAGATATTGGTAAAAACTATAAATTCAGCTCTCGCCATTTGTTAGAAAATGATTTTTCATATCTTAAAAAACAACAAACTACAATTCCGAAGACTAAAAAACAGTTTAATAATTTATTGGAAAAAATAATTAATGATACGACATCAAACTCTAAAAGATTTGAAAGTAATATACCTAATTCAAACCATTTTTTAGCTGGAGATATTGCTTTGGAAGGCATAAAAGGGTTTGGGCAAGGAATATTAAGTGGTACGGAATCTCTCTTAAATGGCATTACTTTAGGAGGATATAGTAAATTTGATAAAAAATATGACTTAGGCATGCAAAGGCGGAGGCAAGACATACAAAAAGCAGCAGATAACGTCGGTTTAGGACAAGCTTTAAAAGTTGCCAATAAAGCAACCGAAGCTACTGGAGCTGCATTAACTGGAAACGCTATATTAAAGGGTGTTCCGGCTGTATACAATACATATAACATTTATAAAGGTACTAAAAACCTTGAAAAACAACTCCGCCGCGGAGATGACTTTCAAGATATTTTTATGGGACGTATTGATAAAAGTAAACTAGATGAAATTAACAATATTCGTCAAACCGTTAGAGAGCAAAGTATCAGATCGAGAAAAGTTACTATTCCTAAAGACAGAGTAGAACACATATATAACAGAAGAGTTGTAGAATATGGATATACACCAGAAGACACAGCCCATACTATTTCTGATGCCTTATTTAATAAGAATAGTAAAGTATCTTCTACCAAATTTAATACATTACAAAAACTAGAAAGTCCATCAGCAAATCGTGCGGTTATTGGAAAAATACGTAACGGAAAACATATATTTGTAAAGACCGGATATACAAAATAGAAATTTGATGCAGCTCTGAAGCAAGAATATATAATACAAACCCTGAAATATTTCAGGGTTTGTATTATTCATCAACACTCCAATTTTTATCAGCAATAAATTTTGATGAAATGACCTCTATTCTTGGATTATCTATATCTTTTCTAATGACTATACTATAACCATTATCCAAATCTAAAACAACCGCAGACAGGTATAAGTTGTTTTCAGATAATATCGGATAAATATTTTGAATTTCACAGCCTAATATATCATTATATAAAAAAGATATATTCATATAAGCATCTTTAAACTTAGAAATTTCTTTTATTGTTAAATTTTGTATATCAACACAAGATGAAACATCATGACTATTTAGTCCTATTTCGTAGCAATAATAAGCTGAAAAGTCGATAGATAAAAGATTTTTACCAATTTCAAAAATAAAAGCATTTTCCCAATTATACATATTTCGGTTATTGGGAGATAAAACATCACTTTCGTTAAAGTCAGCTATATCTATATCAAACTTTGAATTAAAAACAGCTACAAGCTTTTGACCAATAAGCAAAGGTTTTATGCTTTTAAGAATAAACTCAGCTCCTGTAGCCGGAAATTTACTTTTAAGCTTTTGTCCTTGAACATAAGCCGTTTGGATTGAAATCTTTTGCATAAAAACCCTTTCAAAAAAATAAAGTGGCTTTGGATGGACGGTGTTTTCCATCATTACAACATGAATACGTTATGTTCTGTAGTTGCACCGATTTTCTGCGCTTCAAAGCCACTCTTTTTATATAGAATTTGTCCCAAAACATATCAGGTTGACAAATAACCTTAATGATGTGTTTTATGTGATTATCACAACTATTTATAAACGTCAATAGAACATAAAATATTATTCTTAAAAACTTATTAGAAATTTTATATTTTATAATGAGTGTTTATTTTTCAAGGTTTTTAGCAACAAATCCGTTGATGGTTAAAATAAAGTCATTATAATTTATATAAAATATTATGTAATTATAATGACTCGGAGAATATTATGGGTATAGGAAAACGAGCAAAAATATTAAATGCTAAACAACAAACTATGGTCTTAGCCTATTTGGAAAATACCAGATATCCACTCAGGAACGAAATAATGTTTTTACTGAGCTTCAAAGCCGGTTTAAGAGCTAAGGAAATATCCCAACTCACATGGTCGATGGTTTGTGGTAGCGAACGCTATATATCAGACAGCATTAATTTACCGAATAATGCTTCTAAAGGTAAATATTCCGGTCGTATTATACCGATACATAAAGACTTAAAAAAGCTGCTGACAGACTTAAAACAAGAGAACACAAACCTGTCTTCATATATCATCACTACTGAAAGAGATAAGAAAATGTTTGCTCAGGCAATCGTTAATTTCTTTTGTTTACTGTATAAAGGGCTAAATATGGATGGATGCTCCTCCCATAGCGGCAGAAGAACTTTTATTACCCAAGCTGCAAAAATGATTAGCCAAGCCGGAGGCACAATTAACGATATCAGACAGCTTGCCGGACACTCAAGCCTAGCCACAACATAACGATATATTGAGTATAATACCGAAGCTCATAAAAAAAATAATTGAAATGATATGAACTTAAATACGTCATATTTTGTCGTGGAGTGTTATTATATTAAATAATGAACTAAGAGGCACCGATGACTAAAAAACATTTATATAAGGATTTATATATCTGCAAATGGATAAAAGTTTACCGTCCAATACAAGCAAACGGTGATTGTTGTTGCTGTCTGGAATTTGCTTTGCCCTTTTTTTATTATGTAAAATTTACCCTTGCAAAGCCTATGCGTATAACTCTTGGTAAAGACAAATTAGAACGTGAAAGTAACCTGCTATCACGAGTTTCCATTTTACGAATTTTGAAGCTTTTACCAAAAAATGAGCCTCATTCTCCTGAATATATCTCCGTTTTGATTAAACATAAGAAATACGACTTATTTAATATTTATATAATCTCGCCGCATTTGTGCCGGAAGATTTGAAAGAATATGTAAATCAGCATGGTTTTGAAGAATTTTGCCTGAAACATACATTCGATAAAATGCTGTTTGATAACTTCTATAATGCCATAATCAGAAGTGATGCTGAGGTAGAAAATTGGGCAAATTTAACAGAAGATAACCCCAATATTGCCGATTATGCTAAAAACAAGCTGTTAAATTTAAGAGAATGCCGAATAAAACATCTACAAAGCCAATATAATTTTAATCTGGAAAATATTGAGGACTATTGGTCTAACGGTAAATATTGGTGCATAAAAAGAAGCTTTGAATATTTAGGCAAAGCTTATTCATGGCAAACGATTATTGATTATCAAGGCAAGGAAATAATAAATTTTTCCAATAAATCGGTTGAGGACATAATTCCAAACGGAAAAGTCATATTTAGAGATGAAGATGGCAAATATGGAGTTAAAGGTCTAAAAGGTAAAAGTATTAATATTTCTACAGCGTCAAGCAATCAAGAAGAACTTAAAGCGATTACTCTTCATAACCATTGGGGATATATGGACAATACCGGAAAAATCATTATTCCGATAATTTTTGATAAGGTCGGACAATTTTATAATGGACAAGCTTTTGTTGCAGTAAACAACAAATATTGCATTATTGATACTTCCGGCAAACAGGTTAATACCGATAGCATTACCCTCAAACTTCCCCAAACTTTAGATAACAAAAAAGCCAGCAAACTTTTCCAAAAATTTCTTCGGGAATATACTAATGTTTTAGATAAATTATAATTTATTCAGCTTGAACCCACTTGATACCTAAAACTTTTTCATAATCAGAAGTAATATCTTTAATGTCTATAGGAGTGTGTTGGTATTTATTAACTAATAAACAGCATATATATAAACACTGAAAAGCGGCAGTAACCGCTAAAAAAGCATCAGGAAGCTCTTCCACAGGTATTGTTTTAGCATACCTTGGCAACATAACATAAGGAGAACAGTGTTTATAACTACAAAATCTATGATATAAATGGTTTAAATTATTTATTTCTTGATGTTTTCCATCTTTTGTTAACTTGTCAACCATAGCTGAAAGACCATTCGCTTCGGGCTTATACCAAAATTTATAATAATTTTCTGGTTTTAATAAAATCTTATCTGTAATTTTTTTATCTAAAAAATCTTTTTGTAATAATCTCTGAATATCTTTTTCTTTTATGATTTTTAATATTTGTTCTTTTTTCTCCGGATGTAAATGAAGTCCCTCTAATTGCTCTATTACACCAAAATCGATATATTGCTTTATTCTTTCCTCTCTATCAAGCAGCCAGACCAATTGAATTAAAGCCTCCAACATATGAGATGTTAAGATACATCCATTATAGGCATCACCTGTTAAGGATAAAATAGCCTTGGCCGAAGACATCAATCTTTTATAAAAGGAAACTGTAATTCCTTGTTGGGCGTTATTAGTTGCAAATTCAACATCTTCAGTACGGTGAATTAAGCGCTCTAACAATTCTTTATTTGTTTCAAAATTTTTATCCATCTTATCAAATCTTAGCGTTATTATTGACAATATTCTTTTACATTCTGATAAAATCCATAATTGCAAAGAGCATTGATAATATTATTAAATTTCTCTTTTTGATCTTTATTTGGCGAAGATGACAATATTTTATCAAAAATCTTATTAAAATAAATTTCTTGATAACAATAAGGGCAATCAGAACTTTTAGGATAGTATTGGCTGTGAAATTTATCATTTATTAAAAATAAAGATAAAAAGTTCAACACATTATTAAGGCTTTCAGAATCATTGATATAATTGACTATCGTATCATAATCATCTGTATAAATAGAAAATTTAACATATACGTGTTCTAAAATCTCTATAGCCCGCTTAAACCACCAATCTGCAACAGTATTAAAATTTTTAACACGAATAAAAAAGTGAATACCATCAAATATCTGCGCAAAATCATCCCATTTATTATGTGTATTGGTATAAGCAATTAAATCATCAATACATTTAGAGACTTTATGTAAATCAATTTTCTCATCTCTGGATAAAGATGATGCTATATGGAAAAACGCTTGTTTTGTTAGATTGGTATCTTGCAATAATGCGCTACCTAAATCATCTTCAAGAGAAAATTCTTGTGCGTAAAAAAGAACTCCTAAATGGTCAGCTAACCTTCTTTGATAAGTTGATTGCTTTTCTCCGGAAAATACAGTTATTGCATATTTATATTCAGCTTTAATGGCTTCAAAAATATTCAAATATACACTATTTAACAAATAAGCTCCAAACCAAGCTTTAAATCCTTGAATATTTTTATGATCGAACAATATAGCTTGAAGTTCATTCATGCGATTTTTAAAAATCAACTCCATCCAAGGATAAAAACGACCAACAGCCGCTAATACCAATAAATTTTTGCTATTTATTAAACCTATTAATTTATTAGCAATTTTTTCTGTTAAATCATCTTTATTCAGTTGAGACAGTTTTAACCCTAATCTGATTAGTGTTGTTGTATTTTCTCCAATAAGACTATTAATGCTGGATGTATAATAATCAGCATCTAGATTCAAATTTTGAGACCTTTCATCTGGTTTATCAACATTGTTGCTCGATAAATTAAATATGGTTTCATAATTATTATCTGACAAATCATAATTTTGAATAATCTCTTGTATTCGATTAGACACCCATTGATTTGCATTATAAAAGCCATCTTCATTTTCTTTTTCTGAAAGCCAATAGGCATAATCTAAAAACTTTTGAATATCATATTCATCAAGATTATCATCTTTGGTAAATTTGAGATTCGTGATTAGACTTGTATGATATTGAGCATTAATACCATCATCTTCTAATAAATTTATTTCATTAATCCAAGTTTTATTTTTATTCAGATATTTTCCTATTTCCTCAGCTGTTCCTTGGATGGATTTTTTCTTATCCCAAGGCTCTCTCTCGTCTTCCTGAAATCCTTTCATAAATAGAACAATATCGCTAAATGATTTTGAACTTAATTCCTCTTCTGAGATTGCAGATTGATCACCTCTCCAACTGCTTAAGAGTAAATTTTCATTAAGAGTGATATATCTTTTTTTATCAATTTCAGAAATAGTTTTACCATATTTTTCTTCAAACTCTGGCGTTAACATTCCTTGAAAGACGATAAAAAACCTAATAAGGGTATCTTCTTTCGCAGATTCAGTCGAAATTTGATACTTAATTATATATTCTAAATAATAATGCTCTCTTTGGTTCAAAATAGCATTTTTTTCTGCTTCATTCAGTTTATCAAAAACAGAATTTACTAATAGAGCATAATCACTTGATCCAAAGGTTGGACGTTTTATATTATTAGCATAATCGAAAAGAAATTTATAAGAAATACTTTTATCTTCATGAGCTCTTGCATAATAAAACAAAATATTCTGAATAGTTTTACTACCTTTATTAGCAAAAGGAATAAGTTCTTGATAAAAATTATCTAAATCTTGTCCTTCAATTTTTTCCGCAAATTTAAGAATTGTTGTTACTAAGATACAGTCTAAACTTTGTAAAGTGCGATCTTCATTAAGAAGATAGCTTGTCCCATAATCGTCAACTTCATCAAAATCAGGAAAATTTTGATAAATATTTGTAAGAATAGATGTAAAAATGCTTAATGATAATACCGGATACTTTGCAAAAAAACCTTGTTGCTCAATATTCTCTAACAAGAAATAATAATCTTGCCAAGAGGTTAGTTCGTAATAATTATAACCTGATTTTTTGTTAGTTAGTTTCTCAACCTCAATATGCAATATAGCTTCCAATAAAGTCTTTACAAATTTTATCTCTTTTATATCTATCAGCTTTTCACATATAGTTAAAAAGTCCTCTATATAATAAAATGAACGTTTTTGAGGCTTAAGGTTTGTTAATGGAGATAACATAGATATAATATCTTTAGAGCGTATTTGATTTATGTTTTCACTTATAAGTTTTATAATCTGCGATATTTTCCATGAAACACCATGAGGATTATAATTAATATCTTCAGCAACAATATTTTGAAAAACTTTGCTAACTTTATTTGGTATAAGGGCAAAAACACTTTTTAGATAAAAAAATGGCTCCCAAGGCGTATCTACTGACATATCCTCTTGACTTGCTTTAACCAAAAATGAATGGTAATCAAAAACATTATTTTGTTTTAGGATATCAAACCACTCCACATTTTTTTCAATTATACTATTATAAAATTCATATTCCAAAGCTGGATTAGTTAAATTTGATTTGATGCTAACTATATCCTTTTTAGATAACAAATTATTTATAGTATCTAGTTTTCTAACAAACTCTATCATTGTGGAATATCCTCTAAGGAATTATTTCGAATATTAGGAGATTCAATTCTTTCATCTTTCTGCATGTAGTATTTATCCAATTTTTTTTCTATAACATTTTCAGCTTTACAATACATATCAATTCTGTATTTAACGTTTGGATCAATTTTGATTAAATTTTCATTTTGTAAATTATATATAATTTCGCGGAGACCTGGATTTTTATGGATTAAATCAGAGAGATAGAACAAAACTTGATGACGTAAAAAAACATCTTCTTTTATTGTATCTAAAAGTTTAAAATAAATCTTTATTTGCTTATCATTAACACTGCGACTAAAGTACCAATAGCAAATATTTTGTGTTATAAAAAAATTCAAAGGAGTTCTTGTATTCGTTATTAGTGGAACTATTATATTTTGTATTATTCTGATTTCATCATCTTCTTCTTTGCATAAAGGTAAAAGCTCTTCAATAAAATACTTTTTTGGGAATTCATTGGCAATTGAATTTAGAAAGTCAAATACACACTTTTCAAAGCTAATGGTATTTTCTTGTTTTAACTGGTTTAATGCATATTTCAAAAGTTTTCTCTCACTTTCATAATGCATAAAACGGTCAAAATTATTTATTATATATTGAGCATATATTTCTATATTTATTTTACCTAAAAGTGTAATGCCAAATTTTTTACAAAAAGTATAGCGTATTGTATAAGACAAAACAAAAAGAATCACTATAAAAATAATAACTTTGATTGGAATATTATCTAAGTGCACTTTATCCCATAATAACAATAAAGCAACAGACAACAACGTCCATAAAATACTACTTACCATTGCTAAGGTTCTTGACGTACAAGGATATGTTCTATCTTTTAAAAAGAAAAAAGTATTGAAAACTTTTTCCCATTGATTTTCAAAATCACTTCCATTCATATTACACCATACAAATACAATATATTATACATATCTACTCTTTCCATCAAAAATAGCAAGGATTTATTTAAATCATCAAAAATAACTTGTATTTTCTTTGCATATAATGAGATTTTGAATGTTTTTGATAAATGATATAGAAATAAGCAAAGTTCTTTTATAGGCTTTGGAAACAAAGGATAATATAAAATTTATTAATCCCATATGGTTGTTTATTTTTTTATATCTTGTTCCGAGATAAATTGCAGAAATTCTTTTCCTAAATCAGTTAAAATGGTAGGTGCCGTCGGACCTATTGTTTTTAGGGCAGTATAAATTAAATGATTTTCAGATAAATTTTTCAATATAGCTTCTAAAATTTCATTGTCTTTATATTTCATCCTCAAATCTATTAATAAATTTGAAGTAGAATTATCATAAGGTGCAGATGGCTTTGCTTTTGAAATATCTTTTAAGATTTCTATATGTAACAGAGTACAATCTCTTAATAGATTTAAAAATATATGAGTTTTGGTATTATTTATATCTTCATTTTTGATGGTATTTATAACTGTATTAACATATAAACCTACTTTATCTTCTTCAGTATCTGACATAGCTCCTTGCGCAGCATTTGCTAATATTTGAGCAAAATTTGGAATAGACATAATCTTTTGAAAGTCAACATCATTCTGAATATCTTTAAGTTTTTCTTCAAAAACTTCTTCCCATTTTTCTCTTCTTTGCTGCCACTGTCTTGACGCGTATTCATCATATATCGTTTGAACAAAACCCGTTATGGGATTTGAGTGCATAACCGCTTTAGCAACTCCTGCGCCAATATTCGAGATTGTATGATTTTCAGTAGCTTCACTCATTCTAAATCCAACCTTTTAATTTATATTTTTCGATTGCAGCTAAGTCTTCAGGTGTTGGTGTATTTTCTGCTGTCATTCCTATATACTCTGCATTCCATTCATCAACAGTACTTAAGACATCTTCACAAACTTTCACACCTCTTTCGGTTATATTGTCTAAATTCCAATCATTATGATATTTGCTTTTATTTGCTAACTCCTTAACTATTTTAATAGATGACTGTGCATATTCTTGCTGTTTTTTAGAAAAATATCCATTCCCAGCTTGTATGTTTAATTTCTTTTCAAATGGAACTTTATTTCCCAAATACTCTATTTTTTCTTTGATTATATCATCACTAATATTTGAAAAATAATTGTTATGCCATTTTTGTGGGAAAATATGTTCAATTTCCCATTTTTCTGGTAATAATGTGTCTTGATACTTATAAGCAATTAATTTTAAAAGCATACGAACTGTTTTTCCGTTAGGTGCTTTTATGTTTGTTTCAAGTAAACCTCTATCAATATCTTTAAATATGAATTTAGGTTTTGCTGTTTTGATAATCTCTACGTTCAATTTCATTATATCTGTTTTAACAGCATTTATTGTAGGAGTTATTAAATATTTTGTTAACAACTCAACAATCAGTTTATGCAAAAATGCTAAAAAATTATTTGTAAAATCTGCATCTTGATTATGAGATAAATAATATGTTAACACAGGATATTTCCAAAACTCATTAGGATAAGCAGATAATATGTCTAGAGCTTGCAAAATTTTTGTATTTTGGCTCCATTCTTCATTATCGATAGTATCACGTTTGTTAACAACCTTCCATATATTTAATATCTTTGACAAATCAGATAAAAGTTCAGGAGCAAATAATCTTGCATATTTATTATCAGAAAAATATTTCCTGATACCAGGTGTCGTAGACTTATCATCTTCTGATTTGGCTCTTAGATAAAACATATAATAGTAAAACAGAGATTGAATAGTTTCTCCTGCATATTGAGCATTTTCATCTAATTCCTTCCATTCTTCAATAAATTTATTTTTTTCTTCACTATTTAAGTGATTGTATATCTTTGCTTTAAAGATATCAGCGTCAGACAAAGGCAACCCTCTATCATTTAACGTAGAGAATATCGTTAATGCTGTATCTTGAGTATCTGCCGTAATTGGAAGTAAAATCGCTTTCGATAGTACAGCTAAAATAAAATAATATATTTGCATGGGGTTTTGCTGAGCTTTATTGTTATATAGCTCTTGAAACTTTCTATAATTTACGGAATAATTATCAGTAGCATTTTCATCAGCCTTACCTGTTTCTAAGATTCTTCTTAAAATCTCATTCCCTGCATTGTTGATGACCTTGGATTCTATTAAAATTTTGCTGTAGTCGATATCACCGCTAATACTATCTTCGATCCAAATAGTTGGCTCGATTTTTTGTATAAAATTCATTGCTTCTTTTGTTTTTTCTTCAGGCTGCTGCAAATTTGTATAAATAGCACGAAGAAGTAGAAATAATGATGTTATTCTTTGTTGTCCATCAATTATTTCCTGTTCACCTTGTTCGTTCAAATAAGAAACAATACTACCCAAGAAATATGTAGATTCTTGTTTTTCTGTAAAATCCCATAAATCATTAAAAAGTGTTTCAGCTTCTTCTACTCCCCAAGCATAAGGACGTTGATATTCAGGAATGATAAATTTGTGTTCTTTACCGCTTTTTAATAAATCTTGAACACTTACTTTGTTTACACTTATAGACGTTGTCATATCATGTCCTTTCACTACCTAATATTCATATAGAGTGTTTTTAACAAGGTTAGAGCGTTAAATCTTTAGTCTCTCTATAAAAACATCAAGGAAACTGTATTCCTTAGAGAGATAGAGTGCTAAAATAGGTTACAGTATATATTATAACAAATCAAAAGTCCAAACAAAAGCAATCAAAAGTATATATAATATATATTTTTTTACATTTCATAAAATAACCTTATATGTATTATTTAGAATTAATAATATTTGTTTTGATTCTTATGTATATATCACCCTTAATTAAACCTCTATCCCTCTAAAGGCATTGGAAACCTTAGAGTTTTACATAGAGCATCTTAATTTAAACCTCTATATAACTCTCTATAATTTAATTTTTATAATCTTGTGCAACGTTACTTCCTTCACGATATTTCATCATTCCGGCTAACCAAAGGTAGTTATCTACTTTTGCTCTTGAATTTTGTTTAGAAATTTTGCAATTACTCATAAACAACTCAATAACATTCATAAAAAATGTATAATCTCTCATAGCGGTTAAAAGTGCACTTGCTGTCGGTTTATCAATCTTAATCTTATTTTCTTTAGATGTTTCATTATATTTAATAAAAGCAGAAGTAAATTTATCTTTCCATTTTATCATATAGTCCTTTAATAAATAAGCGACATAACGATCATAAATAGAAAACTTATCTGGATTTGAAAAATGACAGAATTTAGTAGCAAATGAATAAATGTTACGGCTGTTTTTGTTTTCTTTGTTATTCTTAAAAATATCTCTAATTTCGTTTACTGCTTGAAAATCGCCATTCTTAATATTTTCATCAAGATTTTTGATTTTAATCATATCTTCAACAACCGTATAAATATTTTGGATTCCTGTGCTGTAAAAATCATTTAATAGTTTAACCTTAAAGTATGTCCAACCAAGGCATCTTTCATTATTATTTTTGTGGCTTCCAAAAATATCTTTTAGAATTTCATCATTAATCACATAAATTTTACCACTGTCAGAAATTGTCATACAATTACTTTACCTTAATAGTAGGAGAAGTAATCATGGCATACGAAAAGACATACGATTTGCTTGATTTAGCAATATGGATGCAGTCAAACTGTGAAGGTGTCAGCTTAAATGACATTGCTAATAAATATCAAGTTTCGCGCCGCACGGCGGAACGTATGCGATATATGATTATCATACGATTTCCGCCAGCCGAAGAAATTATTTACGACAACAATCAAATACGATGGTACATTCCGCAAGGAACATTAAAGGATTTAATAAACTTTTCTGCCGAAGAATTATCGGCGTTAGAAACAGCTAAAGAGTTGTTTGAAAATAAGCAAATGACCGAAAAAGGTTTGTTCTTGATAAAGTTATAGCAAAAATTAAAGCCTCGATTAAACCGGATATAATCCGCAAAATTGAACCTGATACCGAAGCCTTACTTGAAGCAGAAGGTTTTATCTGCTGCCTGGGACCAAAGCTTGTGATAGATGAAAATATTATGGCGACAATTCGCCAAGCAATTTTGAAATGCCATCAAATTAAAATTAAGTATTACAATAAGAACAGCGGTAAAATTAGTACCAATACACTTAACCCTCATGGTTTTCTTTATGGTGAGCGCAATCACTACTTAGTTGCCCATCATGCTGATGGTTATTTGGGTAATGAGGTTCATAACTTTATTTTGAGCAATATTCGAGAAGTGGAAATATTAAACAGTGTAATTGAAAACTTGTCAGATTTTAACTTGCAGAAATATGCTGAAGAGTCATTTGGTGCTTATCATGAAGAACCGTTTGACGTTGAATGGCTGTTTGATAAAGAGGTATCTGAAGAAGCTTCCCACTATATTTTCCACCCCACATAAACAATGATTAAAAATCAAGATGGTACATTAACCGTAAAATTCCGAGCCGGCGGTAGATTAGAAATGGACTGGCATCTTTATACCTGGGGAAATCATGTGAAGGTTATTAAACCGGAGAATTGGTATGAATAATGATATTTTACCAATACGAAACAAGGAACAATTTAAGGAGCTGTGTGTGCGTTATAAGCTGGTTCGTATTTTAACTGATGGTGAGACTCTTTATGCTTGGAATGTAGAAGAGGCTGAACATAAAGAAGTCAGAGCTAAGTTACATCTAAGTGATGAGTTTGTCGGTTTTTTTGTTTGAAAATGGTGTGTTATACAGCTCGATTAATGCAGTAAGCAGCCAAAACATAAATGAAATGCTGATAAAAAAATGGTTATCTTGAGTAATTATCCATACCAAATAAGCTAAAATCACTATAAAACATACAAAAAAGACACCTAAAATACTCTAAAAAAGTGGGACTATAGTGGGACAAATTGTCCCACAAAGGCAAAACAAAAAGGCTTTTGATTTCTCAAAAGCCTTTTTTTCTTTGGTTGCGGGGGCAGGATTTGAACCTACGACCTTCAGGTTATGAGCATTTAGGGCTGGCATTTTTAATGCCGCACATTTCTATAAGTTATAAGTAAAATCAATGTATTATTTATTTTGAAGATACGCTCCAATACGCTAAAAAACGCTTATTTTTGACCTCTGAGGTTGAACCGTAGTTGAACCATTTTGACCATTTTTACCCTTATTGCAAAACATATATTTTTTCATTTAACCTATTGAATAATATTGACAATCTTTGAAAAAACAGTATAAATAAACTGTAAATTGGTTGAACAGAAAAGAACTGCAAAGTTGAACCAATTACCTATTATCAAAGATTATAATTATATTAAAAAGGAATAATAATGAAAAAGACAGCTAAAAATAGAATAAATTTTACTAAAAACACTCTAATTAATCTCCCTATTCCATCCCAATCAAGAGCAGTATACTACGATACAAACGAAGATAAACTCTATCTTCAAATTACGCCAACAGGAACAAAAACCTTCTATCTTCTCAAAAAAGTTAATACAGAAACTCTCAAAATCAAAATTGGGAGATTTCCAGATATGGCTATTGATAAAGCCAGAAGCATCGCTAAAACCCTAAAAGCAGAAATTGAAAATGGCATCAATCCAGCAGAACAAAAACGCCAATTCAAGCAAGATATTACTTTCTACGAAATGTATGAGGAATTTAAAAACAAGTACAGTCTAAAAGAGAAGAAAGCATCTTCATGCCGAAATGATGAATATAACATTCAATATTGTAAGAACCTCTTTAATAAAAAAATCACTCAGATACAAAAAGATGATATTAAAGTATTGTTCAACAAAATTTCTGATACTAATGGAAATTACCAAGCCAATCATATTTTAGAGCTTATCAGAGCCATGTTTAATAAAATGATTAGTTGGGGGTGGAGCGGTCAAAATCCTACCGTAGGCATTCATAAACATAAATCCGTCAAAAGAAGTAGATTTATACAACCCGAAGAGCTTCCTGTTTTTTATCGCCAGCTTAAAACTTGTGAACAATATGTTCAAGATATTGTCATGCTTTCTCTTCTCACAGGAGCAAGAAAGAGTAATGTTATGGCTATGAATTGGAAAGATATTAGCTTCATGAGCAGTCAATGGTTTATAGAGGGAAAAAACACTAAAAATGGTGAGGATGCTTTCATCTACTTAAATACGGAAGCAATGAAAATCCTCAATCGCCGTAAGAATGAGCGAATTGATAATAATGAATGGGTCTTTCCTTCTCCGAAAAAATCTGAAAAGCAAAAATCATCATCAGGACATATTACGGATATTAAAAAATCTTGGAAAGCACTACTGAATAAGATAAATGCTGAATTTGATTGTGAGGCAGATAAAATTACTAATTTAAGATTCCATGACTTGCGAAGAACATTTGGTTCATATCAGGCTTCTAATGGCATTTCCTTGCCTATTATTGCCAAATCTCTAACCCACAAATCAATGCAATCAACAGAAATCTATTCCAAAATTGTTGATGAAGCAACGAAATCAGCCAGTGAACTGGTCGCTTCAAAAATCAAAAAATTAATTAAATAATACAATTACTGAGGAATAATTATTATGAAAAAGACAAATATTCAGCCTAAATTATTAAACAGTGAAGATGCAGCCTTCTACCTAGGTCTTTCTAAAAGGACACTTGAAACTTGGAGATGCAAACAAAAATATAATATACCCTATGTGAAAATAGGTAACGCTGTTCGTTATGCTATTGACGATTTAAATGCATATATTGAACGCCAAAAAGTTAACTTCGACAACTTTATTGCTTGACTTATTTTGTTATAATCACTATATTAATAATTAATCTATGTAAAATTTACGCAAAGAATGGTGATTATATGCTGATAAATTTCAAGTTTAGTAATTATAAAAGCTTTAAAGATGAAGCCGAATTTTCAATGGAACCATTAACAAATAATGGTTCCATTAGCAATGCTGTTGAAACCGGCTATAAAAAAGCACCTTATGTTTATAGGACATCAGCAATTTTTGGAGCCAATGCTTCTGGTAAGTCTAATTTTATTGAAGCAATGAACTACTTTCAGCATTTAATAGAAAGCAGCTATTTAAAAAGATTGAATGAAGCAATGGAACTCCCCTCATATAAGCTCTATGATAAACAAGAAAATTCAAAATTTGAATGTGAATTCGTTAAAAATGGAATAGCTTATAGATATCTTATAGAATTAAATGATACTGAAATTGTGAAAGAAGAAGCTTTTTACACCGAACTTTCAGAAGATAAAAGAGAAAAGTGTTTATTCAAGCGGACATCAGAAGATTTTGTTAGCCCATATGGTTTGGATAAAGAATTTGCAAAACAAACCTTAAAAAATAGGCTTTTGATTAGTGAATTGGTGAATAATAGAAATATTCAAGACCCACATATATTGAATATCTATAATTGGATAGTTATGGATATTGCAATTCTTTCAACTCCGTATGAATTAAGTTTGAGAAGTGATATTGCCAAAAGAGACCTTGATTTAGAAGAAAAAACAAAGTTTTTAAACAAAGCGGATATTCATATTGATAGATTAGTTTCTAACAGAGATGGGCTTTTTTCCATACATAAAAATGAAAACGGAAAAGAAGTCGCATTCAATTTTGAAGAAGAGGAATCAGAAGGAACAATTATTTTATTGGCTTTATCTGATGATGTTTTACCTGTATTGGAAAATGGCAAAATACTTTTTATTGATGAGCTTGATAAATCTTTACACCCTCATTTGGTAAAATATTTAATAGGATTATTCAATAATCCAGAAACAAATCCGAAAGGAGCACAGCTTATCTTCACTTCTCACGCCCACTATTTGATGGATGGAGAGCATCTGACCAGAGACCAAATTTGGTTTGTATCCAAGGAAAATGGCTATTCCAGCGATTTATATTCTTTGAGTGATTTCAAACAAATCAAAAGAAAAAAAGGTGCTTTTTACAATGAATATATGTATGGCATCTTTGGGGCTATTCCCAACATCAATGGAGACTAAACGATGGCAAGGACACAAAGGAATAAACAATTACGCCCCTTGCATCTGTTTATTTGTGAGGACAGTAAATCTTCAAAATACTATATGCAGGGATTAGGGAGAACCAAAGGTATTAATATTAAAGCCGAAGAAGCAGACGGGACAAGCCCGGAAAATGTTTTAAGAAGTGCAAAAGAAAAATTAAATTCTTTTACAGATAAGGAATTTGTACAGATTTATTGTCTTTTTGATAAAGACGATTGTGATGATGAAAAATTTAAGAAAGTTATCACTCAATGTCAGAAGGCTGGTTTCGTAGAGGCTGTTTCAATTCCCTGTTATGAATATTGGCTTTTATTACATTTGAAGAAAACTAATCAACCTTTTAGAGATGCCAAAGAATGCTGTGAAACATTCCAATTCGAATATAATAGAAAGTTCCAAACCCAGTATACAGTTAAGCAATTGAAAGCAAAAACAGATATTTTTAATGATTTGAAAGATAATTTGGATTCTGCAATAGCTAATGCAGATAGTTTGGAAATGGAAGAGAACAACTGTCCTTACACCAATATGCATCAAGTGATTAAGGGGATTTATATAGGGTAAAGTTGGGAAAATATTTTCACTGGAATTCAATTTTTATTCCCGGGAGTGATAATAAACAACTGATTAGTGCTTTTTTTTCACCATAGCTATTAACACCATAAGAACTTGCCGATAAGAATACTTGTTTTTTTGCTCGTGTAACTGCTACATAAAAGACACTAAGGACATCCAAAAACATCTTTTCAAATGGACTTCCTTTCTCTGTATTCTCCATATTTATTTTACAAAAACAATCATCAACCATATTATACTTGTTTCTGCAAACTTCACATAAGGAATAATAGCTAGGGAAAACACATTGCTCCATGTCTGGTAAAATCACATATTGCCACTCTAATCCTTTGGCTCCATGTACAGTAGATACAATAACGTCATCTTCTATAAATTCCATATTTTGTTTTAAGGAACGATTCTCAAATGTATCAATAAGAAAAGAAAATTTGTCTTCGTCATTTAAAATAGAATACTTTGAATTCAAATTTTCGAAAAAAACTTTTACTAGTTTTAATAATGATGTTATAATTTCATCATTATTATTTTCATATTGTTTCTTTATTTTTGCAATTACTGAGTTTAGAAAAGAAATATTAATTCTTTTGTTTTTCAATTTTAAATAAGTATTAAATATTATTTCAAGACAATCTTGATGAAATGTTACATATTTTTTATCATCCTCTGTAAATAGTGCATAGAAGAAATTGATATTGTTCTTATTTAGTTCCTCTATGATGACATTTAAGTTTCTATTTCTAGTATATGCTAAAATTGCTATTTTAGCAGTTGGGTCTATATTTTTTAGCTGATTTATTTTTTCTATAACCCATTTAGCTTCCTTTTCCTGGTTTTCAAAATAATAAAAAGGAAGTTTTGCAATATTCTCTATATTAGGTTTGCTATAACAAGTGTTTTCCCTTATATTTCTATCCAAATAAATCATATTAGGATTATTTCTAAACCTATAATTTTTATCCAAAAAAATACTATGCAGAGAATATTTCTTTTCAACAATACTCATCAAATTGGGAATGGCTCCAATAAAGCCATATATTCTTTGCAAAGGGTCTCCCATAAAAACAAGAGTTGTGTTTTCATCAATGAGTTGTTTTACAATAGCCATGCTTAAAATATTAGTATCTTGAAATTCATCAATGATAATAAATGGATAAACTTTCTGATAAAACTTTTTCAGTTCTTTATTTTCGTCAAATAATTTTTTCAATAGTATTAAATACGCATTGTATGGTATTAAATTATTGGGTAAAAATTTTTGTAATATTTTTTGTACATAATCTGAAAAATTTTTATTTAGAAAATCTATATCTAGATTTTTAACCGCTTCACTAAATCGGCTAATATCCTCTGCTTCTGACAAAGACAAATTAATACCCAATTCTGTTAATTCTTTAATTTTAGAATCATCAATTGATTTCATGGTGTTTATATTTGATAAATTTGGATGGATAAGAAAACCATACCTATTTAATATTCTTCTTGCAAACCCGTGATAATTTGAAATAAACATTCTTTTGTTTATAGTAGAAGGTTCATTTATTCCATTAATCCCCATTAAAGGAAGTTTCTCTGCAACATCTTTTTTTATTTTATAAGCAGCATTGACACTAAAAGTTAGGGCTAATATTTTTTTATTTTTAGGTAATTGATTCGAAGCCAAAATATATGCTATCTTGCTTATCATTGTTTTAGTTTTTCCGCAACCAGCAGGGGCTTCCACCAAAAGCCTTTGCTTGTTACTAAAAATCACTTCCAATTGTTTAGAGTCACCTTCATGGTCTTTTTCGATTAATTTGCGTAAATTTTCTATCATTCAACAATCCATAATATTTGAATTTTATTGCTTTTGTTATAGCTTACTTTATAGGTTCTTGGCTTCCCTTTATCTTTTTTATCGCTAATTGGTAACATTGTGGAATATCAGTATCATCCAGTTCATCACCAATAATTCCACCTAAGATTATGCCTTTATTTAATGAAAACCAAGTGATATACAAGATTTTTAACAATTCATTAGAAGAAGACAATTCTGAAAATTTATATTCTTTGCTTACAGTTGGAATAGATTTATATTCAAATTTATTAATTGTTTTATTGATAATATTTGCTTGAAATGTCCGTTCTTTTCCTTGGGAATCGTAACGGACTAAAATTTTTTCTAACAAATTAGGTTTATTATAAAATATTTCTTCAACTATTTCACTCTCAAAACATTTAGTTTGTGTGAAAAATAAATCAGTTCTATTTTCAAAAAGTTTTGCTCTTTCGCTTCCATCTAAAACATCTCTATCCACAATTCCAACAGCATCTATATTGAATTTTTGAAATAATTCTATTAATGGAATAACACTATATGCACTCCCAGCGTTGATTATACAAATACCATCATTATCAAAATCTATTTTTAATTTTTTTGCAAATTTATCTAATGCTCCATATTCAGATTCTCCCTCTACAATAAGAACCTTTTGCGAAAACATAGCCTCTTTAACAAAGGGAAAGTGCATAAATAAATGCTTCTTATGAGTATCTGATATATTCAATTTGCAACCGCTAACGATTTCTATTTTATTATTATGATAGCCCATTCTTAGTATTTTTTCATAATCATTCAATAAAATATCCCGAGAATGTGTAGATATTATTATTTGAGCTTCAAATTTTGAAATTCTAAACAGTTGTTTTATAATATTATTAAAGCAAATATCTTGTCCATTAGAGATGTTATATATTTCATTTATGAGTGTTCTTTGTAAAAATGGATTAAAATGAATTTCTGGTTCGTCAAATAATAATATGCAAGAGAATTCTTTTTCTTCGTTTGCTTTATCTTCTTTGTATTGTTTAACTATTTTATCAAAAATAGACAATAAAATTAATAAATTAAATTGTACTCCATAACCAGTATCTTGTAAGTTTATCCCATTTTTATCTTTTAATACAATGAGCTTTGAAAGCATATTTAACGTATCTTCTTCAATAGTAGGAGTAATGTTAAAACGTTTAAAACAGATAATATTATTTAATATATCCGAAATGTAGGTATTCAGTTTATTGAGATTATCTTTTACTAAATACATATCTTCCGAAGAAGCTTGCGTTAAATAGGCCTCAACCAGATAATTTAGTAAAGCCGCAGCTCCTTTGGATTTTGAGAAATCAATTTCTGATTTGGGATTTCTCAGAGAATCATACTTTATTGAATTTAAGCTTTTAATCATAACATTTGAGATAGGGACGTTTGTTTCTTTATGAAAAAATTTAATAAATTCATCAGGATTATCCTGTTTAGCAATTATATTAATGTTTGAAATATTTTGAGGGTCACACAAATCATCAAATAGACCAATTTCCTCATCATTTAGAAATAGCGATACTTCTACTTCTATTGGTAAGTTTATATCTGCAAAGTCTTTTTCATTAAAACTTTTAGCTGACAGGACACTATCAATTAAACATAGTAAATTTGATTTACCTATATTATTTTCACCTACAATAAAATTTATATCATTAGCCAAAGTTAAGGATAAGCTATCCAAATTCCTGTAATTTTTTACAGATAATGAAGAAATTTTCATGTAACGCTCCTAAACTTACATTTTATAGTTATTTCCGTAAGTATATTACATTAAATTGGTAAATCAAAAGAATTAATTTATAATATCCATTAGATTCTAATCTACGAAATAAAATCCACCTATACCCTGCTTTTACAGCTTCAAAAGTGTAAAATCTAAGTTGTTTTGCTTGACAATTTTACGAATGTAAAATATATTCTTAAATATATATTTTACATATTTAGGATAAAGAGATGATTTTTAATTATATACGAGTTTCTACTGTTGAGCAAAATACTGAACGGCAGTTACGAGATGTTGTTTGTGATAGGGTATATGAAGAAAAGATTAGTGGGAAAGATACCAATCGCCCACAATTGCAAGCGATGCTGTCCAATATCCGTTCTGGGGACATCATTAATATTCACGAAATGAGTCGTTTAGCGAGAAATACTCGTGATTTGTTAAACCTTGTTGAAGAAATGACTTCCAAAGGAGCAACTATTGTCTTTCATAAAGAAAATTTGACTTTCAAAGAGGATGGAAAACAAGACCCTTATCAAAAAATGATGATGACGATGTTGGGGGCTGTGGCAGAATTGGAACGTTCTATTTTATTGGAACGACAAAGAGAAGGTATTGCCGTTGCCAAGGCAAAGGGGAAATATAAAGGTGGCAAAAATAAGCTTACCGATGGGCAAGTGACTGAATTAAATATGCTCCACAAACAGGGAATGCCGATAGCTCGCATAGCCAAACAGTTCAAAATTACCCGACCGACAGTGTATAGCTATTTGGGAAATGGAAAGTGATATCGACCACACCGTTAAAGAGATACTGTGGTTAGATTCGTATTCAAAATAACGGCTTCAACAATTTTTCTTGCTAATTCTGTGGCATTCCAACCTGAACTATTGAAACCGTAAGTAGATTTTATCCCTTTTGGGGCATCTAACAGAGTAATTAGGACATATTCTTGTCCTTGATAGCTGAAATGTCCCAAAAATGTTGTGATAACTTCATCTGGATTATCTAATTTATAATCGGTAGCCGTCAGACCATAAATATTAATGCCCTTAATGTTTATCTTGTGAGCTGTTCCTGTAAGCACATTATCTCCTAATTTCTTTAACTCCTCTTTTGTGGAAGATTTGATGAAAACAGTATAATCTTGGATAAACTGCTGTGTGGTTGCCGTTTTGTCCTCTTTCAGGAATTTCATTATGTTGTTGGGAGCATAAGAATAATCTGTATTATAATCAAAACTTTTCAAATTGCTGGTGGATGCTGAGTTCAAAACTTTATTGTTTTGAAGATTTACCAGAATAAAAGCCCCACCAGCAGCATTAAATTTTTTAATTTCTTCTGCCAACACACTATAATTGTTCTTACAGATGTTTGTTTCCATATAACAGGTTTCAACAAAAGATTTGTTGTCAGCAATGTTTTGATGAGAACATCCCATCAAAATTAGAGAAATTATCATCAAAGCCTTTTTCATTACTTTTCTCCTATATCAAGTCAATTCTTCTGTCGTCCAGAGAATCGATTGAATTACTACAAAAAGCATTTATTTCTTTACTATTATTTGTAATTTTTACAAAAGTCATTTTTCTTTTCTTGTGGCAATTGGGAGAAAATATTTAACATTTGCAATTCTTCTTGGGGTATTTCTGTTATAAGAATTTTATTATTTCCATAAATTGGATGTGGGGTCTTCAACGGAATAATCGAGCAGCGAAAACTCATTTTTCGCCACATTCCAAAACCATTTTGCACCTCTGCTGAACCAATATACATTTCGGGTAAACTGCCATTTTCATCACATACAGAAAATGGTTTAAAGGAAGCATTTTTATAACCATAGTTGATATTTTTTTCCAATTCCTGAATACATAGAGATACATTAGTATCTGAAATGGTATTATCACCGTTGGATATGATAAATAAAAACAAACATATTATTCCAATGATTATTCCGTATTTCTCTTCTTTCTTTAATTTTACATTAGAGTTGGTTTTTAATTCCTTATTAATGCTACAAATCATTTTCCAAGCAAAGATAACAAAGGCAATGATTATCAGGAACATAAAATAAAGCAGGAGCCAACCATAATCATTAGCAATTATGCAAAAAACTAATATTGGTATTAATGATAGAGCTAATATTTTAGCTGTTTTTGCATTTACAATTTTAGGAACTTCAAACTTAACAGAACTGATATCTGGCTTTTCTTGTAGCTTTATTTCCTTTGTTTTGTTCTTTTCAAACAATATTAAATGAAAATACTTCTCATTTACTTGTATCTTTTTTTTCGATTTAATATTGACCAGATGGTGTTCTTGAATAAACGCAACAGCATTCTTAATATCTTCTATTTTATATTCTTCTGACAGTTTGCTGTTAATTTCTTTTTCCGATACTATTTGAGGTGCATCAAATTTGGAAACAAATAAATAAAGTATTTTAAGAATTAATTCTGATGAAACATTATATTCAACAGCTTTATCCAATACAGCATAGAAATCGGCTTTTAATTTATTTTCCATACTCTTTTTCGCCATATATGAAGGTAATTCCCAAGCCAGTATAAACACTATAATATAGACGATGATTTCCAGCATTTTATTTCCCTAACTTAATTCAATGTTCGTAAATCAGGAATGCACCGGTTAACAAGTTGGTTAATTGTTTGCAATTGATTACATTGTGTTCCTATTTCCAAACCCAGGCTCAAAAATGATTGGTAATTTTCCAATGAACCGTACATAGCTGAAAAACGCATTCTATCCATCATAATCAATCGTTCAGCTCCTCCCGGTACAGGTGCAGTGCATTCTATTTGTCCTGCTTGAATACCGATGCATAAAGCTGTTCGTTCTGCTCGGGAAAGCTGATAATAACGGTTATTATCAAAAACAATATCATATGGTGAATTTCCACTGACACCACTGTTATCGCTATACACAACCATTATGATGGCGGCACATAATTGTAAAATGGCGACTATGGATACTATTAAGATTCTTAACTTGTTATTCATCTCTTATTCCTCAATTTTACCAAAAGTTTTACGAATTTTAAGAAGGTAACTTTCTAAAAGCAGACTAATTTCTTTATTGAAGATGATATGGCGATAAGAATACATCAGATACACACCTGTAAAGAACACCGCCAAATTTCCTAGAATTTGTATATCTGGTATTTTAGCAAGGAAACCTGCATCAATAAAAATGTTCCATAAAGCAAATGTATAAATTAACACTTTATGAAAGACGGATTTATATTGGGGAATATAGTGTGTTTGAGCAATCATAAAATACACACTGACATAAGCTAGTATTCCTTTATATGGAGTAAATAAAAACAATGTCAGAGCAATAAAACAGATGACAAACAATGTTTTGTTCAAATAAAATTCTATTTTTTTATCAATAAGAATATTAAAAGCAAAAACAGAAAAAAATCCTGATAAACCTACCATTGCTAGCTGCATAGCCACAGATAGTCCCAATTTGTTACCAATACTGAAATTTGTAAACAGCAGCAGAAAAACAGTTATAATTAATGTATATTTTGAAGATTTTCCGATTTGAGAAAATAATTTAGAGTAATTTAAAGATAAGCATATTGCAATTGGTATAGCAAATGACAAAATACGGAATAAACCTGTGCTAATAATAGAGGAAACTAAGCTATTTTGCCACGTTCCTCCCGTTAAACGTCCTGATGCAAGCAAAATTGAAGAAATAATCAGAAATGCTAGTTTTAATAAAAAACAACATTCCATTGTCTTGCACATATTTTCATACGAAAAATTGTTTACTTTCTTTTCAATATCATTACCCATAATATTTTCCTTTATCAAAACATAGCCAAACATTCTTGCTGTTTATCTTTTCCTTTAATCTGCCAGCAATAAGACTTTTCTCTCTTAATGATTGCCAGACAATATTTTTGCTCGTCATTATCTCTGATTTGCCAACAATAGGTTGTGTCATTTTTAGTTTTTGCCAAACACATCTTTTGAGCATCATTGTTGCTGATTGCCCAACAATCAGCTCTGGCTGGGTTAATAGCAGAAAAGATTAAGATAAATGCCCAGATATACCTCATTGTAGATTTTCTCCTAGAACATTTTCTTTGATTTTAGCTTATTGACTTCCGCTTTTAATTCTTGTGCACGGGCATCATTGGCAGCTTTTATTGCCTGTTGGCGTTTTATTTCTTTGTTTTTCATTTGCTGAACATACTGCTTGGCACCTTTATTTCCCTTTTGCAGAGCTTTATTCAGGTGTTCCTGAACCAACAGACAGTCATAATATTCATCATCTCGTAATGTTGTGCAGTTTTTATCATCATACGGAAAAATTTCCTTTTTTACTAAGAACAGAGAATATGATGCCTGACCATCTCCCCACTCATCAGCGATTTCCAGCATATTCATTGCTGTCTTTCTGTTATCATCATTTTGAGGATAGAAACGCTCATCTATTAATAAACTTGCAGCAGTCGTGTAATATTTAGGCTTTCCATCACTATTTTCTCCTGGTCTTCCAGCTCTGGGAAATCCCATATTTGATAATTTAATCAAGGTGTAAAACAGGCTGTCTGCCAATTCGGATTTGATTTTCAGATTTTCTTCATTCAAGCCCTTGTCAAACATTTCAAATACGGTATTTGCATATGTTAAAAGCAGAGTATTTGTCTCGCTGTCAGTGGGAAGCATTTGCAATTGTCTGGAAAAAGATGTCAGCTCTGACTTCTTTTTATAACTACTTGCAGATGATAAAATTAAAGCATTATTTTTTGCCGCAATAACTGCCAACGGATTTTCTGTACACTGATTTTGATTGTAAGGATGTTTTTGATAACGGTTGTTATAATCATAACAGGTCGTTTCAACAATGCTCAATAACTCATACGCCTTATTATAATCCTTACTTTTTACACTACTGACCGCTTCTTCTACAACCTGCCGTTTATCCATAAAATAATATTCACTGTTTGCACAAGCACCCAAAGCCAGTAAGGTTAAACCTGTAACTATTTTTTTCATCATAAATGCTCCTAAATGTTAAAATTATTAATCTTTTGCCGAATCGTCTCTTCTTGTTGTTTTTTCTCTCGTTCTTGTTTGTTTTTTTCTTCATTCTGTTGGTTTTGTTTAGATTGCCGTATTTTTTCTTGGGCTTTCTGATAATTACCCCAATTGATAAAGAATTTTTTGATAGCAATAGGCTGATTGTTCTCTAAATGGACTTCAACTTTCAAAACCCACGGTTTTTCAATCCAGAAGAAAATTTCACTATCCTCATTACAGGAAACAGCTATTTTTTGAGTTATCTTGTCATTTTTAGGGTGATATAAGATATCTTGATTACAGTTAGAAATGTGATGTTTTCTTTTTATTATTTTATCTGGTTTTCCGTAATTTTCCGCCAGTTTAGCTAAAATCGTATCGTAAGGAATATTTCTGACATCAACAACAGTTGTGTAATCATCCAAAGGAGTCACAACAATAGGTAAATTGTCAGAATATCCCAACAATACACCGCTTTTACAAATTTTATACGATACAGTTTTGTTCTTTACACACGGGTTATTATTCTCAGTATGTAAAGGATACTGAAAAGCTAAAAAACAATTATGAGAATTATTGCCGTCTCTAATGCAATCATTAAATTTCTCTTGTTGGTTTTCATAACAATCAGTATCCAGAAAAGATACTTCTAGTTTTTTTATTTCTTCTTTATTCTGACAGGCATATAATGGTACTAAACCTATATCAATGTTATCATCAACAAACATAGCTTTATCCTGAACAGCCATTCTAGAAACGCTACGATTGTTCATAAACTGATTATTGGGTAAATCCCGTGGATGACCGCCATCAACTTCGAAATTTTTGATTTTAATTTTTCCTTTTTCTATTTCTTTTAGTGTCCAACCATTAATTTTTTGGTCGTATAATGATTTTTTGGGAGTACTATTGAAAATATCTTTGGTAATTTCCTCGCCCCAAAGCAATTCCAAACTTTTCTTTTCCAGTTCTTGTTTATAAATTTCATTAGTGATAGCCTGTGCAAAATGGCTATAACCCAAGGAAAATCCTAATGACATCAAAAATAGTATAATTTTATTCATTTCTGCTCCTAATGAATAATTTAATGAACAGTAAATTATACACTAATTTCAGCCAACTGTTATCTTCCTCTAATTCCTATGAAAACCAAGTATTTCAAAAGATTAGGTTATATAATATTCTTTTTTTCTTGCATTTTTTATTTTACCAGGTATGTTAAAATAAAAAGTTCATTATTTTTCAACATATTAGCTTAGATTTTCACTCTAATTTCAATAAATAAAAGAAAAAGGATTAGAGATGATTTATGGTTATGTCAGGGTTAGCTCACAAGTTCAAAATGAAGCTAATCAGCACTATGAAATTGAGCAATTTGCTCAAAAAAATGGCTTAAAAATTGATGAATGGATTGAAGAAACAATTTCATCAGGAAAAGATTTGAAAAAAAGAAAATTCAATTCCTTGCTTAAAAAATTAAGTAAAGATGATATTCTGATAACAACAGAGCTTTCACGTATTGGTAGAAAGTCGTTTGAAATTATGGGCATTCTTTATGAATGCTTGAATAAGGGCTGCCAAGTATGGACGACAAAAGAAAAATACAAGCTTGGAGATGACCTAAACTCTCAAATATTGGCTTTTGCTTTTTCTATTTCTGCATCAATTGAGAAATCATTAATTTCTGCCAGAACCAAAGAAACGCTTGCTCGGTTAAAAAATTCTGGTGTCAAATTAGGCAGACCACAAGGAAGTAAAAATAAAAATCTAAAACTTGCAGGAAAAGAAAATGAAATTCAGGAATTATTAGCCCAAGGTGTTTCAAAAACCAAAATTTCGAAGATATACGGAGTCAGTCGTATCAGCCTTTATCATTTTATTAAAAAATATATAAAAACAGAGCCATAGTGAAAACTATGGCTTTGGGTGTAAAAATAGTTTTTTAATGTTACATATAATAAAAGCATTTCCAATCATCTTTTGATAAAGATAATTTTTTGGATTTTGATAATGAAATTGCTCAAAAGTATAATCATACTCTATTCCGATAGAGCTGATAAAATTATATGGCTCAATTGTAGCATAAATCCCAACTTCGTTATAAACATAGAAATATAGTTCTAAAATTACATTTTTACTATCTTGTTCATAATACATCACCCCAACAGTTCCCAATAAATTGTTTGGATGCACAAGATTCCAGCCCTCTAATAGCGATAAAACGGCTTCTTTTACTTTATAAAGGTGAGCATCCTTAAAGGTCAGCTTGAAAATATCGGAATGCATCATCATAAAATCTCGATGGAAACAATCGAAATTAAATTGTTTATCTATGGGGAGAAAAGCATTTGCAGCTTTTTCCAACTCATAATTTCGTTTATATATGGTCATATCAGCACATCCTTTCTACGATATTGGGAAGCAATTCTGCTGAATATATGATTTTGGAAATGATGCCAAATGTTACTTAAAATACCTTCTTCACGGATTTTTTGATACAATGTTATGAGCGAAGCAATGGATGGTTTAATATGTAAATCATACAGAAGAACATTCATATAATTACTATTTTTACCTAGATATTGCTCACTAAATTGTCGAAATGAACGAATTTTACCTTGTTTGTAGAGCAAATTTGCTATTTCAATTAAAAATCTAACCTCATCATTGGTTGGATATGTGATGTTTTCACCGATTTTTCTCATAAATACTCCTCATTTTAATATAATATATTTATCATTTTTCAGGAAATATCCCTCTGGAAAATAAAGAAAATGATTGTCATCCAACTCTTTTGTGAAGTATTCACAAAGATTTTTGAAATGATATTGGTCTGCAATGCAAATTGTTTTTACATCAGCTTTTTTTACTACTTTTTTGATAGCTCTTGTAAAAATACGATTAGTATCATATGCAATATATTGATTCTTAATCTGGTTGGCTAAATCTATTGCTTTATCATCCAAAGTAGTCTTTTTACTGCTCTGGTCGTTAGATAAGCGGATAAAATCTTTTGCATTATCAATCAATTTGTTTTCGTCATAAATAGAAGTAAATGGTTTGTGGAGAATATGTAAATGTGCATTTGATAAAGATTTTCCATATTCAATGACAGCTAGGTGCTTAAATTGTTCTAGATTGCTTATAGGCTTACGTTTCCCATATACGGTATGATAAATGTTTGTGAGCATATATTGGAAAATTTTAGTAATCTTCTCTTCTGAAAAATATTGTTGATTTAGAGTTATGACGGAATGATATGGACAATCATTGTATTGTGATTTGATAATGTTGATTAATTCTTGTTTACATTGTTTTATAATAAATGCTGCTGTGTTCATTTGATTTCCTTTTTAATAATTAGATAAAATAATATTACTGTCCGCTTTTTAGGGCGGATTTGAATTATAGCTCTGGCAGATGGGGCATTGCTCGCTTTCCGCCAACACCCCTAAAATGGCATAGCCACCATTAGAAGAAGCTTGGTTTACCGTTGTGCTTTTAAATCGTTGTTCTATGGAAATTTGTACTGTTAATCTTGGTAAGTGAATATTTGTACTATTATTTTTTTGTTCTACTATTTTTGAAGTTCACAAGAAATCCATTCTTGAATCCAAGATTTTGTTCTTGATTCTGATGTGTCTTGGCTAGTGGATAGTTCTGATGCGCTAGCAATCCATTCTTGGAGCCAAGATTTGAGAGGTGAATATGATTTTTTAATTTCATTATTCTTCATTTCTTATCCTTTCTAATAATATATTTCCTTAATTTTATTTATCTGGAATTGATATAATTTTATTATCAAATATCTCTTTCTGATGCTTTTAATATACTCCAAAATTCACGAATCTACCAAAATAAATTTTTGCTGTTTTTGTAAAAAATAATATTGACAAATCTGGAATTTTATGGATGAATTTCACACGTATTGATATTGAAAATCAATGCATTAGATGAAAAATTATGTGGATTTGAACTGAGGGGCTTAACTTTTCTACGTAGTTGAACCGTAGTTGAACCGAGGGATTTTAGGCATAAAAAAATGAGCTAGAAAGCATCTAACTCATTGATTTTATTGGTTGCGGGGGCAGGATTTGAACCTACGACCTTCAGGTTATGAGCCTGACGAGC
>ERZ832317.1203-NODE-1203-length-33744-cov-4.922556_pt1 | contig 33744 bp, 26 predicted proteins | sample MGYA00519695_ERZ832317 | MGnify/ENA primary metagenome ERZ832317 (study PRJEB31850, sample SAMEA3708726) | human gut metagenome | biome: human gut; feature: human-associated habitat; material: faeces | place: China | collected 2014 ...
ACTATTATTATACGCTATTTCTCGTCAAAAATCAACCATTTGTTGTGACAGAGCCTTTGCAAAAAACAGACAGGATCGCCCCGGCAAGAGGTGATCCTGTCTGTCTTTTGGGAAAGGGGCGGCACGCTTGCCGTCCCCCTGAAGGCGGGTTGCCCGCCGTTTACTTCACGAGGCCGAACGTCTTGTCTTGTTCGCGGCGCAGGCGGAGCAGCGTGGATTCTTCGGGCATGTCGAGATCGCCGAGGGTGATCAGCTTCCCGGCGGGGACGTCCCTGCACAGCGTCCGGTGGCTGAGCAGGTAGAAGGGCAGGGCCGCATCCGGGCCGATGGCGGCGGCGGGGTTGAGGACGCCTTCCACGCCGTCGATGGTGTGGTGGTGGCCGCCCATGTCAAGGACGGTTCCCTTGGGCAGGTCGCGCACGGCGCGCCCGCACAGGTCGCACAGCGGGCGCAGGTTGTTGCCGCCGGTGGCGTGCTTCATGAGGGCCGCCGCGAGGACGCTGGTGCCGGTTTCCACGCCGAGCAGGTGGGCGGGATGGTACAGCGCGGCGTAGCGGTCGTTGCGGCTGCACGGGTGCCCCTTGGCCTTGAGCACCTGCCACGATTTCTTGTCCTTGCATTCCACGACGATGAAGACGCCGCCCGCCATGCTGGCCTCGTCGGGGCGGCGGAAGCAGTTGAAGATGTCGAGGCGCCCCGGCGCGTCGAACAGGCCGCCGTCGGCCTTGGGGCAGAAGAGATCGGGCATTTCGTCGATGCGGGCCACCGGCGCGTGGAAGAGCGGGCGATCCGGCATCATGCCCGTGGCGTTGGCGACCACCGCCATTTCGCAGAGGTCGGGCACGGAACGGTGCGAGAGCGAGGTGAGCATGGCGCGGCGCTTGCCGACGACCTCTTCCGCCGGTCGGTCGCCGAACTGCCACAGCGAGCCCATGCCGGGGGTGGCGATTTCCTGCTTCTGGCCGGGGCACAGCACCATGTCGCGCGCGGGATCATAGATGAAGTCGTATTCGCTGGATTTGCCCGCGCCCACGATGTTCATGCCGAGGACGCGGCCCCAGCTGATGAGCCCGATGAGCAGGCTGGGCTGGTCGCCGTCGCCGGTGGTGTAGACGAGGCCGCGTTCCGCCGCCTTGCGCGCCAGGATGGAGCCGACGACGGAGTCGGTTTCCTTGGAGACCATGACGACGTGCATGCCGCGCTCAATGGCGAGTTCGGCGGCGGCGGCGCTGGCTTCGGGCGCGCCGGAGCTTTCCACCAGCACGTCGAGGGGGAGATCCGCGATGTAGTCAAACCGATCCACGACGACGTTGAAGCCGTCGGCATAGGCCTTTTTCGCATCTTCGGCGGATTCGCACACGCGGACTTTGGAGGCGGGGATGCCCGCGTTTTCATAGGCGTCCACCGCGCGCTGAACGGTGCGCGTGCACACGGCGGGGACTTCGAGCAGGGGCATCCCCTGCGCCTGGAAGAGGAAGGACGCCCCGAATTCGCCCGCACCCGTGAGGCAGGCCTTGACCGGGCGGTGGATGGACGGATTGAACAGCGATTCGTAGAACATGATTGACTCCCTGTGGTTGCGGATGAAAAGCAGGCCCCGGCGGGAGCGCGGCGCGCTCCGGGCGGAGGGGGGACTTTCGCGGCCAATGATGGCCAGTCGCGGTCAGTCGGCGTTTGCGAGAAGGCCGAGCGCCTGCATGAAAAAGTCTTCGCCGCCGAAATTGCCCGACTTGAGGGCAAGGGCAAGGTGCGGGGCGTCGGGTTGGGCCGGGTTGAGCAGCGTTTCCGTCCACGGCACGCCGGGCGCGATGGTTTCGCCGATGCGCAGCGCCCGCACGCCAAGGCGGGACACGACCGCGCCGGAGGTTTCGCCCCCCGCCACGAGGATGCGCCTGACGCCGGTTTCCACCAGCGCGGCGGCGATGTCGGCAAGCGCCCGCTCGATCATGGCTCCGGCGGCTTCCCTGCCGAAACGGGCCTGCGTCGCGGCGACCCTGTCCGGGGAGGCCGTGGAGTAGACGATGCACGGCCCGTCCGGGCAGTGCCTGCGGGCGAAGGCGACGGCCTCGGCGACGTCCCCGCCGTGATCCTCGGCAAGGGCCAGCGGATCAAGGGCAAAGCCGGGGCGCTGCCGCGTGAACCGCGCCACCTGCGCCTGTGTCGCCTGCGAACAGCTCCCGGCGAGCACGAGCGCGAGGCCCGGCGCGTTGACGGGGGCCGGGGGCACGGGGCCGTCCGCGCCGATGCCGAAGTTGACGCCGAGCCCGCGGGCCACGCCGCTGCCGCCCGTGACCAGCGCGTGCCCGGCGCAGGCCGCGCCGATGGCCCGCAGATCCGCGTCGGAAAGCGCGTCGCAGACGAGCCACGGCGTGCCTTGCGCCGCAAGTTCATCCATCCGGGCTTTGACGGCTTCGGCGCCTTCCCGGATGGTTTCCAGCGGGATCAGCCCGCTTTTGCGTGAAGACTGGACGTCCATGAGCCGGATGAGGTTCGCGTCGGTCATGGGCGTCAGCGGGTGGTTGCGCATGGAGGTTTCGTGCAGCAGCCTGTCGCCCACGAAAAGGTAGCCCTGATAGACCGTCCGCCTGTTTTCGGGGAAGGAGGGGCACACGACCGCGCGGTCGCCGCCGAGGGCCCGGAGCAGGGCCTCCGCCACCGGGCCGATGTTGCCCTTGGGGGTGGAGTCGAAGGTGGAGCAGTATTTCCAGAAGAACTGGCGGCAGCCCGCGGCGCGCAGGGCTTCGAGCGCGGCGAGGGCCTGGCTGACGGCCTCTTCGACGGGGACGGTGCGGATCTTCAGGGCCACGACCAGCGCGTCGGCTTGTGCGGCGGCTTCCGAGGCCAGCGCGGTATCCGGCACGCCCAGAAGCTGGATGGTGCGCATCCCGTTGCGGCTCAGGGTTTCGGCAAGGTCGGTGCCGCCGGTGAAATCGTCGGCGATGCAGCCAAGAACGGCAGTCATGGGATCAGGCTCCTTTGGGGGGAAGAAGTTCGGCGGTCTGCTCCGGAGTCAGGCAGCGCACGGGCAGGCCCCGCAGCGTCAGGTAAAGGCGGCAGGTGGCTTCCAGCTCTTCAGCCGCGTCCAGCGCCCTGGTCAGGCTCGCGCCGCCGGTGATGGAGCCGTGGTTGGCCATCAGCAGGGCCGTGCGTCCGGGGGCGAGGCGGGCGACGCCCGCGCACAGTTCCGCCGATCCGGGTTTCGCATACGGCGCGACCGCAAGATGCCCCAGCTTCATGAGCTGGTAGGGCGTCAGCGGCGGCAGGGGGCTGCCGGGGTCGAGATCCGCCAGACAGGAGACGGCCACGGCCCACGGCGAATGCAGGTGCACCACCGCGAGGTGATCGGGGTTGGCCTTGTACCACGCGAGGTGGAACGGCGCTTCCTTGGTGGCCTTGGGGCCGCTGACGAGGGCGCCCGTTTCGTCCAGCAGGGAAAGGCTTTCGGGCGTCAGCTCGCCGAAGGGGATGCCCGTGGGCGTGGCGAGGATGCCCCCCTCGACCCGCAGGCTCATGTTTCCGGCGGAACCGCCGGTCAGGCCGCGCTGGAAGACGGAGCGGCAGGCTCCGGCAAGCAGGTTCCGGCCTGTTTCGCAGTCAGGGCAGGTAATCATTGTCTTTTCCTTGGTCTTCCTTGCACGGCGCGCCCGCGGGTGCGCCGGGGGCCTTCCGGCAAGGCCGCGCGATCCCCTTCCGGGAAGGCGGGAGCGGCGGCCCGGCCCCGTTACGTCCGGTTACGGCCTGAATACGATCTTGATGGCGGCATCGTCCTTGTCCGCGAGGTCGAACCCGGCCTTGATGTCGTCCAGCCTGAATTCGTCGGTGATGAGCGGCCTGACCTCGACGAGCCCCTGGGCCACCGGGCGCAGGGCTTCCGGGCACCAGACATAACGCTGCTGCCACGTATGGTGGACAAGGCAGGTGTTGATGAATTCCAGCCCGTCGTCGTGCCAGCGGCTGATGTTCAGCGTCACCGGGGTGGTGACCCAGCTGTAGAACACGAACTTGCCGTTGTGCTTGATGATCTCACTGGCGGCGTTGAAGGATTCGGCTGTCCCGGCGGCTTCGACCACCACGTCCGCGCCGAGCCCGTTGGTCAGGTCCTTGACGGCTTCGATGACGTCGTCCTGTCCGGGGTTGAGGGTGATGTCCGCGCCGAGCCTGCGGGCGAGGGCCAGCTTGCCCTCAAGCACGTCCACCACAATGACGCGGTACGCGCCCTTGCGCTTGGCGCACTGGGCGATGATCTGCCCGGCGAAGCCGCCGCCCATGACCACTACTGTGTCCCCAAGCTGCACCCCGCTGTTCAGGCCGGAGTACATGGCGCAGGAGATGGGTTCGCCCAGCGAGGCGATGTCCATGTCGAGATCATAGGGCACGGGCTGGAGCTGGAAGGATTTGGCGGCGAAGTATTCGGCGAAGTTGTTGTTCCAGCCGAAGGCCATGACCTTGTCCCCGACCTTGTAGTCGGCTACGCGGCTGCCCACGGCGACGACCGTGCCGCCGCTCTCGTGCCCCAGCAGGAAGGGGAACTTGGGGTCCTGCCGGAATTCGGCGGTTTTCGGGGGCAGGTAGCCGCGGTAGAAGTTCTTGTCGGAACCGCAGATGCCCATGAGGTGGTTCTTGACGATGATGTCGTCCTCGCCGCAGACAAGTTCACGCTCGATAAGCTCGATGTCGCGGGGCCCGTTGAGGCGGGCGGCCTTGGTGACGAAAGTTTCCATGTCCGTTCCTTTATGACGGAAAGAGGCGGGGACGGTTTTGATGCGTTCCCGCCTTTCCCATGCCATGCGGCCTTGCATGGCGCATTGGGGGCTCCGGCCGCCGGGGGGAGGCAGCCGGGCCCGCCCGTTGGTTTAGATGATCCCGGCGAAGTGCAGGATGACCGTGATGGCCGCGCCGGTGAACCCGGCCACCGTGGAGCCGCCGCCGACCGCCCGGATGCCCTGCCGGATGTCCATGTTGGACATGGTGACGGTCACCCAGAAGCCGGACGAGTTGGCGTGCTTGAACATGAGCGCGCCCGTGCCGCAGGCGAGGAAGGCGGCGAGCGGCGAGATGCCGAGCGCGCCGAGCATGGGCTCGACGAGGGCCGCTGCGGTCATGACGCCGAGGGCGTTGGAGCCGGTGATGACGTGGATGAGCGCGGCGATGAGGATCGGGATGATGATGCCGGGGATGCTGAACTGCACCACGGTTTCGGCCACGGCGTTGGCGACGCCCGCGTTCTTGATGAACGCGGCGAGCGCGCCGCCCATGGCGGTGACCATGATGGGCATGGCCGAGGAGCGCAGGGCGGATTCCACCCAGTCGTTCATGACCTTCTTGGAGCGCCATTCGGCGCCGGTGAGCACCAGCGAGAACAGGCAGCCCGCGAGGAGCGCGGCGAGCGGCGAGCCGACGAACTTGAAGACCTTCGCAACGGTCGTGTCCGGGAACATGGCGTTGATGCCCGTGTTCAGGAAGATGAGCACCAGCGGCAGGATGATGGGGGCAAGCGAGGTTCCCACCGAGGGGAGCTTCTTGTCCTTCGAGGCTTCGGCGGACTTGATATACTCCTCCTGCGGGGCCACGGGCTCCTTCAGGGTGAGGCAGTACAGCCCGGCGGCGAAGACGGAGGGGATTGAAATGAGGACGCCCCACATGATGGCGTCGCTGAGCGGCAGGTGGAGCAGTGCGGCGGCGGCCACGGGGCCGGGGGTCGGCGGCACCAGCGAGGCGGTGACGAGCGCGCCCATATACAATGCCGTGCCGTAGGACATCATGGACTTGTTGGTCTGGAGGGCCAGATTGGACACGATGGGGATGAGCAGGATGACCACGGTGTCGGCCCAGATCGGGATGCCGAGGATGGCGGAGGCCAGCAGGATGGCCCAGAGCACGCGCTTTTCACCGAAGAGCTTGACGGTCGCCTTGGTGATGCTGACGGCGGCTCCCGTCTCTTCAAGGACTTTACCGAGGATGCATCCGAGCACGATGACGATGGCGATGCTCTTCAGCGTGTCCGCCATGCCCTTGTTGATGATGCCTTCAATCTTGTCCCACGGGGTTCCGATGGATATGGCCAGAATGATGGTTGCGACCAGAATACTGGTGACGGGGTGGATCTTCCATTTTGAGATGAAGAGTATCATCAGCAAAATACAGACGGCAAAGGCTACCAATACATAGGCACTCGACATTTCTATCTCCTCCGCAATAATAGAAACAGACATTCTCTCCGGGCGTTATTTAGCAAGTTCGGTGCCAGAGCGGTGACGGCAGTGTGCCGGGAGCGCGCCTTCCGGAGCCGCCGGATGGATTTGGCAAACATCGGCGGCCTTCTGAGAGACGTTTGATTGTTCAAACAGAACGGGGGGGACGGGAACGCGGCGCACCCGTGAAACGGCGGGGAGGGGGGCGGCGGGCTGTTGCAACGGAATACGGTTGCAACGGATCGTTGCAACATATACGCAACAATCCGTTGCAGCGGCGGCCTTGCGCCCAAAAGGGCAACCTGTTGGATATACAGGTTATTTCTGTATATATTTCTGGAGTTTGCGCCACAGTGTGGTTCGGTCCATGCCCAGTTCGCGGGCGGCACGGGTCCGGTTGCCGCCGCAGGCGCGCAGGGCCGCGAGCAGCCTGTCCTTTTCGTCGTCCGGCCCGGAGGCTTGCGGGGCCTCGGGAGGGAAGGGCGCTGGCGTTGCCGCAAGAAGGGGCGGCACTTCCTCGATGTCCTCGGGATGCAGGGCCCTGTTGAGATCCGCCGAGGTCAGGACGTCCCGGTTGCGGCGCAGGACGGCCGCCCGCTCGACGACGTTGCGCAGTTCCCGCGCGTTGCCCGCGAAAGGGTATTCCCGGAGCAGGTGGAGCGAGTCCGGGGCGACCTCCGGCAGGGCCTCGCGGTTCTTCCAGCAGAATTTCTTGAGGAAAAAGTGGAACAGCTCGATGACGTCCTCCCCCCGTCGGCGCAGGGGCGGGATCGTGATTTTCAACACGTCGAGGCGGTAGAGCAGATCCTGCCGGAAGCGTCTGGCGGCGACGAGCTTGTGGAGGTTGACGTTGGTCGCCGAGATGATGCGCACGTCCACGGCGGTCACCCGGTCGTCGCCGATGCGCCGGACCTCGTGCTCCTGGAGCACGCGCAGGAGCTTGCTCTGCATGTTCAGCGGGATTTCGGATATTTCGTCGAGGAACAGCGTCCCGTTGTGGGCCAGTTCGAAAAGCCCCATCTTGCCGCCCCGCGTCGTTCCCGTGAACGCGCCCTCCACGTAGCCGAACAGCTCGCTTTCAAGCAGGTTTTCAGGCAGGGCCGCGCAGTTGATGGCCACGAACGGCCCGTTGCGGCGCTGGCTGGCGTTGTGGATGCCCTGCGCGAACAGTTCCTTGCCCGTCCCCGTCTCGCCCACGATCAGGATGTTGGACGAGGCGGCGGCGTAGCGGCAGGCGTCCTCGATGGTTTCGTCGATCAGCCGGCTGCAATGGACGATGTCCGAAAGGTGGTGCTTGGCCGTCAGTCCCTTATTGCTCAATTTTTTGCGGATGTGCCCTTCGAGCTGCTGGACCTTGTCCACGTTCTGGAAGCTGATGACGACGCCCGCCGCGACCCCGTTGACGGCTACCGGCGTGCAGTCGAAGGTGATGGAAACGCCGCGCACCTTGCGGACTTCGCCCTGAATTTCCGTGCAGTCGCGCATCGCCCGGCTGAAGCTGTCCACCATGCAGGGGAAGGCCGTTTCGAGGGGCACGTCCTTGAGCGGGACGTCGCGCATGAGGCAGGCGGCGGGATTGTCCAGCCGGATGATCCCGGAGGCGTCTACGTAGAGCAAGCCGTCCTTCACCGACTCCGTAATGATTTTATAGGTTTCCGTCCGGATGCGCTCCTGTTGGACGAGGGTGACCGTCCGGATGGCCTCCTCCAGCGACTGCGCGTAGGTTTCCCGGCCCGTGCGCAGCAGGATGGCGGGCAGCCCCAGAAGGCCCGCGTCCTGCTGCACGGAATAGCCGCCGACGATGACGTCGCAGCCGTCCTGCTTGGCCAGTTCCAGCGCGTGCCGGATCTCCGCCGCGCATTCGGGGATGTAGACGCGGATGTCGCAGCCGAACATGCCGGAAAACTGTTCGATCCCGTTGAAGGCGTTGTAAAAGCCGACGAAGCCGATGCGCCGCGTCTGAAACCGCCGCTGGCATTCCTGAATGGAGCGGATGACGTCGTAGCCGGAAATGGCGATGTCGATGACGGGAACGCCCAGTTCCTGCGCCTTCAGCCGCCGGGCGGAATAGCCCCGGGCGATGATGGCGTCGCAGTCGCGCAGTTCCGAGAGGTCGAGCCTGTCCACGGTCGCGGTGATGATGCGGTTGTCGATGCGCCCGCGCTGAGGATGGGCCGCAATGACATCCTGAACGATCCTTTCCATTTCCGGATAGGGGGAAATGCTGACGATACGGATTTGAGGCAACGGCGTACGCTCCTGCGCGTTCGTTTGAGGGTCACGGGAATTATGCATGTCGTCTTTCAGTAACAAGGGTGGACGGGACGGGGCTTGCCGGAGGGCTTCTTCGAGGAAAGGCCATCCGGAAACGGAAGCCGCGCGGGAAACCGCCGGTACGCGGCGCAGCCTCCTCACGCGGGAAGGTCCGCCGGCGCTGCCCGCGTGAGGAGGCCCTAATCCCGCAGCAGTTCGTCGGGCTCGGCACAGGCGTCGTGCAGGGCCTGAAAGCCTCGCCGTGCCTCGGCCTGCGAGGAGGCACGGACGGCGTCGAGTTCGTCGGCATGATCGCACAGGAGTCTGGACAGGTCGCCGTCAAGATGGCCCTGCTTCACCATGCCCTCCACGATGCGCAGGGCCTCGGGCGGCGTCATGCCCTTGCGGTAGGGCCTGTCCTCGGTCAGTGCCGTGAACACGTCCGCAATCGCCATGATCCGTGAGGGGAGAGGGATTTCCTCTCCCTTCAGGCCCAGCGGGTAGCCTTTGCCGTCCAGCCGCTCGTGGTGCCCGCCGCCCCAGACGCTCACGCGCTCGAAGCCGGGCACGGCGTCCAGCCACAGGCGGCTGAGGTCGGCGTGGCGCTTCACCTTGGGGAATTCCTCGTCGGTGAGCTGCCCGGGTTTTTCGAGCAGCGCCAGCGGGATGCCGAGCTTGCCGATGTCGTGGAGCATACCCGCGACGAACAGCGTGTCGAGGTCATCCTGCCCCATGCCCGTCAGACGCCCGAGCGCCACAGCCATGTGGGCCACGCCCGTGGAATGGGTGGCGGTAAAGGGGCTGCACGAGTCGATGATGTGCCCGAACAGGGTGCTGAACCGGATGGTTTCCTGCGGCGTGAGGATCTGACGCCGTAGCGCCGCCGGACGAAGGAGGGGAGGCGCATGTGCGCCCCGGCGAGGTCATTGAGCGTTTCCTCGTCGTGCAGGATGTCTTGCATGGCCTCGATGTGGTCGGGCGAGTAGATGCCGGGGCGGCGTTCGCGCATCTTGTGTTCCGCGCCCTCCACGGCTTCCCGGAAATCGTTCTTGGCGCGCAGATCCACATCCACGCGATCCGCGATATTGATGAGGCTGCCTTCGCGGGCGGCGAGCCCCCTGTCACAAGCCTTTTCCCAGTACATGTGGTGGAAGCGCACCCGCTCCGCCTCTTCGGCCAGCGTGGGGCAGTTTTGCAGGAACAGGCAGCCCGCTTGCGGATGGAGATAGCGCTCGCGCTCGAAGACGAGATCTTCCGCACTGGTTTTCAGGGGGATGACCCCCACGTCGTGCATGATCCCGGCGAGGAAGAGCCGTTCCCGCTCCTCGGAGGGAAGGCCGAGCCGTTCGGCCAGCCTGTCGAGAAGGAACCCCACTCGCCTGTGGTGGCCGGTCAGGGCCGGATGAACCTGGTCCAGCGCGTTGGCGAAGGCCAAAATCAGATCGTAAAGCTTGATGCGCAGTTGCATGGCATACCCGAAGAGGAGCAAAGATGGCCGCCGGCGCGGGTCATCGGCGGAAGATTGCCGGAGAATATGGGGTCTGCCGCAAATGTCAACGGGGGATATGCGCAACGTGTCCATCGGTATGGGCGAATCCGTGGAAGCGATCTTCCCTTCGGCCTCAGTGCCCGGCGGCAGGAACGTGGCCGGGGGCGTGGACGCCGAAGACCCCTAGCCGTGGCTGGACGCATCATAACCGGGGCGTTACGGAATCTATCCTTCCCGCAGTAAAGCACATGGCAGCGCCCGCAACCCGGAGTTGTCCCAAGGCGTGTCGTTGCCCCATCCCGCAAGAAAAAGGGGGATTGACGACGCCAACTGTTGTGGCTGGCGACAAAAACAGGTATATCATCACGGATAGTTTCAATCGAAAGAGAGGTGAAGTCCTTGTCCGAAGGGGTTTCGGCGGGGATAGCGCCAGTGTGAAGCGGCACAACGGCCTTGAAGTCGGAACCGCTACGGGAGAGGCCCGTGGAAGGGGCCATGCGCCGCAGCTTGTTCCGGGATGAAGGCCGCTCTTTTTTGTTGAATCGTTTTTTGGACAGGAGCGTTGTATCATGCAACCAGTCTTGCGCCCCGCGCGGATGTGCGATGCGAAGAAGATCCACGGTTTGCTCATGGAATGTTCGGCGGAGGGCCTGCTGTTGCCGCGTTCGCTGTCGAACCTGTACGGCCAGATCAGGGATTTCCGCATTCTGGAAACCGGCGGCGGGGAATTCATCGGCTGCGCGGCGCTGGCGGTGATCTGGGAAAACCTGGCGGAAGTCCGCTCCCTCGCCATTGCCAAGCCGTGGCGGGGGAACGGGTTCGGCAACATCCTTGTGGATGAGTGCTGTAAGGATGCCCGCAGGATAGGCATCGACCGGGTATTCGCGCTGACGTATCAGGTACGCTTTTTCGAGCGGAACGGCTTTGGCGTGGTGAGCAAGGATCTGTTGCCCCAGCGCGTCTGGATCGTCTGTGCGAACTGCCCCCGTTTCCCCGACTGCGATGAAGTGGCGGTGATGCGCCATCTGGATGCGGGCGGCGCCTGAAGGCACGCCGACTCTGAGGGCGCAGGCTTCCTCCGCCATATTTTGTGAGCCGTTATCTGCCGGAGGAAGGCAGCGCGGCGGGGCCGGCACAGGAAAAGGGCCAAGGTTGGACGGAATTCCGCCCAGCCTTGACCCTTTTCCTTCAGTGTCGGTGCGCCGCTAGGCGGACAGGCTGCCGCGCAGGAAAACGCCGCGCCGGGCGTCGTCGAGGATTTTTCCGTCCTCATAGGCGACCGCGCCGCGCAGCAGCACGGTGCGATGCCTGCCGAGGCAGCCCATGCCCGCGAACAGGCTGTAGTCCACGGCCATGTGCTCGTTCCTGTCGGGGATGATCCAGCCGTCGCCGGGATCGACGATGACCACGTCCGCATCCGATCCGGGGAGGAGGGTTCCCTTTCTTGGATACAGGCCGAAGCATTTCGCGGGGTTTTCGCACAGGAGCCGCACAAGGTCGGGGATGGCGACGCGGCCCTTGGCAATCCCTTCGTTCCACGTGACGCAGAAAAGCGTATCCACGCCGGGCGCGCCGTGCGGGGCCCGGAAGGTTTCGGCAAAGAGCGGTTCGTTGGCGGCGGTGGCGTGCCCCGCCGCATCGGAGGCGACGACCTGTATTTCGCCATTGCGGATCGCTTCCCAGAGCGCCTCGCGGTCTGCCTCCTTGCGCAGGGGAGGGGACATCTTGGCGAGGTTGCCGCGCAGCGCAAGCTGGCTGTCGTCCAGCGTCAGATAGTGGGGGCAGGTTTCAGCGAAAAGCGTGGGCACCGTGCCCCACTTCCTGAACAGCCTGATGGCTTCAAGCGATTCCTTGCAGGTGACATGCGGCAGGTAGATGTTGCAGCCCGCGACAGAGGCCAGCGAAAGCACGCGGAAGATGGCCTCGGCCTCGGAAATGTTGGGGTGCGTCGCGGGGTAATCGCGGGGGTGCTCGCGCCCCTCGGCAACGGCCTTGGCTTCCAGATGTTCAAGGATGGCGTCGTTTTCCGCATGGAAGGCGAGGAGGGCCTTTTCGCGCGCGACCAGTTCCATGAGATGCAGGATCTGGTCGTCCTCCAGTTTCATGCCCCGCTTCCTGTAGGATGTGAACGCCTTGAAGGAAATGACCCCGCGCGCGACCAGCTCGGGGATGGCGTCGTCGGCCTCTTCCATGACGTTGGCGGTCAGGGTGCAGTGCAGCCCGAAGTCGATGCAGGAACCGGTTTCCCCTTCCCTGATGAAGTCGTCGATGGCCTGAACCAGCCCGCCCTGTTTGCCCCATGCGGCGACGGCCCCGATGTAGGGGATGACGGTGGTGACGCCGCCGGACAGGGCCGCCCGCGACAGGCGGTCGATGCGGTCGGCATAGACGGGGTGGTTGTGCGCGTCGATGATGCCGGGCAGCACGTAGCGCCCGGAGGCGTCGATGACCCGGTCGGCCCGCACCTCGGAGCCGCGCGGGAGGAGGCTTTCCACCCGTTCCCCGGAAATGAGGATGTCCAGCGGGCGCATGGTTCCGGCATCAACGACGATGCCGTTTGTGATCAGAGTCGTACTCATGGCGTGTCCCCAGTGAAGCACCCCCTGCCTTGTCCGGCGGCCTGATGGCTTCCCCCCTCCCGTTGGCGGGAGCCGCCCCTCATGCCGCCCCCGGAGGGGTTCCGCCGAGGGGCGCGTCGGGGCGGTTCACCTTGCCGCTTCATCCCATCCCCGGAGGGGCCTCCGGCAAGGGCATTGCGGGAACCCCGGATGCCTCGCGGCGGGCGCGTCCTGAACGGGCGCCTTTGCCGGGGGCGCGGGAATCCCAAGGCGGTCGAGGCCCTCGGGTACAGGAGGGGCTTTGCCGGGATGCGGGCGAGATCCGGCGTCAGGCGACGGGCGCGGCGGAATAGCCTGAGGTCATATCCCAGACGGCCTTTTTCAGATGCTTCACGATGTTTTCCACACCGTACTCGCGGATGACGGAACAATGCCCCGAAAGGCTGATGGCCCAGAGCCCGCCGTGCGGGGTGAGGATGGGCACGGCGACGCAGTGGAGCGAGTCGCTGATTTCGGAGATGTCCTCGGCGTATCCCTTTTCCTTGGCGGCGAGCAGGTCTTGTTTGAGGCGCTCCCCGTCCGTCAGGGTATGCAGGGTGTAGGCCGTCCGCGGGACGGTGGCGATGTATTCGTCGATTTCCTCTTCGCTTTTCGTCGAGAGGAGAGCCTTGCCGAGCCCCGTGCAATAGGCGGGGAGCTGCTGGCTCAGATCGATGCGCGTGACGCAGTTGCGGGGGTATTCGCGGCGCAGGACGAGCACCTGCTTGTCCATGAACGTGGCGAAGCTGACCGTGGCCTGATCGAACGTGGCCACCAGTTCCCGCATGTACGATCTCCCGGTTTCAACCATGTCGATCTTGCTGCTCACCATGGCGCCGAGCTGCACCACCTTGAGCGTCACCGAAAAAAGCCCCGTCTGGTCGTCCTTGCGGACATAGCCGAACTCGATGAGGCTGTTGAGGAAGCGGTGCACCGAGCTCTTTTGCAGAGACAGGGCCTTGCTCACCTCAAGGGCCTTGTGCGGGCCGTTGGCGCAGAGGAATTCCAGAACGTCGAAAACTTTTTGTGATGATGTCAGCATGGGAATCTCCGGAAAGGGATATGCGGCGGCGGGGAAAGCTCCGTCCTCCGGCGTGAAAGTATGCCTACCCGTCATGAGAAAGGCAATACGCTCCGGCACCTGAAAGCGTTCCCCCGCCGTCCGTTTCGGCGCAGGGATCCGAGTATTGTTTCCGCAGCCTGTTATGGCTGCCCGCGTTCCGTACGGGCAGCCGCTTTTTGTCCGATGCGTCCGGCCTAATCCCTGATGACCCTCCCGGGCCGTGCGCCCGTGAGCGCGGCGTCCTCCACCACGAACACGCCGTTGACGAGCACATGCCTGATCCCGGCAGGATGCACGCGGGGATCGTCATAGCTGTTCTTGTCGATGACGGTATCCGGGTCAAAGACCACCAGATCCGCGTCGTAGCCCTCGGCGATGACGCCCTTGTTCCGCAGCCGGATCTTGCGGGCGGGGAGCGAGGTCATCTTGCGGACGGCCTCCTCAAGGGAAAGGACGCCCTGCTCACGCACATAACGGCCGAGGATGCGGGGATAGGTGGCGTAGGCGCGCGGGTGGGGCCTTCCGCTCATGAGCCCGTCGGTGATGAAGCTCACGGCGGGGTGGCGCATGATCGCGGTGATGTCCGCCTCGTCGAGCCCGAACGAGATCATGCCCACGGCGAGCTGTTCTTCCACCAGCAGGTCGAAGGCGGCGTCGGCGGGGTCGGCATGTCCCCGTTCGGCGGCGATCTGCGAGATGCTCTTGCCCACGCAGGGCTGGTTGGCTTCGCTGACCACCGAAGAGACGAAGATCTTTTCCCAGCCCACGGACTGCGAGAAGTTTTCCCAGTCCATGCGCGTGTCGAGGTCATGCTTGATGGCGCCGCGCTCCTCGCGCAGGGCCCGCAGCAGGCCGTCCACGCCCCGGCTGTGGTACCACGGCGGGATGACCACATGCAGGAACGTGCTCCCCGCCGTATAGGGGTACTGGGCCATCGTGACGTCGATCCCGGCGGCGCGGGCCTCGTCGATGCGCCGGATGAGCGCGGCGGAGCGGCCCCAGTTCTTTTTCCCGCGGATCTTGAAGTGGGTGATCATGGCGGGGATGCCGGAGCGTTCGCTGATGGCGATCACCTCTTCCACGGATTCGGCGATGGCGTCGGCCTCGTTGCGCATGTGCACGTCGTAGATGCCGCCGTGCGCCGCCGCGGCCTTGGCTACGGCCACGGTTTCCTCAAGGCTCTGGTAGCGGCTCGGAGGGTAGATCAGCCCGGCGGAGATGCCGCGCGCGCCCTCGTCCATGCACCGGGCGACCAGATCCCGCATGGCCCGGATTTCGTGGCCTTCCGCGGGCCTGTCGGTCATGCCCATGACGCTCAGGCGCACGGTGCCCAGCCCCACGTACGAGGAGACGTTGAGCGGCGGCTTTGCGGCCTGCAGGCAGTCGAGGTATTCCGCGAAGCTGTTCCATGTCCACGGCACGTCGAGCGTCCCGGCGAGGCCGGAAAGGTGTTTCTTCCAGTCGGCCTTGTCGCCGTCCTTGATCGGCGCGAGGGACATGCCGTCCAGCCCGAGGTTTTCGGTGGTCACGCCCTGCATGATCTTGCAGTCCATGATTTCCCCGGCGAGGAGCGGCAATTCCGAATGGCTGTGCCCGTCCACGAAGCCGGGGCAGAGCGCCTTGCCGTCCACATCCTCCACGCGGCGGGCGCGGGCCGTGGAGCCGGGGGGGAGCACGGCGGCGACGGTGCCGCCTTCCACGCCCACATCACCGTAGAACCACGGATTGCCCGTGCCGTCGATGACCTTTGCATTGCGGAACAGAATATCAAACATGGGAATGTTCCCCCACATGCCGCGGGACCCCGCGGCGGCGTTAGAACGTGTGGTTCAGCCCGGCATCGAATGCCCGGACATTGAGATCCCGCACTTTGGGCGCGACCCGGTCGGCGATGACGGAGCGCCAGACGTCGGCGTCGCCCCCGACGAGCTGGGCCAGCCCGCCCATCATGACGCTGTTGAACACGCGGGCGTTGCCCATCTCCACGGCAAGGGGCGTTGCCGGGATCTGCCGCAGGCCCGCGCAGCGCTCGCGGATGGCGGCTCGGATGCCGTCCTCGTCGGGATAGTCGGCCTGCCCGGAGCTTACCGACACGGGGTCGATGCGCCAGTCGTTGGCGAGCACGACCGTATCCTTATTCGTATAGACGAGCCGCCGCAGGCCCTCCAGCCATTCGAAGCTCAGGTAATAGTCGGCGGTGCCCCGGTCGATCATGGGCGCGCGGACGTTTTCGCCCCAGATGATGTGGCTGACCACGGAGCCGCCGCGCACCGCGAGGCCGAGGATGTCGGATTTCTTGGCGTCGTGGCCGAGCCGGAGCCCTACTTCGGCGAGGATGTCGCTGGCGAGGATGGTACCCTGCCCGCCGACCCCGGTGATGAGGAAACGGATGGTCTTTTTCATGGGGATGCGCTCCTTAGGCTTGTTCGGGGCCGGAGATGGCGTGGACGGGACAGATCTGGGCGCAGATGCCGCAGCCGACGCAGGTCACAGGTTCGATGCGGGCCTTGCGCTTCCCTGTCTTGGGGTGCTTTTCGTCGGACAGCACCACGGAGGGGCAGCCGCTCTGGATGCACTTGCCGCAGGCGATGCACTTGTCCGCATCCACCACGCGGGCGGGCTTGGGGCTGCGGGAGACAAACACGCAGTCCCCGCGCGTGATGAGCACGGAAACCCCGTCGTAGGCGGTGCACTCTTCAAGCGCCTTGCGGACGGCGGCGAGATCGAAGGCATCTGCGGTGAGCACCTTTTCCACGCCGCAGGCGCGGCACAGCCCGGCGATGTCCACAGGCGCCACGGTGCCGAGGGACAGGGTCGCCTCGATGCCGGGGTTGTCCTGATGCCCGGTCATGGCGGTGGTGCGGTTGTCCATGATGATGACCGTGCCCTTGCCCTTGTTGTGGACCATGTTCAGCAGCGGCGCGACGCCCGCGTGGAAGAACGTGCCGTCTCCGATGGTGCACACGGCGGGTTCCGGCAGCCCGGAAAGGCCCATGCCGTGCAGCACGCCCACGCTCGCGCCCATGGCCCCCATGGTGTGCTGGGCGTTGAAGGGCGGCAGGGTGCCGAGGTTGTAGCAGCCGATGTCGCCCGCCACCGGCACCTTCATCTGGGAAAGGTTGTAGAACGTGGAGCGGTGCGGGCAGCCGGAACACAGCAGCGGGCTGCGGCTGGGGAGGGATTCGGACGTGTCGCTGAACGCGGGGGCCGTATCCTTGAGGATGCCCGCCCTGCGGCAGCTTTCGGCAATGTCCTCCGGAAGCAGTTCGCCGCAGATGGAGAAAATGTCCTTGCCGCGCGCTGGGATGCCCATAGCCCTGACCTGCTCCTCGATGAAGGGGTCAAGCTCCTCGACCACGATGACGTTGCGCACGCCGTCCGCGAATTCCCGGATCAGCTTTTTCGGCAGGGGGTAGCACATGCCGAGCTTGAGGATGGAGGCTTCGGGGAAGACCTGCTTTACGTATTCGTAGATGATGCCCCCGGCGATGAAGCCGTATTCGCGGTCGCCCCATTCGATGCGGTTGCCGGGCCACGTGTTGCTCCATTCCTCGATGTCCAGCAGGCGCTGTTCAAGGATGTAGTGCCGCTTGCGCGCCCACGTGCACATGGAATTGTACTTTTCGATGTTGCGGGGGAAGGGGCCGACCTCGCGCCCGTAGGCGCCGGGGGTGCCGAGCTCCACCACGGACTTGGAATGCGAGGTGCGCATGGTCGTGCGGATGACCACGGGCGTGTCGAAGCGTTCGCTCATGTCCACGGCTTCGATCATGAAATCCTTGCATTCCTGGCTGTCGCAGGGTTCCAGCATGGGGAACTTGCCGAGCTTGGCATAGTGGCGGTTGTCCTGCTCGTTCTGGGAGCTGAACAGGCCCGGATCGTCGGCGGTGACGACCACGAGCGCGGCTTCCGCGCCGGTGTAGGCGGTATAGAACAGCGAATCGGACATGACGTTCATGCCCACCTGTTTGGTGGTCACGAGCGAGCGGCGCCCGGAATAGGCCGCGCCCGCAGCGGCGTCCATCGCCACCTTCTCGTTTACCGACCATTCGGAGTATATTTCTTTGTACTTGCTGACGTTTTCAAGGATTTCCGAACTGGGTGTCCCCGGATAGCCGCAGGCGATCTCTATGCGCGCTTCCAGCGCGCCCCGTGCGAGGGCCTCGTTGCCGGACAGAAGTTTCTTCATCGGCTTTTCTCCATCAAGATTAGTCGGTTTCCCCGCAATGCCGTGCCGGAGCCACCTGCATCACGATGTCCACAATGCGTACGCCTTCCCCTTCCGGCAGCACCATGACCGGGTTCAGGTCGAGCGAAACGAGCCTGTCGCCCAGCGCGCAGCACATGGCTGCCACCCGGACGAGCACATCGGAGAGGGCTTCCACGTCGGACGCGGCGCGCCCCCGGAAGCCGGTAAGCAACTTGGCGGCCTTGAGCCTGCCGATCATGGCGCGGGCGCCTTCGGGGGAGAGCGGGGCCAGCTCAAGCGAAACGTCGCGCAGCAGCTCCACGAACACGCCGCCGAGCCCCACCATGACCGCCGATCCGAACCCGCCGTCACGGTTCACGCCGACGATGGTTTCCACCACGTCGCCGGATTTGCCGCCCGCGCTCCGTACCATGCCCTGCACGAGCATCCCCTCGCGCCGCGCGCCCGCATGGTGCTGGGCAAGGATGCCTTCAAGCTCGCGCCATGCCGCCGCGAATTCCGCGCCGGTGCGGAGGTTGAGCTTGACGAGGCCGGTCTCGGTCTTGTGCGCGATGTCGGGGGAGGCGGCTTTCAGGGCGACGGGATAGCCGATGCGCCCGGCTGCCGCCATGCCTTCCTCAAGAGAAACCGCAAGCTCCTCGTGATCTATGGCGATCCCGAAATGGCGCAGCAGGCGGGCGGAAAGCGCGTAGGGCAATACGCCCGAACTGGCGTCGAGTTCCGAAGCCAGTTCGGGGGGGAGTATGGAAGGAGTGGAGGAATCCTTCCGGGGGGAGGGAGATGCCGTTTTCGCCGCGCGCGCAGCGCACCAGTCTATCCAGCGCCGGATGGCGGGAATGCCCACGCCGCTGCCCTGCACCACGGGGACGTTGCCCTGTGCGAGGATATCGCTGATGACCGGATCGATGCCGCCGGAGATATTGGAAACGACGATAACCGGCTTGCCGGAGGCGGCGCGCACGGCGACGGCGGCGCGGGCCACGTCCGAGAACTGCTCCACCTGTTCGGGGGCCATGTTGCCGGGGATGTCCTGCGAGACGATGAGCGTTTCCACGTCCTCTTCGGCGGCGAGGATGCCGAGGCTGGCGGGGTAGGCCTCGCGCAGATCGCCGCTGCCCCACGCGTCGAGGGGGTTGGCGATGGGGGCGTAAGGCGGGAGCACCTTGCGGAGCCGTTCCTTCCCGGCCTCTGAAATGGGCGGGAAGATGAGGCCGCTGTCCGAGCATACGTCCGCCAACATGCCCATTTCGCCGCCGGAAACCGTGGCCATCCCCACCTTGGGCGAACCGGCGGAAAGGCCGCGCAGCCCGCTGAACAGGACGGCGGTTTCGAGCAGATCGTCGAGGGTGTTGACCCGCATGACGTTGGCACGGCGGAAAAAGGCGTCGAGTATCCGGTCGCTTCCCGCGATGGCCCCGGTATGGGTGGCCGCCACGCGGCAGGCAAGCTCTGAGCGCCCGACCTTGAGCGCGATGACGGGCTTGCCCTTTTCCGCGGCGCGGGAACACGCGGCGGCGAAGGCTTCCGGATCGCGGATGGTTTCGATGAACAGGGCGATCACATGCGTGGCGTCGTCGTCGGCCAGATAGTCCATGTAGTCGGCGAGCCCGAGGGCCGCCTCGTTGCCGGAGGAAATGAGGCGGGAGAAACCGGCCATGCGGTTGGCGTTGCCGAGCGCCAGCAGCACCGCGCCGCTCTGGGCGATGACGCCGATGTCGCCGGGGCGGAACGCCTGCGGGAGCGGGGCGCTGTACATGCAGGTCTTGTCGGTGATGTTGGCATAGCCCACGCAGTTCGGGCCGCAGAACAGCAGGCCGGACTCATGGCAGAAATCGTGGATGCGCCGCTGCATGGCCCGGCCTTCCCCGCCCGTTTCGGCAAAGCCGCTGGCAAAACCCCAGACCCCCTTGACGCCTGCGGCGTGCGCCTCCTCAAGCATGGGCAGCAGCGAACGGCTGCCCAGCAGCACGGCGGCGCAGTCCGCCGGGGCGGGGAGATCGCGCAGGGACGCGTAGCAGGGATATCCAAAAATCTCTTTATACTTTGGGTTGATGGGATACACCGTGCCCGTATAGCCGAGGCGCTGCATGTTCCTGAGGACGATGGAACCCGCCCCGCCGTTGGGGGATGCGCCGATCACCGCGATGGAGCGTGGCGTGAACAAGGGATCCAGTTTCCAGGGGGATTTTTTCACGGGAGACTCCTTTGTCCGGCAGTCGGGGGAGTGCCTTGCGGCGTTCTGGTTTGGGACACCGGCTGTTTTTTTATTGTTCACTATATGAACTAAAATTCATAATGCGAAAATATGAGGTTCGCCAAAAGAAGTCAAGCGGCAGGGGCGAAAAAGGGAAGCCTTGCCGAAAGATTTTTGCTTTTCCTTATCCACATGCAGGAAAAGCGTTTTTTGCCCGGAAGGCGGGATGTGGGCAGGCTGCCCGTTGCCGCCGCGCTTGGCGTGGGGGAAAGGCGGCCCGTCCTTCCGGCAGGCTATGCACCTCTGGAGGAAAGGCGGCTGTGGGGGGATTGAAGAAATGCGCCGTAAAATGTAATATTATTAAATAGATATGATCTTATATCGCCAATTTGATAGCGTGCGGTGCGGCTTTCCGGGCCCTCCGGCTTGGTGGGCACCTTTGCCGGCCTTTTGCATCCTGTGGGGTTTCGACACTTCACTGTGGGTATCTTTGAACGTCTGTTCTTGCCGACCTGTGGGGGCTTCCGGCAGCGGGCGGGCCATACCTTCCAAGGCGCTGTCCGCCGGAGACATTCCCGTCGGGGATGCCGCCGTACCGCCTCCCGGTGGCCTGTATGGAGCTTCATTCTGCCCCGCAGCGGAAGCCTTCCGTTGGCGGGGATGCCGCCATGCCCCGCTGTATTTTCCCATTGAAATTTCGTGATGGATACGGTGCCGCCCCTCTTGACATCACGTTAGGAACCAGTTTAGTTTTATATTACAAAATGAATTTCATATAGTGAACTAATAAATACCACGGCAAACACCAGCAAGCGGGCCTCCCCACGCCTTGGGAGTGCCCGCGCAAGGGACAAGGAAACGCGAAAGCGCCTCCATATGCGGTTGATGCAAGCCGGGAAGCCCCCTTGGTTTCCCGGTGCGAGAGAACCCTCAACAGAGGAGTCAGTATGAACCGGTTACATGTTCTTGTCTTGTTGGCTGCAATGGCCTGTACGGGGCTCGTGATGGGGACGGTGAAGGCCGAAGCCGCCGATTCCGGCAAGGAACTGCGTGCCGCGGTCAACGCCACGGCCCCGCCTTTCGCCTTCATGGAAAACGGGAAACTGGTGGGATTCGAGGTGGATCTGCACGCGGAAGTGGCCAAGCGCATGGGCAAACAGCTTGTGATGACGAACATTCCTTTCGCCGGGCTCGCCCCGGGGCTCCAGGCCAAGAAGTGGGATGCCGCCGGGAATACGTGGATCAACAAGGAACGCCTTGTCATGATGGACTTTTCCGATCCGTGGGTTGACGCTCAGCTCGCCTTTGTGACCCGGAAGAACGACGCCATCACCAGCCCGGAACAGCTCAAGGGCAAGACCGTGGGCGCCGAGGCGGGCACCGCCGAACAGCGCTGGCTTGACGCCAACCAGGAAAAGTACGGCCCGTACACCATCCGCACCTACGACCGCTCCATCGACATCCTCATGGATCTCATGAACAAGCGGCTCGACGCCTACCTGCGCGAACAGACCCGCGCCCTCTATCAGATCAAGAATTACCCCATGCTCGGCGTGGCCTTCCCCGTGGGCGACGTGTTCGTTCAGGGCGTGGCCTTCCGCAAGGGCGATCCCCTGCGCGACGAATACAACACGATCCTCAACAGCATGAAGCGGGACGGGACGCTCGCCGCCCTGTACGAAAAGTGGCTCGGCACGAAGCCCGGCCCCGATTCTTCCACTGTGCACGTGTACACGACCCCCTGGCAGCCGAAATAACCTTTTTGGGGCGGCGTTCCAGCGCCGCCCTTCCCGGCGGAGGACGCAATGCAGGCAGAGAACACACACTCGCGGCAGAAGCGGCAACGGCTCTGGTATCAGCGTGACGGATTCCTGTGGGGGCTGGTGGTCGCCCTCATCGCGGCCGCGTGGGGCCTTCTCCCACCGGCGGGAACCTCGCTCGGCATCGGCGGCTGGCTTGGCATGGGCCTGTATATGCTGCTCGCGGCCGTCCCCATGATTGTGACCACAATGGACAAAAGGCGCCCGCAACTGGCGGGGACGGCTGCCGCGCTCGGCTTCCTCGGTTTGCTCGGGCTGGTGTTTTACCGGTATTCCGGGGCACAGTGGGATATGCTCGGCATGATGTTCTTCAACAGGGAACTCATCGTCGAAACGTGGCCCATCCTGCTCGGCGGGCTTGAGAATACGCTGCTGATCTTCATCTGTTCGGCCGTGCTGTCCGTGACCATCGCGCCGATCATCGCGATCATCCGCACCCTGAACAACCCGATCTTCAACTGTGCCATCGACGCGTTCGTGGATGTGTTCCGCTCGCTGCCCATCCTCGTGCTGGTCATCTTCATCTACTATGCGCTGCCGTTCCTTGAAATCCACAGCACGCCCTTTGCGGCGGGCGTGTGCGGGCTTTTCCTCAGCGCGCTGGCCTTCATGATCGAATACTTCCGGGCCGGGATCGAATCCGTGAGCCGGGGGCATGTGGAGGCGGCCCGTTCCCTCGGGCTCGGCGTGATCCAGACCATGCGCTTCGTCATCCTGCCGCTTGCGATCCGCGTGGTGCTGCCGCCGCTCACGGGGCATCTGGTGGGGCTGCTCAAGGCCACGGCCTTCGTCTCCGTGGTGGGTATGCCCGAACTGCTCAAGCGGGCCATGGAAATCGTGGAATGGAAGGCCAACCCGACCCCCCTCGTCACCATCACCATCATGTATCTGATACTGCTTCTGCCGCTCATGTACGGAAGCACGTTGCTCGAAAGGAGACTCGCGAGATGGACAACACCGCATCGTGCATGATCGAAGTCTGCGACCTGCATAAGCATTATAAGGATGTTCATGTCCTGCGCGGCATCAGCACCACCGTCGCCAAGGGTGAGGTCTGCGCGGTCATCGGCCCCTCGGGATCGGGCAAGAGCACGTTCCTGCGATGTCTGAACAGGCTGGAGGAAGCCAGCTCCGGCGAGATTTTCATCAATGCCCAGGAGATCACCGACCCCCACCTGAACCTCAACAAGATGCGCGAGAACATCGGCATGGTGTTTCAGGGGTTCAACCTGTTCCCGCACATGACCGCCATCCAGAACATCATGCTGGCCCCGGTCAACGTGCGCGGCCTCTCCCATAAGGAGGCCGAAGCGTACGGCATGGAGCTGCTCTCCAGAGTCGGGCTCGCCGACAAGCACGCCTCCTACCCCGACATGCTTTCGGGCGGGCAGCAGCAGCGCGTGGCCATCGCCCGCGCGCTCGCCATGCGCCCCGAAGTCATGCTCTTCGACGAGCCTACCAGCGCCCTTGACCCGGAAATGATCGGGGAAGTCCTTGAAGTCATGATTGATCTGGCGAAGCAGGGCATGACGATGGTGGTGGTGAGCCATGAAATGTCCTTTATCCGCGAAGTGGCGGATAAGGTGCTCGTGCTGGCCGACGGCGTGATCATCGAGGAAGGATCGCCGCAAGAGGTCTTCACCAACCCCCGGCACGAACGCTGCAGAAGTTTTCTCAGCAAGATCCTGTGAGGCCTGCCATGTCCAGAGATCCGCATCCGGCAGAGGCCGGAGGGGTTCCGCGTCCGCGCCGCCGCGCACGTGTCGCCGGCCCCTGGTACCATTCGCCGAAAGCCGCCCTGTCCGGGCTTGCCGTCCTGATCGCGTGGGGGCTCCTCCTGCCCGGCGCGACGCCCGTGGGCGGCGGCATGAGCACGCTGGGGAGCCTTTCGCTGTTCGGCTATGCCCTCTTTTCCATCGTCGGCGGCATCGTCTTCCTGTCCAACAGGAACCTGGGGCGGGTGCTTTCCTCCTGCGCCGCCGTGGGGCTCCTCCTGCTCTGGGGCTGGCTCTTCGTCCGTTATTCCGGCGCGGACTGGTCGCGGCTGGCCTACGTGTTCTTCAATTTCGAGATCCTCGGCGAAAGCGGGATGAAGGCACTGGCGGGCGGGTTCATGACCACGCTTGAGGTGGGGATCATCGCCACGCTGTGCGCCTTCTGGCTCGGCGTTTTCCTGACCCTCGTGCGCTTCTTCGAGAACAAGGTCATGACCGGGTTCGTCAAGGTGTACGTGGATGTGTTCCGTGCCCTGCCCACCATCGTGCTGGTGTCCCTTATCCATTACGGCGCGCCGTTCATCGGCATCTACCTGCCGCTGATGGTATCCGGCATCCTGACCCTCACCCTGAACCACAGCGCGTTTTTCAGCGAAATCCTGCGTTCGGGCGTCAGCGCCGTGGGGCATGGGCAGCTTGAGGCGGCGCGCTCCCTCGGGCTCGGCACCTTCAAGACCTTCCGGCTCATCGTTTTCCCGCAGGCCTTCAAGACCGCCATGCCGCCGCTGACCGGGCAGTTCGTGGCGCTGCTTAAGGAAACCGTCATCTGTTCCGTGGTCGGCATCCCGGAACTGCTGCGCGAGGCGCTTGTGGTGCAGTCATGGACGGCCAACCCGACGCCGCTGATCATCGCCACCATCGGCTACCTGCTCCTGCTGGTGCCGCTGACCCGGCTCTCCCGCTACCTTGAGGTACGCATGTCCACCGTCCGCCAGGCCTGTTGACGGGGGCAGCGGGATTTCGTGAAAGGCGGCAGCCGCCGCGCAACAGGCAATACTGTGTGAACACAAGGAGTATACATGCAAGCATCCATTCAATCCCGGCTCGCCGGAGCCATGCGGGAGCAGGGTATGCGGAGCCTCCTGCTGGCCGATCCCGAAAATTTCGGGTACGTGGCCGGCCCCATGCTCCCCTATGTCAAACAGACCCCGGACAGGGCCGTCCTCGCCCTGTTCGAGCCCGGAACGGACGAGGCGGCCTGCACCTGCTGGCTGTATCCCGATCTGGCCCAGCCCGCCGAAGCGCAGCTTGCCAAGGAACCCTCCGCCGTCTGCGTGGCCGTGGCGGAAGATGCCGTGGGCGCGGATTGCCTTATCCGCCGCCTCAAGGAAAGCCGCCCCGATCTGGACGGCGTGGTCGGCGTTGATTTCAGCCAGACCGCCGCTTCCGTATTCGACGCCCTGCGCGCGGCCTTCCCCGGCTGTTCGTTCAAGGATGCGGGCCCCATGCTGCGCGGCCTGCGCCTTGTGAAGCTCCCCGAGGAAATCGACCGGATCGAAATGGCCTGCCGCCAGGTGGATACCGGCATCATCGGCGCGATCAACCACATGGAGGGCGCGCATTCGGGCAGCGCCTACCGCAAGGGCTTTTACACCGTGCCCGAATTCATCGAGCGGGTACGCATCCACGCCTATGAGGGCGGCACAAGCATGAGCGGCAACATGGCGGCGGTGGCTGGGGAAGCCATCGGCGCCAACTATATGCCGCAGCGCGGTTTCCTTCCCTCGGAAGGGCTCTGCCGGATCGAATATGCCTGCTGCCACGGCGGGTACTGGGGCGTCACCGCGCGCATGATCCACATAGGCGAGGACATGGACCCGCGCGTCCGCAGCGCCTGCGCCGACAACCTGAGCCTCAAAATGCTGGCGCTCGACATGCTCCGCCCCGGCGTTGCCTGTTCGGATATCCACGGCGCGGTGGTGAAGGAAGCCGCAAAGCGGGGCATCCCGCTTTCCAGCGCTTCCGGCATAGGCCACGGCGTCGGGCGCGGGGAGATCGAAGGGCCGTACCTCGCCGCCGACGATCCGACCGTGCTCTGCGAGAACATGGTCATCGCCCTTGATGTGGCGACACTGGGCCCGGAAGGGGAACTCCTCCGCTCCATCGACATCTATGCCGTGGAAAAGGATGGGCCGCGCCTCCTGAGCTGGCATCGGAACTGGGACATGCCCTACATGATCACAGGGTTCCGCAGCGCCCACTAAGGGAGCACGCGCCCGTGGAAGATCGAACCGCCATCCCCGCCCTCCCCGCAACAGGGAAAGGCACCGCTACACGACCGCCCGGCCGGGCGGGAATGGCCGGCTTCCGGCTTTTGATGCCGGGAAACGGCAAGCCATTGCCGACAGAGCCAAGGAGAAGAACTTGAATACGACCGTACTTGAAAAGATCCAGTCGGAACTGGAGCGCTCGGGCTGCGATGCGTTCCTTTTGTCCGGCGGGGACAACATGCGTTACGCGGCGCAGGTGCACCTCCCGTTCACGGACGAGCATCCGGGCCTCGCATTCGTCCTGTTCGCCAAAGGCAGGCTCCCCCTCGTCCTGAGCCCGTCCCTCTGGGCCAGAAGCTGGGAACGGGGCATCATTTCGGATGTCCGCGCCTATCCGGGAAGCCTTGATGCCACGCACGCCGCTGCGGAACTGGCGGCTTTCCTCCGCCCGCTGGGGCTGGCCTCCATAGGGCTGGACATGAACCGCGCCAGCGTGGCCCTGCGCGATGCCCTGGGCGAATGGGCGATCACGGACATTTCCGCCGCGATCAGCGCCATACGCCAGATCAAGAGCGCGGAGGAGGCGGCTTTCCTTGAGGATCTCGCCTACCGCGCCGACCATGCCATCCTGGGGGCCGCCCATCACAGCCTCGCCTGTGACGCCCGTGCGGAAAAGGGGCAGGCGGAGCTTATCCGTATGCACGCCCTTGAACGGGGCTTTGAGGCCGTCGGCTACAACGGGATTTCCCAGTCCGCCACCGGAGCCCATGCCAAAGACTATTGGGCCGAGTCGCCCAAGTTCGGCATCGGGCAGGGCAAGAAGACGGCCCGCGACGAAATGAACCGCCTTGACCTTCAGGCGTCGCTGAACGGCTATTGGGCGTTCGGCTCGCGGCTGATGACGATGGGCTGGCCTCTGCCGGAACAGACGAAAGCGTATGAGGGGCTTGTCGCCATGCGCAAGGCCGCCCTCGCCGCCGTGCGGCCCGGCGCGACCTGCGCGGATCTCTACGCCGCCATGCTGGACGCGGCGGAGCGGGCGGGCGTCACCCCCGTCACCGGCGTCCACTGGGGACACGGCATCGGCGTCGCCTCGCAGGAGGCCCCGTGGATCGCCCCGGGCGATGCCACCGAACTCAAGGAAGGCATGGTGCTGGTGCTGAACCCGCATGTGCAGGGCCCCGGCGGAACCATCCTGTACTCCCGCGACACGGTGCTGCTGGATTTCAACGGCTGCAAGATCCTCGGCTGGTACAAGGACTGGCGCGAGCCCTACGTCGCGTCCGACTCCTATTACAGCGGCGGCGGTTGATATGGGCACGGTTACGCGTATCGGGCGCGGCCCCGCAGGGCTCCCATTCTCGCGCATGACCCTCAAGGACGGCCGGTTCTTCCTGTCCGGGCAGGTGGCCCAGAACCCCGAAACGGGGCGCATCGACCACCCCGGCTGCTATGAGCAGTCCCTCACCGTGCTCGGGAATATCCGCGGGATCCTCGCCGAAGCCGGGTTTGTCCCGGAACAGGTGGCGAAGATGACCGTCTTCCTCACGGACATGGGCCAGAAGGATGCGTTCGACCGGGCGTTCGAGCGGGTTTTCCGCCGCGTTCCGGAGGAAGGGGATGCCCCCGGCTCCCCGAAAGGTCCCGGCACCGGGGAAGGCGTCGCGGGGCTGTCCTGCGCCCCGGCCTGCACCTGCGTCGGCGTGGCCGCGCTTCCGAACCCCGCCGCCGTGGTTGAAGTGGAACTTGAAGGTTTTGCCGGATGACGGCCGTTCGTGGCAGCTCCCCCCGCCCGAACGCATCCGGCTTCCCGCCCGCAGCGGTTGTTTTTGGAGCCGCTGCGGGCGGGCCTCCTGATCCCCGATGCGCCCCTTTCCGACGCCGGTAAAGGGCCCTTTTTCGAGCCTCCCTCGTGAGGGGAAGGTTGCCCGCAGCGGCTGCCTCCGGGCTCGATGCTTCAAACCGGGTTTTCGCCCATGCCCCGGATTGGGTTTGCCATACTTTTTTCACTCCTTTTTCCACGGGATTGGTTCCGCCCGTGCCCCGGATGAAGGCTGTCCCCGCGCGGCGCTTCCCATCCAAGCCAGCCTGATGTGCGGCACCGTTCCGGCCGCTGAGTTCGCCCCTCCCCCATCAAAAGCCGTAACAGGCTGCCCCTAAAGGAATATGTTATGCCCAATTGTACCTTCCATATTGTGGATGCGTTCACTGCGGAGCCGTTCACCGGCAACCCCTGCGCCGTGGTGACGGATGCCGACGGCATCGATCCCTCCGACATGCTGCGCATCGCGCGCGAGACCAACGCCCCGGAAACGGCGTTCGTGTTGGCCTCCGACAAGGCGGACGTGCGTGTCCGCTATTTCATGCCGCGCGGGGAAATCCCCTTTGCGGGGCATCCCACCATTGCCACGGGGCACCTTTTGCGGGAACTGGGCGTGCTCAAGCCGGGCACCGCGTGGTTCGAGTTCGCCATCGGCGTGCTGCCCGTGGACATCCGCCCCGACAGGGTGATCATGACCCAGCCCCCCGCCGTCCCGGACACCTGCGTCGACGCCGGGACAACGGCCCAAGCGCTCGGGCTTCAGGCTTCCGATCTCCGGGAAGGGCTTCCGTGCCAGCTCATGCGGGGGGGCGTCAGCTTCCTGATGGTTCCCGTCCGGGAGCTTGCGGCGCTCCGGCGGATCAATATGGACAGGCCCGCCCTCAAAGCTGTTTTGGCACCCCTCGGCGTGTCGGCGGCGTACGTGTTCGCCCCCGAAGGCGTGGAGCCTGAAACGGATGTGCACGCCCGGCTCATCGATCCGGACAACGCCGGGGAAGATCCTTTCACCGGATCGGCCGCCGGGTGCATGGCTTCCTACATGCACGCGCACGGGCTGTGTTCCGGGACGCGCATCCGGCTTGAGCAGGGCCATATCCTCGACCGCCCGGGAACCGGGGAACTGGAACTGATCCTTGCTCCCGATAGCGGGAAGCTCGATGCCGTGCGTCTCGGCGGAACGGCGGTGAGCTCCGCCAGCGGCACGCTCCGCTGGTAAAGGCACGAAGCCAAAGACGCCATCCGAAAGGCACGATAACGCATCAGGGGAGCTTCCTTCAGGAAAGCTCCCCTTCATTATGCCTGCCCGCAGGGAGGTCATCCCAGCCCCTCTTTTTTGTGTCCGCCTCCCACGACCAAAGCTGTTTTAAGGGCATCAGCCTTTGCGCCATGCGCCGATCAGCCTTTCAAAAGGCCCCATGAGGCTGGCGAAGCGGGTTTCGGCGTCCGCGCCGAAGGAGCCGGGGCGGAGGCTGGCAAGGATGAGGATGGCGTGCAGGCCCTGCTCCGTATAGAACGGTTTGGCGAAATAGGAGCGGATGCCGTGGGGGGCGAACAGCACCCAGTCGATGGACTTGATGCTGTCCAGCGTATCCTCCACGGTGAGCGAGCGCAGGCCGAAGCGTTCGATGTCCTGTGCGATGGTGCCTTCGTAGGCGTGTTCCGCCCCCCAGCGCAGCTCGCGGAAGGCGGGGCCCGCGCCGTACACGACGACCTGCCCCTTGTGGGACTGGATGTCGGAAAAAAGGAGGCCGTCCAGCTCTCCGGCGTAGGGGGCGAAAAGGCTTTCCAGCCCCTCGCGGAGCGGGCGGGGCGCGGTTTGGGCGTCTTCCTCGGAAGGCGGGCAGGCCGCGCTTTTCCGGTTTTCGGGGATGTTCAGGAGCGCCACGCGCACGACCCGCCCTTCCCCCGCGCCGCCGCAGGGGGTGAGGCGTACCTTGGCGCTGAACAGGCCGCGCTGGGCGTTGCTGAACGTGAGCGTGCCCGCCCACGCGTCGTTGGCAAGGGCTTTGTTCCCGGCTTCAAGCAGCTTTTCGGCAAGCCCGCCGGGGGCGATATCGGCGAGGCTCAGGGTGTTGGGATCGCGGGATGCCGCCGCGAACAGGCTGCGGGCCGCGTCGTTGATGATCAGCAGCCCGCGCGTGGGGATGTCGAGCGCGAAGACGGGATAGCCGATGCCGCCGATGTCCATCTGGCAGGTCCCGGGCCGCCCGTCCGCCGAATACGCCGCCGGGAGGAAGGCTTCCTTGAGGAACCCGTAATAGAGCGTGTCGTTTTCGCCGGGCCAGCCTTGCAGGATGTACGTCCCGTTGCCGCTCGTCAGCCGGAAGGTGACGGCGGCGGGGCGGCGGGCGGTGAGCATGTCCCAGAATTCCATGAGCAGGGCGTAATCTTCGCGCCGCACGGCTTTTTTCCGGTAACGGGCGTCCTTGAGCAGGCGCGGCACGTCGAGGCCGGGGATGCTCCAGCGGTTGAAGACCTTGAGGCGGGAATGAGGGATGTCGATGCTCCAGATCAGGCCGGGGAATCCGGCGATCCACGGGGAAAACTGCTGCATGCGAAGCTCCGGTGTTTGGGGCATTGTGATGGATTTCGAAAGAAAGGCAAGAGCGGGCCGAGGGGGGATCGGGGCGCCGGGTTTCCCGGGGGGCTGCCGGTGGTGAAGGAGGAGGTGGGAGGCCGGATACTATTGGTTCGTCCAATTGAGGGCACACCCGGCAAAAAGGCCTGTTAGAGCCCGAAAAGGAGGCCTTCCGGTAAGCAAAAGGGGCCATATGGCGTCTTTTTTGTTTTTCAGCGGCTATCTGGTACAACCACTTTTTTCATTGAATATATGTAAAAACAATAGGTTGCATATGTATAGCGCAATTTTGAAAAAAGGGTTGATCGGATTTGCCGGGGGCCCGTATGCTGAGGGCATGAGAATCATTCCATAGCCGTTCCCACAACAGCGGGCAAGGACTGCATGGACAAGCAGGAATGTATAGAACGACAGCTGGAAAGCGCTCTCCTGGAAGGCCGCTGGGGGGTGTTTGAGCGCCTCCCGTCCGAGCGCGGCCTCGCCGAGGCTTTCGGCGTGAACCGGGCCACGGTGCGCGCGGCGCTGCGGGCGCTGGCGGGCCGGGGCATCCTTGAAACGCGGCGCGGCAGCGGGACCGTGGTCCGGGCCCTGCCGGGCGATGCGCGCCATGCCGCCGGGACGTTCGCGGATTATCTCGCCGCGTTCCGCATCCTCATGCCGCCTCTGGTGGCCGCATCCCTGCCCGCCGTGTCCCCGTCCGTGATTCTCGAACTGGAGCGTTTGCTCCCCTCCGCCGGAGCCTCGCTCCGCAACGGAGACATGAAGACCTTTATCCAAGCGCAGATCCGCTTTTTTTCCATATTGATCCGGGTATTGGGCAATCCGCGCCTCGAAGACGCGGCCAGCCGCGTGCTGCCTGACGGTCTGGCGCTGGCGCGGCTGCTGCAGGAGTGCACGCTGCCCCAGTGCGAGAACGTGTTCGCGCAGCTGGCGCGGCTGTTGAGCGCCCTGCGCCACGCCGTTGAAGATGGCCGTTGCCACCAGCGCAAAGTTCGCCACGACGCCATAGGCCGCCACAGCCACATTGCCCGCCAGGCGCAGCAGCAGGAAGTTGAAAACGGTGGTCGTCACGCCGGAGGAAAGCTCCCCGACAAAGCCGGAGATGCCCAGCTGGCAGCTCTGGGCCAGCAGCCTGACGGACGGTGCCTTGCGCACAAAGGTGATGGTGTTGCTCTTCTTTATAAAATGTGCGCTGCATACGGCAATGCTCAATATCGGCGAGATGGCCGTTGCCAGCGCCGCACCGGGCAGACCCAGGCCCATCGGGAAGATGAAGATGTAGTCGAACACCACATTGAACAGACTTCCGCTCAGCGTCGCCACCATGGCCAGCGAGGGGTCGCCGTCGTTGCGGACGAAGGACGCCACCACATAGTTGCACATAAAGAAGGGGGTGAACATCAGAAAGATGCGGGCATAGTTCATGCCCAGCGCCACGATGTCCGCATCGCCGCCCATCAGCCGCAGCAGGCCGTCCGGGCGGAAGATGCCCACCAGCATGAACGGCACCGCCAGGATGCAGACGCTGAAAATGGCATTGGAGAAATAGCGCTGCGCCCGCGCATCCCCCTGCGCCCGCAGGATGGCATAGCGGGTGGCCGCGCCCAGGCCGATCATCGAACCGAAGGCAAAGATGAGATTATAGATGGGCAGGCAGAGGTTCAGCAGGGTCACGCCGTCGGTGCCCGCCGCCTGCGCAATGAAATAGGTATCCGCCAGGATGTAGCACGACGTTCCCAGCAGGCCGAAAATGTTCTGGGAAACGTATTTGAAAAACTGCTTTGTCAGGTTCATGAAGCGTCCTTTCTGTCCATTCTTACACTCGCTCGCCAGTTTAGCACAGTTTTACGCAAAATGTCAATCTCGTGCGGCAGACCGCTCCCACGGAACGGTTGCTTTTCCCCGCCGCACGAGGGGAGTTTTACCGGCGAGTATCCGAGGTGGGGACCCGACGCGAAGCGTTGGGGAGGGCATGGAATGCCCTTTGACTCGCCGGGAAAAGCTCCCGGAGATGCGGCTCATATAGAGCTCCCGCCAGATTTCCCGTTGACGAATCGCTTTTACAGGGTGTATACTTGTACCCTATTTTGATCGAAAGGAGGGAGCCGCCATGCCGGAAAAAACCCTGCTCTGCCTGGGCGAAGCCTGGCTGGAGCTGACCGCTGACACGCCGCCGGAGCTTGCCGGACAGTTTCAGGTGCAGGTCGGCGGCTGGGGGGCCGGACTCTGCCGCGCCTACACCCGCTGCGGCGGGCGGGCGGTGCTTCTCTCCCAGCTGGGGGCCGACCCCTTTGGCCGCAAGGCAGCGGCCCAGCTGGCGGCAGACGGTGTGGACTGCTCCCGCCTCTGCTTCACGGATGCAGCCCCCACTCCGGTGGTCTTCTCCGGCGCGGGCGAGACGCTCCCCTACCGTGCCCGCTCCTCCGAGCTTTGCTATGCCCCGGAACAGCTGGACGCCGACACTTTCCGGGACGCCTTTGCGCTCTGCTTCTCCTCCGCCTGCCTGCTGGACTCCCCCGCCCGGCTGACTCACCTCAAGGCCATCGCCGCCGCACGGGATGTCGGCACCTTCGTCTGCTATGCGCCCCGGATGACCGAGTCTGCGCCCTTCTGGCCGGACGAAGCTTCTTTGCAAGAAACAGCCCGCGCATTTTTTCCACAGGCGGACGTTTTGTTGTTGAAAAACAGCGACCTTTTCCCGCTGTTTGGCTCTCATGAGCTGCGCACGGCCCTGTTTGCCCTTTTTTCCGGCCATGTTCAGCTGATTTTTTATTCCGATTCGGAAAACATTCATCTTTTTACACGGAGCGTACTGCTTTCTGCGGCAAAAAACGACCTTACCGAGGCCGAACTGCTCCACCGGCTCTGCCGCCTGAACACCTGGCCGGACAAGCTGGCCGGCCTGCGGGAAAGCACGCTCCGCAAGCTCTTATTCTGAACTGCCTTTCATCCGACCGCACCCCGTACAACGCACAAGACCCCCGGCCTGCGCCGGGGGTCTTGTGCTGCATTCTGCCAAAAACGCAAAAACAGGCAGCGCCGTGGAAAGGAGGAGAAAGCGGCGCTGCCTGTCGTATGAGAACTCCCAAACATTTGCGGTTGTCAGGAGATGGTTGGTAGTCTGCCCGCCGCATTGGCTATTGCCTCGCATCCGCGGGGGACAGTGTTTTTTCAAAGGGGGCCGCAGCACCGGTTTTCTGCCGAGGTGTGCGGTTTTCATTGCCTGCATTGGCATCCTGCGGGAGGATCTTTCGTTCCTCCCTGACTGCACCCTTATTGTACCGGATAAAAATGGAGTTTCTTTGTGAGGTTTTTGAACAAATTGAAAAAAATAAAAATCAGCCGCTCCGGGCAAAGCAAAAACCGGAGCGGCTGATTTCGAAGGAGGTAAACAGGTAAACGAATCGGATCGGAGAACATCCAGACGCTCATCCGGGGGTGCAGGCCCCGGACGGGCGGTCAGGCAAAGAAGGAGATGACCAGTGCCACCAGGAAGCCCACACCGCCGACCAGCGTTTCCATGATGGTCCAGGTCTTGAGGG
>ERZ832317.1204-NODE-1204-length-33736-cov-16.057273_pt1 | contig 33736 bp, 32 predicted proteins | sample MGYA00519695_ERZ832317 | MGnify/ENA primary metagenome ERZ832317 (study PRJEB31850, sample SAMEA3708726) | human gut metagenome | biome: human gut; feature: human-associated habitat; material: faeces | place: China | collected 2014 ...
TCCAAAACATCTCTCCAAACTCCGGAGTTAATGCTTCAACAATCAAAACCATATCCAGATCTCTTGTAGCCCTGAAATTCACTTCATTGCTCTCAAAAAGAATATCGCAGGCTGCGCCACCTATTAAAACATACTGTTCTTCATAATCTGCAAAGTACTTTCAAAATGTATCTAATCCTTTGACCATACATATTCCTCCAACATCTCATTAATGGAAATATCTACCCGTTGCTCTTCTCTTGTCAGTGACAATACTACGCTCAAAGGAGCTTGCAATCCTTTTCCTAAAAAATCAATAAAATATCCCAGTTCCAAAACAACACAGCCAATTTCTTCCAATTCACTCACTTGTTTTTCCGCTTTCACTCCACTATCTTTTAGTTCTTTCTTCGTCACGGCATAAGTAGGATAAACATTATCTGACAAAAGAGAATACTCACACAAAGCAGAAATACCTGCTTTCTTTTCTAGTTTCATATCTTCTCTCAGAACAAATCTTCGAATCACTGGATTTCTTAACACACTTTCAATCTGCTGCCATAATTGTTTTCGGTCATCCGGAATATTTATTACTCTTGATTTACCTTTCATGCCCAACACATTAATATTTAAATATTCCAGTTCATCAAAACACCGGCTTGCAGATTTTGTTGACACTTCCAAACGTTTTGCCGCACCAGATACTCTCACTTCATTCCATCGTTCATAAATGGCTATCAGAAGCATTTTTTGCGTCAAAAACGAAATCAAATGAACTGGTGCCAATTCTCTTTCATTTCCCTTACTTAGTAAATATCCAATAAACGGGAGAAATACCTGTTTTCCATCTATTACAAAAGGAATTCCTTCTTCCATCAATTTTTCTTTTATATAAAATGTAGTTCGATCAAGAAAGATTGCACAGTTTAATTCTGTCATTTTTTCTACGCCAGCTCTGTCTCTACGTAACATAACAAGTCCGACATCATCTTTGGGATGAATAGCCATCCATAATACACCATTCGTCTCTACTGTAAAAATATCATATCTTCCACGATATGCTAACGGGAGCTTTTTATAAACCTCTTTATTCTCCGTCATTATTACATTTTGCCGTAATGCTTTTTCCAAAAATTCTTTCATATTAATCACCTTTTTATAAAATGCGACTCTTTTTACGTCACATTTACAATTTATCATATGTGATTTAATTTTTCAAGTAATATGTGATTACATAATCTAAGAAAAAAGACGCAAGATTCAACCTGCGCCTTTACTATTCTAACTAAACCAATCCAGTCTTCCAAAGGTATAAATAAGGTGTAAATTCTATACTTTCATCCAAGAAATCCAATAAAATCAAGACTTTTGCTCCATTCCTTAAACATTGCCGTGGCAGATGAATAGTATTTTAATCACTATAAAATTCCTCCTTCAATGCCGTGATTTGCCCTATTTTGCAAGGCTTTTCGATTATTTCGTTCTGTACACATATCATGCCGACATTAACAGAATAGGCAAAACGGGGCAAATTGTAGCCTTGTGTACTACTCAGTTGTAGTTAAGTAGTAGTCTGTTTAGGGGGGGGGCAGACTACTGCGATTTTTGAAACAATTTAACGATTACCCCGTAGGGGGGGTGCAAAATAGATTTGAACATTCAACCTGGCTCGTCTGGATACGCTGAATTTCCTCGCTGATTTTAGGTTCAAGGGAACATATCCACAGCCTTTTTCACCATTTTGCTGTTTGCGAGAATACGTCCATACTAACAATTTATTTTACTTGTAATCCTTCAGAAAAGGAACTGTTGTATTTGAGCATACTCTTACGAGCCACCTTCATTGCCTCTACAGACTCTTCTGCCTTTTTGATTGTTTCGGCAATTGCTTTTTTCTCCTTACCTTTGGCAACATCCTTCTTTAATCTGAGTTCAACCAGACCTTTTTCAATTTCTGTAATATTCTGAAGGTACTGCTCATAAACACTATTTGAAAATTCAATATCGTGTTCATCATTAAGAAAAATTTCTCTAACCGAAGTAAGTAACTTTGCAGACTGCATTATCGTATTTTTCTTTCCCATGAGTCCCACTGAACCGACAGCACCACCAACTCCGGCACCGACACCTATTCCGAGGGCGGCACCACCGCCAACAATAGCAATCATTCCCCCAAGCATTCCAGTTCCGCCGGCAGCAATTGCACCACCGCCAAGATATGCAAGGCAGGCACTTGTTAATGCCGCACCGCTAAGTCCTGCAAAATTAGAGCCGACCAATGCTACCGCTATAGGCCCTGCCAATGCACCTGCAGTTGCAACAGTAACAATGGCTATAACAGCAGTAATGGACAAAGAGGTAATCACGGTTTTAAGGACTTCATTAAGTTCATTCATCCGTTTATCATAAGACTTCCGCAGTCGTTTCACATACCCTTGCTCACAATATTTACCTGTGAATTGCTCGTTTAAAAACCGATCCCCCTCGGCTTTTTTAAATCCATTGATTGGATTGTTTAGATTTTTGTACCTTTTACACGGAACATCATTGCCTTTTTTATCTTTTTCCATCCCAAGCGGATAATACGGCTCAAACAACATGGTTTCAAGAAGATTTAATCGATACCACGGTTCATTGGGATTATGTTCTGAAATCCGATGGTGCAACTCGTCCATAGCGTACCAATGCATTTGGGCACCTGGAACTTGCGTAAAACTTTCAAATCCATCAGAAATGAACTTATTCCATTCCTGTAGCCACGCAGTTTTTAATTCCTTGACAGCTTTACCAACTATAGGAATATTAGTTGTTTCTATATCATTGAGCGTTTTGTAGTATTCAAGGTTATACAGTATCTCTGTCTGTTCCAATGAAAGACCGAGTTTATCCATCTGTAAATCCATATCGGCTCCTATTCTTTCATACACATCCGCATCTGCTTTTTGGAAAGTTTGACGCTTTATATTTTCATACACAGCTCGAACTTTTTTTACATTACGTGCTTTTAATCCCCAACTCACATCAGAACCAATAGCAACTGCAAATCTTCCGATACCGACATAGTTAATCGACACCCAATATTTCTGTGTCGCAATTGCTTCTCCGATGTCAATGGCAGTAAACACACCTGTCGAAACAGTCAGCATTCGAGCAATAGTCGGATTATTTATTGGTTTAACTGAATTCCAATCTATCATCTTCATATCAGCAATACTACTAACACGATTTTCTTTCATTGCCAATGCAAGACGCCTTATAAAATAGAATGAACGTACAATGCATTCATTCGCAACCACAGGAATTGCCTGTTTGCCAAGTTCCACTGCAACGCCAAGTTCGCCACGTAAATCAAACTTAATAACAGACTCCTTAATAATCTGCCCGTTTTCATCACGCTGCATCATGAGTGTTCCATTGAACAATTTGGAAAGAAAGAGTGATAAAGATGCATCGTCATTAACCTTTAAGTCTCTAAAAAGTGGAATGGCAGATATTTCTTTTGCCAATGCAAGTATCGGACCAGGGATACCTGTTCCGCCAGTAATTCCTGCCGTACTACTGGACCCTGCCACATCACTTACAAGATGGAAGAACCAAGTTATAGTTCCCATCAAAATTTTCTGCGGAACATCCTTTCCAATAAACGGCTTACTCTTTTCCTGAACATCAACGACCAAGAACATTCCATTCACGTCAGTTCCGTATGACTTTTCCGTAAACTGTGTCAATAAAGAAAAGGCTAAACCCACAATTGTAGGATGGTGAGCAAAATCTCGCAGATGATGTTGTAAACCACCTCCAAAATCCGGCGTGTTTCCATCACTTGGAATTGGGAATCGTTTTTCTAATGCTTTTACTGCAGACTTTACATCATCAAACTTTTTGTCCTCAATCATTTCAGCGGTTTTCTTTACAAAGGTGTCTACCTTATCACTGACCACATTATGCCCGTGTGCCAGATCAAATTCTCCTACCCAAAGAATGTCTAATATACTGCAAGCTATACCGCTTGCGACAGCGACAATATAATCCAGGTTATCCGCTTGACTTGATAACAGTTCAATTTGGCTGTTCAAATCATAAATGATTTTGTTAAAATCAAATGCATCTGAACCCACAAAGTTATCATATGGTATCAGTTCATATTTTAAATTCGTATAATCTTCGCTCATACTACCATGCCTTTCTTCTACTCCACAGGAGGGTCAAAATCCTCATCCATACACTTACGGATGATTCTCTTTGTCTTTTCAATAGGCAAGGGGACATTATCTTCGCTAAAGTATTCAATGTTTACTACCTCTACAACAACCTCACGATTATCCTTTCCAGCTGGAACAAGCACAAAATCACCGATTTTAATGCTGTCATCTTCCGTCAGATAATAATAGGATTTCTGTCCTTCTTCAAAGACCACGCTGCAATAGATATAATCCGTTGTCCTGCGTTTTACTTTACCATACACAGATGGGTCAAGTATCTCTCCCCAACCATAAAAACGTATGAAATCAAATACCGCATCTGCAAACTCCTCAAAAGCATCCGGCAGACCATTTTTATCAAACGACCCTGCGATGACCTTTTGTGGGGTCTTTTTATAGTCAATCGTAATTTTATAATCCTTGGTTTCATTCGGATTTTCTATGATATCGTCAGGATTACCTACGATGTTTCCAAACAAGTCCTCTGCATCAAAGACATCCAAAAGACTCTCTATACCGCCTTCAATTTCATACTTGCGGGAAACTTTGCAACCTATTCCAATATTCTGGACATGTTCAAGAGTTGATTGTATCTGAATATTGTTGCGTAGGTTCCTTCATCCTTATCACACTCCCAGCTTCCCCATAACCTCTATCTTCTCATATTCTCCGGTTTCCGAATCAATAACAATCATCGCAGACTCTCCAATCTGTCTTCCATCTCTATAGGTAGAGAACACATCTGTCGATATGATGCCGTCTTTTTCAAATATCTTCTCCACCGGTGTATGCCCTACCACCTGTTTGTAGGTATCTGCTCTGAATATCTCTCTGGTCTCACACTGTGGTCTGAACCATAACGGAGATGCATCATTCCAGAGATAATCCTGTGAAGCATCGTTCACCGCTGCAATGACATCATCTATATCAGCAAACATCAAATCCTCGTCTAACCATTTTAGGAAATCAGCCGTAAGCCCTCCATGTGAGAAAAGCACATTGTCAATCCGATGCATTATGCCTATCTGTGCCGGACTCTTTAGGCTGTTCTCAAGCTCTTCAAGCTTTGACATTACCGTCCTCTCGGCATAGGGAGAATATCCGGTCTCAAGTCTTCCCCACGGATAGCTGACATCATGATTACCGTAACACCAGAGAGTATCCGGATAGTCCTCAGCAAATGCGATTGCCCGATCAAATGTTTCTTTATATCGTTCTATCTGAAATTCCATATTCCAGTCATCCGGCATATCCATCAGGCACACAGCCCGATCCGCCTTACCGTCTCTTAAGATTTTCTCTGTCCTGTCGAATATCCATGGTTTTAGATGAATATCAGGAATCACAAGTACTCGCATAACTCCATCTCCTAAAATTGATATACAAACTTGTAACAATTTTCTTACAAGTAAATCTCCTTCAACAACTCCACACCTCTATCGCTATCAAATGGCATCCCCATCTGCAAAAGTCTTATTTCCGATTCATCTACTGCACTAATTTCCTCAATGTACCTATGTATGCATTCTGTTACAAGTCCTTCTGACTCCACTTTTATTCCGGTAGTAACAATCTGAAGCAATCGGAACACATCATATTTGTGCTTCTTTAAATCCTTTTCATTTACATGCTCGCCGGCTCTTTTTCTGTCCAAAAGGTTAATCCACGCATACATTTTGAACGGAATCAGATGCTCTGCTCCCAGAACACCAATACCATCAACCACTCTGCGTCCAGACATCATAAATTTATAGAAGTCATCGTTCAGAAGAATCGCTGATAAACTGGAAGTATCATCATCAATATGAATCGGAATGATTCCCTCTTCTATTTCAAGATGATATCCCGGCTTTCTTGAAAACAACTCAATCATAGTAGGATAACCGAATTTTCCTTCTGTAAAGCGGTAAAAGTGCATATTCTGTTCATTCTTCCATCCGCACTTATAGCCGCCTTCTTTTATGTATTCCCAGAATACGCTCGCAAATTCCGGGAAGTTATCCTCCATAATCAGGATCATATCAATATCTTTTGTCGCTCGAAATGGCAAGTCTGCCTCTGAGAGTAGAATATCGCAGGCAGTTCCGCCGATAATAGTGTAATAATCCGTATAATCTTTAAATTTTTCTCTAAAAGAGTCTATCCCTGGTACCATTTATAATTCCTCCAACAGTTCCTCAATACTCATTTCTATTCTTTCGTCTTCGTTACCTTTGAATGTACATGCCAGTGAAACAGGATCAACACGCCCTTCTCTTGCAAAATAAGAAGGATTGTATTTCCATAATTGTATCTTCAAGCAGTCGTCTGGGTCTTCAGATCTGGCATCCACAATTTCCAACTGGTCAACAACTTCCTCGCCCTTGTAGATTGCACGTTCCTCTATTCTTGGTGGATTCAATTCTGACTCCTGACTAAGTGCAGTTTCACCTGCGCAAAATGATTCAAAGGTTGCTTCATATCGCATAATTGTAATCACTTTCTGGACCGGATTAATCAAATATCCTTTTGCCTTTTCATAATACTCTTTCCGTGAGTAATTTCTCTTAATAGCAATCTCTGTTCCTGATTTCATCTGCCGGATGAGTCCCATTTCCTCTAATTGCGCTGTTGCTCTTGTAATGGACGTCTTGGTAAGATTCAGCTTGTTCGCAACTTCACTTTTTAACACAGATTCCTCATCACTCATATATAACAATTCAAGGAACACCATCTGTGTTGCCGGCATCATCTTATCCGCTTTGACAAGCTGCTTGCGATACACATCCTGCAATACAATTCCCATAAATGGTAAGAATACATTTCCCGGCAAATTCACAAACGGAACTCCGCTTTTTACCAGCGCATTTCTCATGGATACGTTGTTTAACGCTACTTCATATGCTACAGGGCACTGCAATGCTTCCTCATACTTTGCTTTCTGCTTTTTCATTGCAGCAACACTTAGTTCCGTTTCCTTCATAACATCTATTATGGCAAAGTTAACACCATATATTTCAACTATCATAATATCACGCATAGTCATAAAGATTGGCAATGGCAATTTATTCTTGTATTCTGCTATTTTTACTTCGCAGCCGAAATACTGCTCTAATTCTTTTTTCATATGGCGTCTCCTTATAACATATTTTTTATATAATAACATATTTTCTGTTATTATACAATGTTTTATGTTATTATATCACAGCCAGAACGAGTGATTCTATTCTCTTCCATCGTCTGTTTCTCCGTAATATGTGTCTTTTATGCGGTTCCATAAAATTTAAGCCGCAGCTCTCGCCACGGCTTCATCACTTTTAATATCTGCCTACATTACAGCCACGAGGATTACCTCCAGCCAACCGGCTTAACGCTCTAACCTTTCTCATGGATTTCAACACATTTCTATGTCTACATAAAAGTTTTTACTTCACCTAAAACCATTCAAGAATAAAATCGTTGACGATTCACCTTTAACGGTTCAAATAAAACGCAAAACAGTTAAATTGGAGGTGCCTTCTACACCGTCTTTGAACCCAACTTTTTTTCTAAAGGCAGGAATCGAACCTGCGACATCATGATTACAAGTCATGTGCGCTACCAACTGCGCCACTTTTAAAGTCAAGCAACCCAATTTAATCAGAATTGGTAATATCTGTTATGTAACGTAACCCTGTTACAGGGAAGCCGGATTTGAAGTTTTCGTAATGCAGGCAAATACCTTACGCTACCTCAATAAAAGTTGTTGCATTCGATACTTTTATCTGAGTGTCTAATTCAGTCAGAAGAGTGTTGCGCTTTTCTTCCAGCGCCTCCATTTTCTTCTTAACATCAAGCGGATCCACCAGCTCTGTTGTATTTTCCTTTACATAGGCTTCTACAACTTCCAAAGGTTTTTCGTCTTTGGTCTTGCTGTCTTTTCCGAGAATACTAAGGCGCATCTCCTCTGCCGTAGACTCCAACTGGCTGTTCTTTCTGTCGCAGAACTGCACCCTTTCATTATACTCACTAGACAGCTTTTTCTGAAGTCTTCCTTCAAAATCTGCATCGACTCCGTAAGCACTGGCCCCACGAAGTCTGCTTCGAAGTGCAATTGCTCCGGCAACTGTGAAAGTTCCGTAGGAAGTAGTAATTTCCGTATTTGCATTAGAAGCCACAATCGCTGCATCAATCTTCTGAAAACGGTCAATCAAATCAGTAATCTGCTGATATGCTGACTCTGCTTCTTTTGCATACTCTTCTTTACTGGTGCGCTTTGCGAAAACCTTGTCCTCATTCGGCTTAATGGTATCAACAAAGCTTGCCTTAGCAATCTTATCTGCTATCTTCTTTACCAACAGATCTCTTTCATCCAGAGCCTGCGTTACCAACATCTTCTCGCTCATAAAAAATCCTCCCTTAGAATATTGTCTCTACCGACTATTCTAAAGGAGGATATTCTATTTGTCATTGAAGCTGTAGTTCAAAAAATTTATGCAGCACGCTTCTCCTGCAATTTTTCATAATAAGCACACAGTCTGCTTTCGCGAGAATCCAGTGGCTTTATAATAATATCCGGCACAATCGGTGCCCTGTTTCCACGCACGATCGCATCAATCGGAACTTGAAACAGCTCGCTTAACGCATACAGATTATCAATGGTCGGCATATTGACGCCATCGATCCAACGGTACACGCTCTGCACACACCCAAGTTCAAGATATTCCTGCACATCCTTTGGCGTAATCCCACGCATGTCCATGATTCTACGTAGGTTAACACCGGTTTCTTGTTTGTTGATTAATGGGAACATAAGGCACCTTCCTTCCTCTATTTCCCTATTATAACACAGACCGCACATCCATAAAAGACGTGCGGCCTGTTCTATGTTATAATCCCCTTTTACCCGTATATTTTTGGTACTTCATGTATCATTTATATTATCATATGCGATTTTGTTAGTTATGTCAATGGTATTCCGCCAGGCTTCACATAATTTTTGCAGGGACCATGCCGCATTCGCAGGACTGGTAGAAGGCAGCACCGTGGCTTCCTTTCCCGTAAGCGGCAGCTGGTACTTCCGGTACAGTTCTCCCGCCTTATTCCCATTGGCATAGATTCCCGTGATCTTAGATTCCGTCAACACGCGTCGGATATCCGTCGGTTCCACATTCCGTATACTGCTGTCACTGGAGCCTTTGATATCGCAGCTCTGGATGACATCCCAGATGGCTATATGATGTGCAAGGAGCATCGCCTTTTTCTCTTCAATGGTCTCCGGCACCGGTTCCCCACACAGATTTGCCATTACTTTCCAGAAACGGTTCTGTTTATGTCCATAATAGAAGTGATTCTCCCGCGACTTCACAGATGGCAAGGTGCCCAGGATCAGCACCTCCGAATCTGCATCATACACCGGTGCAAAGGTGTGCTCAATATGTTCATATTCCATCGTTTTCGCTGCTCCTATCTGTCGTGCTCCAGTCTCCATTGGATACATCTGGTAAGGTAATCCACATACTCCTCATTCTTGCACATTTCCTTGCCGGGCGTATCTGAGATCTTTGCCACATCCATGCCGTTGCAGGCTGTCGTCTTCATGACGATATTTAAAGGCTCCTCACAGGTATCGTTGGCAATATAAGTGCCGATCCCGAACGCCACCGTCACGCGATCCTTGAAAGTCTTCCGCAGCTTATCCGCCCGTGCGAAATCCAGGCTGTCACTGAACAATAGTGTCTTGCGCTTCGGATCGATCCCCAGGGTCTCATAATGGGCGATCATTTTCTCGCCCCAGGCAAAGGGATCCCCGCTGTCATGCCGCACTCCGGAAAACAGGGTGGAATAGGTCAGCTGAAAATCTTTCAGAAAACAATCTGTGGTGATGGTGTCTGTCAGGGCGATGCCGTTTAATACACCATACTCCTTCACCCAGGCATCCAGGGCATACCAGTTGGAATACGCCGGATTGTGCTTGTGATTGCCCTGCCCGGTACACATGATCCATTCATGCGCCATGGTTCCCACCGGTGTCACATTCCATTTTTTTGCCAGATAGACATTGGAAGTACCGATGCAGGCAGAATCCTGATAGTCCTTATTGTGCGCCACCAGCTCCTGCACCGCCAGTTCCTGTGCTTCCGCGGACAAGCGGCGCCGCAGACCAAATTCACTGAAATTACCTAGACAATAGGTCCCATCTACAAGTTTCTGAATCTTATCCTCCAACCGCTCCCGGAAGGAAGCATACAGCCTGTCATAATCATAATTCATACGGAAAAACACTTCATTGACGATAGCCAGCGTCGGAATCTCATACATGGAAGTGTTTAACCAGGAGCCTTTCGTCTCGATAGTCAGACCGCAGTCCGCCTCCGTTCCGATCTCGAAATCTTCATATCTAGGCTGCCACAGGCACAGGAAATCCACATAGGAACCTTTGATCCATTTTACATTTTCCAGATAATTCAATTCTTCCTCCGTAAAACGTAAGCTACAATACGCCCGGATCTGCGCCTTGATCTCTTCCACCATCTCCGTTGTAAAAACTACATCTGTATTCCTGCATTTAAACGTCCAGGTAGTCTTATAAGCGCTGAACTGGTGGTAAATGCACTGTCCCATGGAGAACTTATACATATCATTTTCCAGTAAGCTGTTGATGATCTGCGGTAATTTCATGATTTCATCCTCTTTCTCTCTTCGATTCACAACTGTGTAAGATATGATTCGATCTCTAAATAACATCCGCCTGGATCGGTCCCATGGCAGCGATAGCAGTCTGGTGGGTCTGCGGGGTCACACAAGCACAGGCGTTCTCGATAACACACACCCTTGCTTCCGGTACAAATGCCTTTGCCATGACCACATTGCTTAACACACAGATTCCGGTGCAGAACCCGGTAAAATCCACTTCCATGGGATATTCACCCTCTGCTGCCTCTCCGGCAGCCACCACCTCTTCCCAGATGGTTTTCAATAGCTTTCCGAATTCCGGACTGCCAAAGGTCGGCTTTTTCACCGTGATCACATTTTCCGGCGCATATTGCTCCCGCACCACTTTCACGATGTCCGGATGGATCTCATACCCTGCTGTCCCCTCCTGTCCATGCAAAATGGGCAGCCTTTTCCCTTCCTGTGTGTCCAGATAATCTGCCGTATGGGTATCCTTGGTGATGATCACCTTGTAGTATTCCCCACTTTCCGCTGCGGCAACGATATTTTTTACCGCTGCCTCGCACTCCTTGTTACCCAGTGCTCCTGTGATGAATTCGTTCTGTGCATCCGTGATCACTAATACTTTCTTTGTCATGTTCCCTCTCCTCTACTCGTTTTTATATAATGATGTCAGGGTCAAAAGCCCCCGACTTTGCACAAAAAGCAGGCAACCGCGTCCTGCGACTACCTGCTTCTCTTACTTACAGAAATAGCTTCTTCACTTTTTCCGCGTCAAATACGACTTCTGTTAATCCGTCCACTTCGATCTGATACAGGGCATTGGCAGCCAGATGCTCCGCCGCCTGCTCGAGATCACGGATACCGCTGGTGTTGGAATAGATCTCCACCACCGCATCCAGTCCCTCTTCGGTGATAGTGCACTCGTTTGCCTGCAGTCCGATACGTTTCAGTACCTTTGGCAAGGCAAATCTGGAGAAAATGATCTTCTTCTCCTCCGGTGTGTAATCCGGTATATCGATCACTGCAAAACGCGACATTAACGGGGCACTGATCTGCTCCTTATCGTTAGCCGTTGCAATCGGATAGACTCCGAAGGTTGGCACGGTACATTCCATATAGTTGTCCGTAAATCCCAGATTATCCAGCAAGGTAAGCAGTACATCCGCCGGATTGCCGTTACCTTTGCCGCTGGCCGCTTTGTCCAGCTCGTTGATGATAAATACCAGATTGGACTCTCCCGCCATGGAAAAAGCCTCCATGATGATACCGGGTTTGGCATTGGCGTAGATCCTGGAGCTTCCGGTCAGCTGTTCCGGATCGTTGATGGAACTCATATCCAGTGTAGTCCAGGGAAGCTTTAAAATCCTTGCCACCGCATAAGCAATCTGGGATTTACCGGTTCCCGCCGGTCCCACCAGAAGCAGACCATAGGCCGGTAAAGTGTGGGTACGGTTGATCTGGATGATGGTCTCCATGATACGCTGTTTGACCCGCTCCATGCCGTACAATTCCTCATCCAGGATCCGTCTGGCTTCCACGGGGTCAATAGCCTCAAAATAGTTGCCCTTCCACTGAATGTTCATCATGATGGACAATGCTCTCTGGGCATGCCTTCTCTCCTCGGGAGATACCTCGTGGGATCTTGCCACTGCCAGGTTTCTTCTCGCCCACAGGCGGATATTTTCCGGCATGGTCCTTCCGGCACAGGTCATGAAATCGGAGATACTCTGAAGGCTGGTAAGTTTCATATCATCGCCGTCTTCCCCTTCGTCCTCGCCCTGTTCTTCTTCCGCGGGAGCACTGCTTAAAAACAGCCGCTCCATCATGAATTGTAAAAATCCATCCTCTGCAGACAGCTTGGTGCCCCCACCGAAAGCTGTCTCTCGGATCTTATATACTGCATAGCCGTCATTCCTGTTTTCTCCGGAGAGACGCACGTTAATGTGGTTCTCACCAAGCCAGCGGATCAGGCTGACAAAACGGGCATCAATCTGCAAAATATCGGCATAAGCGCTGCTGCCTTCCTCTTTAAATTCGAAATTGGTCCGTTTGCTCTGATTACCGAATACACCTACGGCATGATGGTTCCATTTTTCACTGCTGTTATCCAGAATCAAAATCGGTTTCTCCGCAGAGGCTGATCCCTCATTGGAGCGAAACGTAGTATAGGTGCATACGGGATCCTGCTTCTTTTCATTTTCCGGAGTACTGCTGAAATCAAATACCGGCATGCTTAACCTCCTTTTTTCTCGCCTGAATCTTCTCCTCATCGATCAGTTTGAACTGTTTTACAAGATTGGTCATATTCTCAGACTGCGCCAACAGTTCTTCACTGGTAGCAGAGAGTTCTTCTGCTGCCGCAGAATTGGACTGTACGATCTCGGAGATCTGGTTCACACCGCTCTCCGCCTGATTCATGGCATCCGCCTGGGTATCTGCGATCTGGGTCAGTTCCTCGGAATCCTGTGCGATCTTGCGGACACCGTCCACGATAACACTTAAGGTCTGGGATGCATGATCCACAGCTTCATTGCCGGCATGGATCTCCTCCAGGGTATCGCCGATCAGATTTCTGGTATTGACTGCGGACTGGGCACTCTGTTCTGCCAGCTTACCGATCTGGTCTGCCACAACAGCAAAACCTCTGCCTGCTTCTCCGGCTCTGGCTGCTTCAATGGAAGCATTCAGGGACAGCAGATTGGTCTGGCTTGCAATATCTTCGATCTCGCCGATGATATTGCTGATCTTCTCGGAAGTTTCATTGATCCGACCCATGATTTCCATCAGGTGATTCATTTCGGTACGTCCTTCATCCGCCTTAGCTGAATATTCCTGTGCCTGTCTGCTGGAATTCTTCGTATGTTCTGCGGTATTGTCTACCATAGAAGTAATATTGGTAATCGTCGCCTGAAGCTCCTGTACGGCTCCTGCCTGTTCGGTTGCCCCCTCAGCCAGAGACTGCGCTGCATCTGCCAGACTTCCGGCACCCATGGATACTTGTCCGGATACTTCATTGACATTGTACAGTGCCTCATTCTTCTTATACTTAATATCTCTCAGCGCTTCTTTTAGTTCATCCAGATCGCCCACATAGAGATCGGGATAACGGAACTTCACTGTCCAGTCGCCGTTTGCCATAGCGTTTAATGCCTGGTTGATATCCTCAATGATCATCCTGAGGTTTGTCGCCATTGCTGTAGCCGCACGGTTCATCGCTGCCATTTCGTCCTCTGTCTCCACTTTGGGGAAATCAGATGTCAGATCACCTGCTGCGAAGCCATCCAGTCTGTCTGCCAGCGCTTTCAGCGGTCCGGCGATTCCTTTGGCTATTCTTTTTCCCGCCTTTTCAGATCCTGCAAAGCCTACTCCGATGATCAGAAGGATTACGATAAAAATAACCACACGGAAAACATTCAGCTTGGCTTCCATGGCATTTCCGTTCGTTACACTGCTGTCCAACAGGCTCGTCATATCTGCATAGACCTGCTGGAACACGGGATCCATCTGTTCGCCTGCCATCTGCTGTGCCTGCATCCGCTTAGCAGGCTCGGAAGCTGTTCCCAGTTCCAGTATCTGTGCCTCGATCTGCTGATAAGAAGCTACGCCATCCTTGATCTGCTGGTAGGTAGCTCTTCCCTCATCCGTGATCATATCATCTTCCAGGGCACTGATATAGGTATCCAGCTGTTCCGCCGTCAGGTCATGGGCATTTTTTGCTTTAGCGATCAGCGTATCGTCATCATAGCCGATGGCGGCACGGGTCTCGCTCCGCATCTCCGCGATAACGATCATCGCCTTACCGATGTCACCCTGTGCGAAACCGTAATGGCGCAACGCATAGGAATACTGGTAACTGACGATTCCCATGGCGACACAGGCAATAATACCTGTTGCACTTAATAATAGAGAAATTCTGCGAAATACACTCAGTAACCGCTTTTCGATGGGGAGCTTACTTAACTTATCTGATCTGTTCATTCCAATATTCCATCCTTTCCGTAAACTGTGAATAAAAATCTGTTGTCCCTTTGTACGGCAATAAATAAAACAGACGCAACAGCAGCAGATTTTCCTCCTGCTGTTTCCCTTCGTCTTCTCCTGTCAGTCTCTCTTCCATGGCATGTAACAGGTCATGCCATTGTAGGGTAAATTGCTGGTTTCTCGTCAGATCCGGAGTATCGATCCATTTACTGACTTTTATCTTGCTGCGGTTCTCCTTCGCACATTCCCCGGTCTGGAGAAAATAGGAAAATCCTCCGTTTTCATAATATCTTCCCAGCGGAAACAGCCGGCAGATTCCAGGCCGGTACGGATGGATGCTACATCTTCCTTCCTCATCCAGATAAGCGCAGGCTTCCTTGGTCCCCTGCATTTTCAGATTCGGTAAGATCACACCATCCACCACGTTGAGCTCCACCGATGCCGCTAATAGTTCCTGCATGCTTTTCCCCATTCCTGTAGTCATCCGGTAAACATCATAGGGATCCAGGATAATGGAATTGCCCATGCCGTGACAACACCGGGAACAGCCATTGCAACCACCGCAATCCGCTTTCACCATATCACTTGCTTTGTATAAACGGCCGTCGGATATCTCCGCAAGACTTACATTTCGCTTCATATCTACACCATCAGCCTCTCTGTGCCTTGCGTTCCATGATCTCCTTCAGGCTCTCCGTATAAGGAGCTCTCGCCACCCCGTATTCCGTGACAATTCCGGCGATCAGTTCATGGTCTGTCACATCGAATGCCGGATTGTAGACCTTTACACCCTCCGGAGCCATGCGCTCCTTGTACCACATCTCAGTAACCTCTTCCGCCTTACGCTGCTCGATGCAGATATCCGCACCGGTGGCAGTCGCCATATCAATCGTGGAAGTCGGTGCACAGATGTATACCGGCACACCGTACTGTTTTGCCACTGCTGACACCACGCTGGTACCGATCTTGTTCGCAGTATCTCCGTTAGCTGCCACTCTGTCACAGCCTACGAACACTGCCTGCACCCAGCCCTTGGACATGACAGAAGCGGACATATTGTCACAGATCAGTGTCACATCCACGCCTGCGGAATGCAGTTCAAATGCTGTCAGTCTGGCTCCCTGCAAAAGTGGTCTGGTCTCATCCGCAAATACATGGAAGTTGTAACCTCTCTCCTGTCCCAGATAAATCGGTGCGGTTGCGGTACCGTATTTTACGGTTGCAAGTTGTCCTGCATTACAGTGGGTCAGAATACCATCTCCCGGTTTTACCAGTTCCAGTCCAAATTCTCCGATTTTTCGACATACTTCCACATCTTCCGCCCGAATCTGCAGTGCTTCATCATGCAGGATTTCCTTCACTTTTGCGACAGTCTTGTGCTCTTCTCTGCCAGCCTTTACAGCCACAGCATCCATGCGCTTCAGTGCCCAGGACAGATTAACTGCGGTGGGTCTGGAAGAATCCAGATATTCCTTATATTCTGTGAATTTCTGATAAAATTCTTCGAAGTCTTCCGTCTCGATGCGATTCGCCAGCAGGTAGATGCCCAATGCCGCCGCTACACCGATGGCTGGGGCTCCCCGGACCTTCAGCAGATAGATAGCATCCCACATCTCCTGTGCCGTATGTAATGCGATCAGTTCGATCTTACCCGGAAGCAGGGTCTGGTCTATGATGATCACCGCATCCTGTGCTTCGTCCAGTGCTACGGTATCGTAATCAAGGATGTTTTTTTGGTTTTCCATGTGTACTCCTTTATCTTCAGCATCCTTTTGCTACATTTGATGCATTAATTTTCGTGTCTGATAATATCTGCGAACTCCGCTTTTGCTGCTTTCGCAAGGTCATCCGGTTTCAATTGGATCTGAGAGCCGATCCTGCCGCCGCTGACATAGATTTGTTCCTGTGTCTTCGCACTTTCATCAATTCTGGTCACATACTGTTTTTTCATGCCGATGGCTGTGCAGCCGCCGCGGATGTAGCCGGTGATGGCATTGATGTCTTTTACGTGGATCATCTCCACGCTTTTTTCTCCGACGGATTTCGCTGCTTTTTTCATATCCAGCTCCTCCGCAATGGGGATGACGAATACAAAATAATTCTTGCTGCTGCCCACGGTGACCAACGTCTTGTAGACCTGCTCATAGGGCAGGGACAGCTTGTCTGCTATCTGAAGCCCATCCACGAATTCCTCGCACTCATAGGTGTGATGGGTATAAGGAATCTTCAGAGATTCCAGGATACGCATGGCGTTGGTTTTTACTTCTTTTTGTTTTGCCATAAAATATCACTCACCTTCTTGTTTCCCAAGTTCAAAAGTCTTATCGTGCAAGCACGAACAACTTTTTAACCTTGTTACCCTTGGTATCATTTTATTTTACTATTTTGCTTCCCTCAGTGCAAGCATACAAGGCTAGAAACTTGCACAAGCTGCATCAGTTTTTTGCAGAAAAGAACTCCGCCCGACTCCCGGACGGACCGGGGAATCAGGCGGAGTTCTTATATGTTTTTAATCCGTTGTTACGAATTAGTTTGCTGCCTTCTCAGCCTTTGCAGCCTTCAGCTGCTCGGTCAGAGCGGGAACTACCTTATTCAGGTCACCTACGATACCGTAGTCAGCTACATCGAAGATAGGAGCTGTCTCATCCTTGTTGATGGCAACAATGAGATCAGACTCTTCCATACCTGCTACGTGCTGAATAGCACCGGAGATACCGATTGCAAAGTAGATCTGGGGACGAACGGTCTTACCGGTCTGTCCAACCTGCAGATCCTTGGGCTTCCAGCCGTTATCTACAACTGCACGGGAGCAGGATACGGTACCGCCCAGAACTTCTGCCAGATCCTCCAGAATCTTGAAGTTCTCTGCGCTGCCTACTCCACGTCCACCGGATACCAGGATCTTGGCATCCATGATGTCAACGGTATCGGATACTGCCTTAACGACTTCCTTGATAGTTACATATTTGTTGTTCGGAGTAAATCCGGGATTGTACTCTTCGATCACAGCCTTTGCACCTGCGATAGGAGCGATCTTCTGCATAACGCCGGGACGAACAGTTGCCATCTGAGGTCTGTTGTCAGGACATGCGATGGTAGCGATGGTGTTACCACCGAATGCAGGACGGGTCATCAGCAGCTGATTGTGCTTCTGCTCCTGTCCGGGGATAGCAACGAGAGGGAAATCACCGATTTCCAGTACGGTACAGTCTGCGGTCAGACCGGTCTGAACTCTTGCGGAAACGGTAGGTCCAAGATCACGTCCGATAGCGGTTGCACCTACCAGAACGATCTCAGGCTTATATTTTTCAATAACAGATGCCAGTGCATGTGCATAAGGCTCGGTTCTGTAAGTCTCCAGTTCGGGATCATCTACGAGGATCACCTTATCTGCACCATACTCAGCCAGCTTATCAGCCAGTCCTTTTACGTTATAACCGATCAGAACCGCGGTTACCTCGGTCTCCAGCTTTGCAGCCAGCTCTTTACCTTTGCCGAGCAGTTCTAATGCGATACCACTGATCTCATTGTCTACCTGCTGGGCGAACACATATACACCCTTGTATTCTTCAATATTATTGGTTACCATGGTTTGCCTCCTATATTAGATGATGTGCTTTTCTTTGAATTTAGCAACAATGTAAGCTGCTCCGTCTTCGGGTGAATCGGGAACGATCTTCTCACCTGCGCCCTTACGAACCTTATCGGATGCCTTTGCGATCTTGGTAGGAGATCCCTTCAGACCAAGGTTGCTGTCATCAACATCTTTCAGATCAGCTCTGCCCCAGGTAGTGATCTCTGCCTTGCATGCATCGAAGATTCCGCCGGGAGTCATGTAACGAGGCTTATTCAGTTCGGATAATGCAGTGATCAGGCAGGGCATCTTAGCTTCTACCACATGATATCTGTCATCATACTGTCTCTGAACGATCACCTTGTCTCCTTCAACCTTGATGTCCTGTGCATAGGAGATTACAGGAAGTCCCAGATGCTCAGCGATCTGAGGACCAACCTGTGCGGTATCACCATCGATTGCCTGACGACCGGTAATGATCAGATCATAGTCAAGGTTTCTCAATGCACCTGCAATGGTAGTGGAAGTAGCCCAGGTATCAGCACCGCCCAGTACTCTGTCGGTAACCAGAATTGCTTTGTCAGCACCCATAGCCAGCGCCTCACGAAGAGCATCTGCTGCCTTGGGAAGACCCATGGTCAGTACGGTAACTTCTGCGCCGAACTCGTCCTTCAGCTTCAGTGCAGCTTCCAGACCAGCCTTATCATCGGGATTCATGATAGCAAGCATTGCGCCTCTGTCAAGAGTTCCGTCAGGATTGAATTTAACACCGCCCTTGGTATCGGGCACCTGCTTAATACAAACAACAATCTTCATTGTATTTTCTCCTTACTTTTCTAATAAAATTTCCGACAAATGCCTGCTTGCTTATTTCAGCAGATCTGCGGAGATAACCATTCTCTGAACTTCGGAAGTACCCTCGTAGATCTCGGTGATCTTTGCATCACGCATCATACGTTCAACTTCGTACTCTCTGATGTAACCGTAACCACCGTGCAGCTGAACAGCCTTGGTAGTAACTTCCATAGCAACCTCAGCAGCATACAGCTTAGCCATAGCAGCTTCTACAGAGTAAGAGATCTTAGGATTGGTCTTGTACTCGTCCTTCTTGCGTGCAGCCTTGTATACCAGCATCTTGGCAGCTTCCACCTTGGTAGCCATATCAGCCAGCTGGAACTGTGTATTCTGGAATCCGGAAATGGACTTTCCGAACTGCTTTCTTTCCTTGGTGTAAGCAACGGTTCTCTCCAAAGCGCCTTCTGCAATACCCAGAGCCTGGGAAGCGATACCGATACGTCCGCCGTCCAGAGTGTGCATTGCGATCTTGAATCCCTGTCCCTGCTTACCAAGCATATTCTCCTTGGGGATACGGCAGTCGGTGAAGATCAGCTCGTAAGTGGAAGAACCCTTGATACCCATCTTCTTCTCTTTGGTACCGAAGGTAAATCCGGGAGTACCTTTCTCAACGATAAAGGAAGAAATCTCCTTCATCTTTCTGCCTCTCTTCTCTACGATACCGGTAACTGCGATAACAATATATACATCTGCTTCTTTACCATTGGTGATGAAGCACTTGGAACCATTGATGACCCACTCATCGCCATCTAATACAGCCTTGGTCTGCTGACCCTGGGCATCGGTACCTGCACCGGGCTCGGTCAGACCGAAAGCACCGATCTTGCGGCCGCTTGCCAGATCAGGAACGTATTTCTGCTTCTGCTCTTCGGTACCGAAGGTCATGATAGGATCGATACACAGAGAGGTATGTGCGGAAACGATAACGCCAGTCGTTGCGCAAACCTTGGAAAGCTCCTCAACGCACATAGCATAGGTCAGGGTATCACAGCCCTGTCCGCCATACTCCTTGGAAACAGGAATTCCCATGAAGCCGTACTTAGCCATCTTCTCAACGGTCTCTCTGGGGAAAGTTTCGGTCTCGTCAACTTCCTGTGCAAGAGGTTTTACTTCGTTCTCGGCGAACTCTTTGAACAGCTGTCTCGCCATCTCATGCTCTTTGGATAATGTAAAATCCATGATGTTAATCCTCCATTGTTATTTATACTTGGTTGTAATTATCATGATGTCGGGGTCTAAGAACCCCGACTTTGATGCCTACGGATTGTTTATACTTTACTGTGCATCCACAGGAGTCTTGGTGCGGTCTGCATTGTATACATAGAAGCCCTTGCCGGTCTTCACACCAAGGTTGCCGCCACGTACCATCTTACGGATCAGAGGACATGCACGATACTTGCTGTCGCCGGTCTCGTTGTACAGAACATCCATGATGGCAAGGCAGATATCCAGTCCTACGAAGTCACCCAGCTCCAGGGGTCCCATGGGATGATTAGCGCCCAGCTTCATAGCTGCGTCGATACCTGCGATATCGGATACACCTTCCATCTTGATGAAAGCTGCTTCATTGATCATAGGGATCAGGATACGGTTAACAACAAAGCCTGCTGCCTCGTTCACCTGTACGGGAGTCTTGCCGATCTCTTCGGAGATCTTCTTGATGGTATCCACGGTCTCTGCGGGAGTATTCACACCTGCGATTACCTCTACCAGCTTCATACGGTCTGCGGGATTGAAGAAGTGCATACCGATCAGAGGACGGGTCAGTCCGTTGCCGATCTCGGTAATGGAAAGGCTGGAAGTGTTGGAAGCAAATACACACTCAGGCTTGCAGATCTTGTCCAGCTCACCGAAGGTGGTCTTCTTTACTTCCATGTTCTCAAATGCAGCTTCTACGATCAGATCGCAGTCTGCACACAGGTCTTCCTTCAGACCCGGAGTGATCTTAGCTACGATAGCGTCAACTGCTTCCTGGGTCATTTTTCCTTTTTCTACCAGTCTTGCATAGCCTTTTACGATCTTGGCTTTGCCGCCGTCAGCCCACTCCTGCTTGATATCGCAAAGAGCTACTTCATATCCGTCTACCTGGGCAAATGCCTTTGCAATGCCCTGTCCCATAGTACCTGCACCGATAATACCTACTTTCATGGTAAATCCTCCTGATTTTATACTTTTATATTCGTAATGATTAACAGTTCTTAAAAGGCTCTTTTACCTTCTCCTTGTTCTTGTCAAGGAAGAAAGCCATACCATACTTCTGATCTTCTGTCTCGAAGCAGTCACCGAACAGCTTCTCTTCGATCACTACTGCCTGATCCATATCTGCATCCAGGCCTTCGTTAATAGCCTTCTTGCAGTTGCGGACTGCGATGGGAGCATTCTTTGCAATGGTCGCTGCCATCTTCTGTGCTGCTGCCAGCATTACTTCCTGTGCGCTCTTTACTACATTGCCGTCAGCATCAACCTCGGCGCTGTATACTTCATTTACCAGACCGATTCTGTAAGCGTCTGCTGCCTTGATATTACGTGCGGTGTAGATCATCTGCTTTGCCATGCCTGCACCTACCAGACGAGCCAGTCTCTGGGTTCCACCGAAGCCGGGAGTGATTCCCAGTCCTACTTCAGGCTGTCCGAATACTGCATTATCGGAACAGATTCTGATATCACAGCTCATGGAGATCTCACATCCACCACCCAGAGCGAAGCCGTTGACAGCTGCGATCACAGGAATGGGGAAGGTTTCGATCTTGCGGAACACATCGTTACCCTTCTTGCCGAATGCTTCGCCTTCTGCCTTGGTCAGGCTGCTCATCTCTCCGATATCTGCGCCTGCCACGAAGGACTTAGCACCTGCACCGGTGATCACCAGGCAGCGAACCGTTGCCAGATCTACTGCATCCAATGTAGCGTTCAGTTCATCCAGCACCTGAGAATTCAGTGCGTTCAGTGCTTTCTCACGGTTAATGGTGATGGTTGCCACATTACCATTCTGCTCATACAAAATGTAATCCATGTTTTTACCTCATTTCACATTTCTATTCGTGTTTTCAAAACCACACTAAGGCGATAGAGATTCTACCGCCCCAGCGAATATTTATAAAATTAATCCTCGATCTTAACGATGGTGGAGCAGCCCATGCCACCGCCGATGCACAGAGTAGCCAGACCGGTCTTGGCACCTCTTGCCTGCATCTCATGCAGCAGAGTTACCAGGATACGGCATCCGGAAGCTCCTACGGGATGACCCAGTGCGATAGCACCACCGTTGGGGTTCAGCTGCTTATCTACATCAATACCCAGTTCCTTACCAACTGCTACGGACTGAGCCGCGAATGCTTCGTTAGCCTCGATGATATCGAAGTCTTCGATCTTCATATCGGTCTTAGCCATTACCTTCTTGGTAGAAGCCACAGGGCCGATACCCATAACCTCAGGACGAACGCCTGCCAGAGCACCTGCTACGAAAGTTGCCATAGGCTTAACGCCCAGCTCCTTAGCCTTCTCCTCGCTCATAACAACGATAGCTGCTGCACCGTCGTTGATGCCGGAAGCGTTACCTGCGGTAACGAATCCACCGGGATTGATGGCACGAAGCTTAGCCAGACCTTCGATGGTAGAACCATGACGAGGGCCTTCATCGGTATCGAATACGATGGTCTCTTTTTTCTTCTTAACTTCCACGGGAACGATCTCTGCCTTGAAGGCACCGTTCTTCTGAGCCTCTTCAGCCTTTAACTGGCTCTTTAATGCGAACTCATCGAGTTCTTCACGGGTAAGTCCCCACTCTTCGCAGATATTGTCTGCGGTCTTGATCATATGATAATCATTGAAAGCGTCCCAAAGTGCATCTTTGATCATGGTATCTACCATGGTTGCGTTACCCATACGATATCCGTAACGTCCCTGAGGAATTGCGTAAGGAGCCATGGACATGTTCTCCATACCACCTGCCACTACGATATCTGCATCACCGGCCATGATCATCTGTGCTGCCTGGTTCACACAGTTCAGACCGGAACCACATACCACGTTCATGGTAACTGCGGGAACTTCAATGGGAAGTCCTGCCTTGATCGCTGCCTGACGTGCTACGTTCTGTCCCTGTCCAGCCTGGATTACACATCCCATATATACCTGGTCAACTGCTTCGGGAGCAACGCCTGCTCTCTTCAGAGCCTCCTTGATCACGATTGCGCCCAGCTCCGGTGCAGGAGTTGTGCTTAAGGTTCCACCCATAGTACCGATCGCGGTACGGCAAGCGCCTGCTAATACAACTTTCTTTGCCATTTGTTTGTCCTCCATTTTTTGGTTTTGCTTGGTTTGCTTTCTGAAATGTTTTTAGATTGTTATTTTTTTATCATTTCACTGTTCCTATTTTAACATAGCGAAATCGGTTTTGCAATGATTTTGTCAAAAAAATAACAAAATAACAAATGAAATTTTTAGAAATCAGAATTCCCGGATTTTTGTAGTACGGATCCACTCTCTTGTTCCCTCGACTTTCTGCACTTCCTGCGTGTGTTTTGCCAGAAAACAGGTCAGCGGATAGACATCGATCCAGATCTCGTTGTCACTCTCTTTCTGTTCTTCATCAAAGACCAGTTCCAATCCCCAGTGCAGATGGGTTACTTCTATATTATTTACATTTTCTGTGGTACTGTAACCGGTATGTCCCATATAACCGATCACATCCCCCGCCGCCACCACGCTGCCTTCTTCCAGTCCTTCCGCATAGGGGTAGTTCTGCCGCAGATGTGCATAGTAATAGTAGCGCTTATTATCAAAGCTGCGGATACCAATGCGCCAGCCGCCGTACTGGTTCCAGCCCAGGGCTTCCACAGTGCCGGACTCGACAGCAATGATAGGTACACCGACGAGCCCCATCATGTCATGGCCCAGATGCCTTCGTTTATATCCGTAGCTTCTTCCCGCCCCGAAATCATCATAATGAGTATAATCAAATCCTCTCGCAATGGGGCAATAACCTTTTAATCCGTATTTTTTCTGCCAGGTGCTCTGTCCGTCTTCTCCGATCACCTCTGCCTCGTATTCTCCCACCAGTCCTCCTAGCGCCGCGCTGTAAGCTTCCAGATAATACGGATAGTATTTCATATCTTTTGTGAGAGTTTCTATCTCTGCCTCTCCCTCCGCCAGCTTCTCCGACGTCTCGTTCAGGATCTTCAGCGCCTTTTTGTCAAATTCCCCTCCGGTTCTGGCTGCGGTATATGCAAGCAGCGGGATCCACTCCACATGATGTTCCGTGTCAAACGTATCCACATCCCAGTCATATGCCTGGCAGAGCGCTTCATAGGATACGGTAAAGTCCACCCATTTGATATAATCCTTTCCCGCAGCCGAGGTCGCGGTGACCACCGCCTGTTCCATGCTTTCTGTCCGCCCTGTCTCCCTGAGCAGAAATGCTCCCATCATTATAAATAGAAGCATCACCTCTGCCCGGATCCATGCCCGCATTCTCTTTTCTCTGTCCATTCCCTGTCCTGCTCTCAGTTCCTCCTTACAGGTTATGTTTCTGATTTTTCCGGTATTCAGACAATTCGAAAATCTCCGGGGCATATCATTTCCCATACAACAAAACAGCCTGCCGGAAACTCCGGCAGGCTGTAAATTTGTCTTTATTTAATTTTCTGTCCGGTTTTATACTTCCGGCTCGATCAGTCCGTAGGTATCGCCCTTTCTCTTGTACACTACATTTACCTGATCTGTCTCTGCGTTGCAGAATACGAAGAAGTTGTGTCCCAACAGTTCCATCTGAATGCAGGCATCCTCGGGATACATGGGTTTGATATCGAACTTCTTGGTACGAACGATCTTAATCTCGTCATCGTCTGTGTAATCATTCTCTACATAGGCTTTGCTGAAAGAAGCTGCCGCCTGCTGTTTGTCAACGATCTTGTTCTTATATTTTTTCAACTGTCTCTCAATGATCTCTTCCACCAGATCAATGGATACATACATATCGTTGCTTACCTGCTCCGAACGGATAATGCTTCCCTTTACCGGAATGGTCACCTCAATTTTCTGACGTTCTTTTTCAACGCTTAATGTTACATGTACTTCTGTGTCGGGATTGAAATACTTGTCCAGCTTGCCGATCTTTTCCTCCACTGCTGCTCTTAATCCTGGTGTAACTTCGATGTTTCTGCCAACAATAATAAACTTCATGCTGATCATCCCTTCCAAGTATTTATTTACAAGGTTTTATGTAGCATCCCTTGTATTTATTGTATAGTCATTATAGCACAATAGCACAGCTTTTTGCAACAATTTAAGAAGTTTTTTACTTGTTTTTGACATTCTGTATGTCAACCCTAAAATCGACAAATCCTGTCATTTTATTATTTTTATTACATGTTCACAAAACATTTGTTCCTGTTTTTTCGTAAATTTATCCCCCTTGCAGTGCCGGTTTTTCTGTGGATAATGTGTATAACTTGGTGTATAAGTAACTTTTATCCTATTTTCTGGCATTTTGGATGTGGATAACTTATTTTGTATTTAAATTTCTTTTCTGTCGTTTTTACGTTCGTGTCACTTTTTTTGTATACTTTGTATAGTTCCGTTTTGTCAATCCCCATTTCATCGCATAACAATATTTTGACAAATTGCACAATTCGTTATACAACTTATAATTTTTTGCCTTATCGGCACTTAAGTTCCACTGTCCCCACAGCATCCTGTCCACATAGAAAATAAACCGACCACATGACACGGTGCAATCGAGTAGTCTCGCTCATCGTATACACAAAAAAGCACTGTATGTTTCCACACAGTGCCTTGTACTTGCTGTTATATAATCAGAAGATCCGTCGAACTGCCAGTACCTTCTTGTAATCCGCATTAGATACGATGATACCGGTCTTGGCGGTAGATGCATGAACGATCTGACCATTACCGATATACAGTGCTACATGACCGGAGTAACAGATCAGGTCTCCTGCCTGTGCATTAGCCAGTCCGTCAACTGCTGCACCCTGGCTGCGGTCTGCGGAAGAGGAATGAGGAAGGCTTACACCGAAGTTCGCATATACACTCATTACAAATCCGGAACAGTCGGTACCGTTAGTCAGGCTGGATCCGCCGTATACGTAAGGGTTACCAACGAACTGTAATGCGTAGTCGGCAACTGCAGTACCCATCTCGCTGTCTCCGCTGGCTGTATAGGTAACTGCGGGGGCACTACCGGAAGAACTCTTACTGCTTCCCGCTGCCTTCGCTGCCGCTGCGGCGCGGGCTCTTTCTCTCTCTTGCTTCTCCTTAGCCAGACGCTTTTCTTCTTCCTCCTTGGATTCTGCTTCAACGAACTCCGTATGAAGAGAAACAAATTCTGTGGAGACCCATCCAAGACCTTCCTCGGTATCTACCTGTACCCAGCCATCGGCCTCATCGGATACTACCAGGTCATCCTCCAATGGAACCAGACCTAATACAGAAGCCTCTAAAGAAGGTTCGGTACGTACTTTTAAGGTTGTGGTGTTAACGGTCGCCAGTCTTGTACCTACCTTTTTGGCAAGCTCTACCGCTTCATCACCGGTCACACAGTACTCGGCTTTTACATAACCGGTTACGGAACCGGAAGAGATCTGATACCAGCCGTTCTCTTCGGAGATGAAGAGACCTACGGAATCGTCATACAGCTTACCGACGATCTCACCCTGCTCACTGGGCATGCTTCTTACATTTACATAATCATTTACCTGTGCAATGACCAGATTCTTAAAAGATTCTTCCTCGGATGCTTCCGGGGTCGTGTCCATCTGATCATCACGGAGTACAGTTTCAATAATACTTTCAATCTGTTTGGTATTGTTCGTACCTGCGGAAAGACTCTCTAACTTATTACCCTTTGCCAGGGTCAGTTCAATACCACCGCTGGGAAGTACCGATGAAGATGCTGCTGCATCTGCGGTAATATTCATTCCGGAAAAAGCCATAACCGCTGCCATGGTGCACACGGTAATTTTTACAGATTTACGAGCCATTCTATCCTCCTGAAACTCTTGGAGCTATCTTACTTTCTTAACTTACTTCTTTATATTTTCGGATCATTTGTTACGAATTTGTTACATCTGTTAACAAATATATCACGCAGTCCTCCTTTTGTCAATATAGTAAATTAATTGTCAACACTTCCAAAATTTCCCATTTCATGCGGGTTTGCGGATATTTTACATAAAAAAAGCCACCACATGGGTGACTCTTTTCTTTAAATATTTTTCAATTTTCTTTCAAATTTCTTAATGAATCTATTACTAATCTATGACTGTTTACGAAAACGGTTGCAATAGTTCCCGGCGCTGACCGCCGCATTAGCGCCGTCAGCCACTGCCGTCACGACCTGGCGCAGAGGCTTCTTACGGATGTCACCCGCCACATAGATGCCGGGGGTGTCAGTCTCTCCGGTCTCGCCTGCCGGAATATAGCCATCCTCACCGACTGTCACCAGGCTCTGCAGCAGTTCGGTGTTGGGATGGATACCTACAGCGATAAAGATGCCCGCTACTTCCAGATCCTTCTCTTCTTCCGTCTTCACGTTTTTGATGCGCAGCTTTTCCACCATATCCTCACCGCAGATCTCCGTGACCACATGGTCGTAGAGGATCTCCACGCTGGGAAGGCTCTTTAATTCCTCCTGTAATACCATGGCTCCCCGCAGGCTGTCTCTTCTGTGGATCAGATACACCTTTTCACAGGTTCTCGCCAGATAAATGGCATCCTCCAGCGCCACATCTCCACCGCCGACCACAGCTACCGTTCTGCCCCGGAAAAAAGCTCCGTCGCAGGTAGCGCAGTAGGACACACCCATGCCGTTTAATTCTTCCTCACCAGGCACGCCAAGCTTCGCATGCTCCGCACCGGTGGCAAAAATCACCGTACGGGTCTCCAGTTCCCGGTCTCCTGCGTAGACGCATTTGTAATCGCCACGTTCTTCCACACTGTGTACCGTGGCTTCTAAGAATTCCGCCCCCAGCTTCTCTGCATGCTGTCTGAAAGTCATCCCCATGTCGAAGCCACCGATCCCGGGAAGTCCCAGATAGTTATCCACTTCATAAGTATTAAGAATCTGTCCGCCGCTCATGGGCTTTTCTTCTATAATAAGTAGGTTCAGCCCCGCACGCTTTCCGTAGACTGCGGCGGACAGCCCTGCAGGACCGGAACCGATAATGATCAAATCATACATAATTTTCTCTCCTTTTGTCCAGTGTAGCAGTTCCCCTATGGAAAAGCAAGTCCATCTGTGCTACACTCGTTTTACAGGTTTTTTACATTTGGCACTGTTTTATCTCCCAAAGTTGCTGTAGAATTCAGAAAGGATACTTTACATGAATACAATAAAGAACACTCCGTTGGCTCTTGTCACCGGTGCTTCCCGCGGTATCGGACGTGCCATCGCAGAGACCCTCGCCGGAGCCGGTTACGACCTTGTCCTGACCTGTAGCCGCACTCTCCCGGAGCTGTCCGGCCTTGCTAACTCTCTGGAAGAAAAATACGGGATCCACTGCACCGCGCAGATGGCAGACGCATCGGATCCCGTTGCCATGGATCGATTATTTGCTTCCCTGGATCATCTGGACGTTCTGGTCAATAATGCCGGAATCTCTTACATTGGTCTGCTCACGGATATGAGTGTCGAAGAATGGCAGCGTGTCATAAATACGAATTTAAGCTCCTGTTTCTATACCAGCCGTCTGGCAATTCCTCTGATGCTGCTGAAACACAGCGGACGCATTGTTAACATTTCCTCCGTCTGGGGAAACGTCGGAGCTTCCATGGAAGTGGCTTACTCCGCCTCCAAGGGCGGTGTGAACAGCTTCACCAAAGCACTTGCCAAGGAGCTGGCTCCCAGTAATATCCAGGTCAACGCCATCTCCTGCGGTGTTATTGATACTGCCATGAACCACTGCTTCTCCCCCGAGGAAATGAACGCTCTCCGGGAAGAAATTCCTGCCGACCGTCTGGGCCAGCCGGAGGAAGTCGCAAAACTTGTCCTCCAGCTCATCCAGGCGCCAACCTATCTCACCGGACAGATCCTTACTCTTGACGGAGGCTGGCAATAACACTTTCCGCCGATTCTCCCGGTACCAGTGATGCCACGATCCGCTCCATCTCTTCTTTGGATCCAGCATCCCGGCACCGGAGGATCAGATGTTCCTTCTCCGTCTCTGTCAGTGCCGCATAGCCTTGCATGGCCTGTTCATTCATCGCCAGCGCCATGCCGAATCCTACCGGCAGTTCATTCAAGGGAAACGCTTCTGTTCCGCCGCTTCCCCCAGTCAATCCATCCATTGCAAACTCCTTTCCCGCGTTCTGCGAAGATGCCTCATTTTACAGGCATCCTGTTTTTGCATAACAATCGTGCACTTGATCGATAACATAATTTTGCATATGTTATCAATCAAGTGCTACTGTTTAGTCTGTGCAGGAGGAATCTGCGATATACAAAACGAAAACTCGCTCTTTGTAACTGAAAATCTCACGAATAACGGTATTCTCCGCCATCCGTGAGATTTTCAGTTTGGTTTCTGTCTGTCAGGTATCCAACATTATTTTCCGGCAAGATATTCTCTCATATGTTCTCTGATATGCTCGAACTGTTTTCTCGTATGAGAATTTTTCGACTCAAAATTCATCAACCGATCCAGATACCCCTGTCTCTTCACAATACGGCAGCTCTCTGGATAGACCAGCTCGTACACCAGTGAAATATGTCCCACCACATTATCCACCGCTGTTTTCTTCAGGGAACGCAGTACAGCGTGCTCCTCATCAAAGCTCTGCAACACTTCCGGCGTCACTTCCTCCTGATATAATACCTCGGTGTCCACATTGTAGATTTCTTCCAGAGGGAATTCCACATTGACCTTCAAAATATCAATCTTATCCGCATCCCGTAAGATATGGCAGAACATTGCTGTACGTTCGTCCAGTTCTTCCGGAATCCGGTAGGCGCTGTGATAAAACACCGCCGTCCACAGAAGCTCATCGCAGGAAGCATCTTCCACGAAATCCCGGATGCTGATCCCGGCGTCTGCCTGAATTTCCTCGGGCAGGCATTCTTCACTTCCGGAAACAAGTCCGTGTTTCTCTTCCCAGACCTTACCAAATAAAATCCTTGCTCCGTATTTCGCATGATCGATGGAATCCGCATCAGTAAAGGTTCCATATACCCGCTGCTGCTCAAACCGTCCCACATCATGGAGTAGTCCGGTCAGCCACGCAATATCCACCTCTTCCTCCGGAAGTTCAAGGGATCTGGCGATCTGTTGGCACAATCCGCAGACCCGGTAGGTGTGTTCTATTTTCAGACGGATCATGTCCCGGCTGCTGTCATAACGGTCCGTGTATTCCTGAAATGCTGCCAGTGCTTTTTCTCTGTTGATCTTCATTGTTCGTTGCCTCATATCTTTTATATCATATTTTATGACTCATGACACGTTCGCCTTTTTTTAATCCATTCCTTCTTATCTGCAGGCTTCTGTCTCCGTCAGACTTTTTTCTCTGCTAGCGACAGATAGACCAGCTTGTATACCGCTACACAGATTACTGTAACTACCAGCAGCAATCCCAGCTCCAATGCCCATGTAGGAATCGTAGAGGCACACACCACAGTCAGAAAGTCCACTGCGAAATGAAGTCCAAAGGCTGCTGCCAGCTGCAGCTTTCTGCCTGTCTTCACCGCACTGTATACAAGAATCGACAACGCGATCTGCAGAGCGATCGCACTGATCCGCTCTACCGGTGCGAGATAGAACTGGTAAGCCGGCGTGGTCCAGAGAACAGAGAGCTGATGGTAGGTTACCTCCTGCTGTGCGGGCTCCAATGCCGTCATAGTCTTCTCCATCAGTCCACCGTTGATCATGGCTGCGGTTAGGAGATTGCTCATAGAAGACATACCAAGGATCAGAAAAGCTTCAATGCCGCCATGTCCTGCTCCGTACATCAATGCATTTTCTCTGGTAAGATGTTTTTTCAGGAAGAATTTCATGGCGATCCACCGGCCACACTCCTCAAAAAGTGCTGCTGCAAGCCCACCGTAAATCGCATACAGCCAGAGATTGTCCCGGATCACGCTTCCGGTCACCGTCAGCATGATGGCATGACAGATCTGCTCTAAGATCATGGCAAAGCCCACGAAAATTCCACAGCCGATGAAAAATGCCGGCACCCACGCTCTTGTCTTCTTATAGATAAAGACACCTAAAAATATGGGTAACCCCACGGATAACAGCAGAGATATCACCATCCCCACCATACTTGCACCGCTTACAGTTCCCCAGTTCATTGCTGCTTCCGTTACACTCTCAACTGCCATATATTCTCCTATCCGGGCGCCGTTGGGGCGCTCTGCGCACTTGTTATTTCACTGTCTGCTGCCGCTTATATTCACCGTTCCCTCTTGTAAGATCCTCCGGAAAAAGGTAAGAAAACCTTCCTCTACCGCCACCTGATCCACCGCCGTCTCCGGCAGATCATAGAAATATTTCCCGGTTCCGGGATCCAGGGAAATGCTGTCCAGCGGAAACCCCTCTCTGCGGATGCTGCTGTGGGGTACATCCGTCAGCCAGAATTTCTCACTTTCCATGTCAGGCTCCATCGCCTCATATACATGTTCCTCATCCTGCACATAGCAGATGGCATTGCGGTATTTTGCCGTAAGCCTTCCATAGCGTTTTACCAGTCCGATATAATGCTCCAGCATCTGCTCATCCGTCAGATACACACCGTTCACCGTACGCACATGTACCCCGGGCTGGACCGCCTCCGGGACATCTTCAAAATACAACCCGGAATCACAGGAAAATACAGGCATACGAAAAGCTTCATAATAAGCATGCGCTTTCTGCCTGGCATTCTCCAGAGGCGTATTGCCGGTCTCCGGGACATTAGGGATCTCCACCCCCTGTGCCCGCAGATCCTGCAGACTGATCAGTTCGATGCCAAGCCCGGCTATGCGGTTCTGCATGGCAGCTGCCTTTGCCGGATTGCCGGTACCGTATATCAGTTTCATAAGCATTGTCCTGCTTTCTTTCCGGTCAGATCAGCGCCGGTGTCTGTGCCAGGACAGAGATAATCGCGATCGCCGCCAAAATCACAACAACTACCACTACTGCAACAATGATCTTTTTTTTCATATAGGATACCTGCTCTTTCTAACCCTTTTATGGTTTTGCATCTCATGAACTAATGATGACATATTTCAAGGACAATTTCAAGGATTATGAAAATATTCGAGATGACTCCACTTTCTCGCCCGGCCAGGATTTTCTGAGTGCCGCATAGGAAACCAGGAAGTTGGCAAGCCAGCCGGCCGGCACGGCAAGCCAAACAAACGCAATGCCAAAACGCGGTGCACAGATCAAAGCCACAGACAAGCGGATCGCAAGGTTTACCATATTGGCAATGAGGAACGGTCGCATGATGCCGAGTCCGCGAAGAACTCCATCGGTTGCCATTTTAATTCCCATAAAGATAAAGAAGTATCCAAGCCATCTCATATAATCTTCGGACACCTGATAAGCCAGCGCTGTTCCGTCTTTTCCAAGAAATAGCGAGGAAATCTGCGTGTGCAGTGTTTCAATGACAAGGAAGGCAAGCGCCGCAAAACACACGTCCAACACCAATGCCGCATGATAACCTTTTTTGATACGCTCGGTTTTGCCTGCCCCAAGGTTTTGGGAAACATACGGCGAAACTGCATTACCGATGGATACGAAGATCAGGGAAAAAACATTCTCCACCCGCATCGTCGCCGCATATCCTGCAAGAGCCTGTGTGCCGAAAGGATTTACCACTGCCTGTACGATCATCATACCGATAGACACGGTAGACTGCTGCAAAACCGAGGGCACTGCGATCCGAAGCATCGAGCGCAGCCCGCGCCCGTCAAATCGCTGAAACGGACTTTGGTATCGCCGCATCCGGTTAAAAAAGATCAAAAGTGAAAAAACAGCGGAAATTCCCTGGGCAATCAGGGTTGCAAGTGCCGCACCGAATACACCAAGCCCCAGACCGGCTACCATCCAAAGATCCATCACAATATTCAGAATGGATGAAAAGATCAGTAGCCCCAACGGAATTTTCGATTCGCCGATGGAAGTGAACATGGTGGAGAGAATATTGTACATGAACAAAAAAGGAAAGCCCACAAAATAGACCCGCAAGTACAGTACCGCTTCCTCCAGAATATCGGCAGGGGTCTGTAAAGTGCTCATCATCGCATGGGAAAAGCAAAAGCCAAAGATACCAAGGAGGATACTCAGAAGTAAAAAGCTGATCAGCGACGTAGACACAATGGTTTTCATTTTGCCATACTCTTTGGCGCCGAAATAGCGACTCACAAGCACACCGGCACCGACACCGGCACCCAGTGCCACACAAATGAAAACATTCGTCAGGGCTGCACAGGCACCAACCGCTGCCAGTGCAGAGGAACCCACAAACTGACCGACGATAATGGAGTCAGCCATATTGTATACCTGCTGAAAAAAGC
>ERZ832317.1205-NODE-1205-length-33713-cov-37.403648_pt1 | contig 33713 bp, 39 predicted proteins | sample MGYA00519695_ERZ832317 | MGnify/ENA primary metagenome ERZ832317 (study PRJEB31850, sample SAMEA3708726) | human gut metagenome | biome: human gut; feature: human-associated habitat; material: faeces | place: China | collected 2014 ...
GAAGCCTGCTTTGCGTAGCAAAGTAATGAACAGTTCGTTTCCCGAACCCTTCCGCGACCTGCGCTTACTTCTCCGCCTGCTCCAGACAAGCCGCCACCGCATCCAAAATCGCCTGTGCAGAATGTGGATTCTCGCTCTCCACCGCAATCTCTGCCGATTGGCTCTCAATCACCGCCTGCCCGACCGTTTCCGTCACCTCTGCCAGCAGGGGATAAAATACCGCCACCGCCTCTGTTTCCTCCTCCATGGAAACCGCCGCAATGCGTCCCTCCGCAATCGTTACCGCAACCTCCGCCGTTTCTTCGCCAAGCTGTATTTCTTCATAATAGGTACCGTCTCGATATGCGCCGTCATGCTGCCCCATATTCAGAAAAAATGCAATCAACCCCACCAGAATAATCACACCCAGTACCGCAAACACCGCTGTTTTGATTAACTCCTTCGCCTTTACTACCATAAACCTCGTGCGCCCCACAAAAACCCCTCCTCAGTCCTTCTTATCCCTACCATATTCCGTTTTTTCCTTCTTTATGCTGTCATCCCTTGAAAAAAGGCTGTCCCTTTTGTATCATAGAGGAAGAAACAAATCAGAAAGAAGGGATAAAAATGGGACTGCGTTTCATCATCGGCAGAGCCGGCACAGGCAAAACCCACCTCTGCATAGAGGAAATCATCCATCAATCGAATACAGGAGCGAAACGGCAGATTCTCATTGTGCCCGAGCAGTTCACCTCGCAGGCGGAACGAGATTTGATTGCCGCAACCGGGCAGAACGCCATCCTCACCGCCGAGGTGCTCAGCTTCGGTCGTCTGGCGCATCGGGTGTTCTCCAAAAAGGGAATCGGCAATCGCCTCCCTCTGGGGGATATCGGCAAGGCAATGGCGCTGCGGAAAATCCTTCTGGCGGAAAAGGACAATATTTCCTATTTCCACAGCGTTCTGGAGCAGCCCGGCTTTATCGACCAGCTGGGTCTGACCATTTCCGAATTTTTTCAGTACCGCATTTCTCCGGAGAATACGGAGACCCTCGCGCAGGCGGAAGGGCTTCCCCATGCCGCAAGAGAAAAGCTGACCGATTTGAACCGTATCTATCGTTCCTATCTGGATTTTCTCAGGCAGGAATATATTTCCGCCGATGAAACCCTTGGGCTTCTGGCGGAGCGTCTGGATGAAAGCCTCGGCTTTGCCGATACGGAATTTTGGCTGGACGGCTTTTACGGCTTCACGCCGCAGGAATACAGCGTCATCCGCCGCCTGCTGCAGCTTTCCGCGCAGGTCAATATCACCCTGCCGATGGATAAAAACAGCTTTTACGGTGCATTTCTGCCGCCCTCCGCGCCGTTTTACGAACCATATCTGACGAAGAAAAAGCTGCTCGCTCTGGCAGAAGAATTACAGCTTGCCCCCGTGCCGCCGACCCTTCTTGAAAAAAATTTCCGTGCCGAAACGGATGCCCTCCGCAATCTGGAGCAGGAATATTTCCACAGCTTTTTCCGCAAAGCACCGCTTGCCGAAAGCGTTCATGTGATTGCCTGCCCTTCCCTGCAGGAGGAAATTCGCTTTGCCGCAGGGAAAATCCTCCGTCTGGTGCGCGAGGAAAGTCTGCGCTTCCGCCAAATTGCCATTGTAACAAATGCCATGGAGACCTATGAAAAGAGTCTGCGCGGCATTTTAGAGGAATACGATATCCCCTGCTTTATTGACGCGCGCCGCGAAACCACCGCACACCCCCTTGTCACCCTGCTGACCTCTCTGTTGGATATTCTGGTGTATGATTTTAAATATGAAGCCGTTTTCTCCTATTTTAAATCCGGCTTGAGCCTGCTTTCCACAGAGGAAATCGATATTCTGGAAAACTACGTCCTTGCCTATGGCATCAAGGGCTGGAAGTGGCGGCAGGATACTTGGGATTACGGCATCCAACGCGAGGGCGCAGAAGCCGTAGATGCGGTTAATCTTCTGCGGGACAGGGTGCTTGCGCCCTTCGCCCCCCTTCTTGCCCTTCCGCAGAAGAAGGCCTTCCCCCTTCGGGAATTTTTACAGGCATTGCTCTCCCATCTGGAGCAGCTCCACGCCGCCGAAACGCTCGATGTCTGGGCGCAATCCGCCACCGCCGCAGGCAATCTCAATAAGGCGGAGGAATACCGCCAGATTTGGCAATTAGTGATGGATGTTCTGGAAAAGGCAGATGCCATCCTCGGCAAGGAAGAACTCACCTTAGAAGAAATGGCAAAAATTCTCAAGGCAGGTCTGGAAAAATGCTCCATGGGTGTCATTCCGCCGACCGCCGATTGCCTTCTGATTGGGGATATCGAACGCAGCCGCCTGCCCGAAATCAAATATCTTTTCGTGCTTGGTGTCAATGAAGGCGTTCTCCCCTCTCCTGCCACGGCACAGGGCATTTTCACCGAAGCCGAGCGCGACCTTCTGACCGCCCAAGGCGTAGAGCTGGCAAGCGGCGGCAAGCAGAAAATCTTCGAGGAGCAATTCCTCATCTATCGCGGCTTAACCAGACCCTCCAAGGGTCTATGGCTCACCTATGCCGCCAATGATGCCGAGGGTCGGGAGCTGTCCCCCTCCTCTCTGATTGAACGGCTGCAGCGTCTGGATGAAGGCCTGCAAATCGAGCCCATGCCCGCCTTCGATTTAGAAGAAACCGCCCCTGCCGCCGTTTTCCATCTGCTTGGCGGCGAAATGCGGAAGGCAACGGCAGAAGCGCCGCTTTCTCCCCTCTGGCAGGATATCTATGGCTTTTTTGACGAAAACAGCCACTGGCAGAAGCACCTTTCCCTTCTGAAGCAGGGCATCGGCAAAACGGCAAAGTCCGAGCGGCTCTCCCCGAAAACGGCAAAGACGCTTTACGGCAAAAATATTTTTTCGAGCGTTTCCCGTCTGGAACGATTCGCAGGCTGCCCCTTCTCCTTCTTCGCGGAATATGGTCTGAAGGCGGAGGAACGGCGGCTTTATCAGCTCAATACCCCCGATTTGGGGTCTCTGTTCCATGAAGTTCTGGAGCTGTTCTCCAACAAATTGGAGCAGGACAGCCTCCCTTGGACATCGCTCACGAAGGAAGAAACCACTGCCCGTATCCATGCCGCCGTAGAGGATGCCGCCCCTCGTCTGGGCAATCGTATCCTTCTGGATTCTGCCGCAAATCAATACCTTATCCGCCGCCTGAAACGCATTTCCACCCGTGCCGCATGGACGCTGGTGCAGCATTTACAGCAGGGAGATTTCGTTCCGGCAGGCTATGAGGTCGGCTTCGGCGCACATGAAGCCCTCCCCCCGATTGTCATTCGCCTACAGGATGGCGGCAGTCTGATTCTTAACGGTAAAATCGACCGCGTGGATTTGCTTGATGCCAACGGCACACGCTATGTCAAAATCATCGACTATAAATCGGGCAATAAGACCTTCCATTTTCAGGATATTTATTACGGTCTGCAATTACAGCTTCTCGTTTATCTGGATGCGTATCTCAAGTATTATAAAAAAACAGGCGCATCCTTCAAGCCGGGCGGTGTCTTTTATTTCCGCATCACAGACCCCACCCTTGCCCTTGATGAGGAGCTTTCCGCCGAGGCAATCGAAAAAATTCTCTATGAAAAAATGCGAATGTCGGGACTGCTTTTGCAGGAGGATGTCCTTATCCATGGCTTAGACCATAGCCTTGCCGAAAGCCGCAGCTCTGCCATCGTGCCTGTCGGCTATACCAAAAAAGGCGACCCTACCGCCGCCTCAAATCTCGCAACCGAGGAGCAGTATGCCGCCATTCTGGATTTCGTTGCCACACGCACGCAGGAAATCGGCGATGCCATGAAGGCAGGCATCATCACCCCTGCCCCCTATCGCGATGGGCAGCGTACCCCCTGCTCCTATTGCAGCTATCGCTCCCTGTGCCGCCATAGCTACGGGGAAGCGCCAAGGTGGCGAAAGCTGAAGAGAATAGATAAAGCGGATTTCTGGGAAAGCATCACCCCCAAACAGCCCCCCGAAACCGAATAATCATGCAAAAAAGTCCCTCCCACAGGCTTACCCCATGGGAAGGACTTTCCTTTTTCTATTTTATTCTTCCGAAATAACATCTTCTTCTGTCTGTGTTTCCTGCATTTCCTCTGTTTCCTCGCCCTTTTCCAAGGGCACCAGCTCTCTGTAAAATGCTGCGTGTGCCGCCGCTCTGTAAGGTGTCAGCCATAAATCCCCAATGCCGCATGTAAAAACAGATAAAATCATCCAGCCGATAAAGCTGATTTCCATGCAAAACAGCCGCCACTTATTCCCCTTCATCAATTCCTTGGAACGGGTAATAGCATCATTTGCCCCCATCTCAGGATTTTCCGCCAGAATGCAGCTTGTCATGGAATAACGATAAATCGCAATAATCCCCGGAATAATGAACAGCAGCGTCCAGCCAAGGATATATATCGCCTGCAATAAGCCTGCCGCAAGCATTGTGCGCCATTGCCGAAAATACCGAAACAGCATTTCCACGCCGCCAATCTCGCCATCAATCAAATCCATATTGAATTTCATATAGCCAACCGTAACAATCATTCCAATCAGCATCCGCACAAGCCAGCCAAGCACGATAATAACACCAAGCCCAACAAGAAGGGTTCCTCCTGCAATCATATCTAACGGGTGCAGGGTTTGCCCCAATGCCTCAAGGGTGATCTGAAGGTCGCCGCCCTCAAATCTCAATGTGATCTCTGGCAGTCCCATGCCTGTAAAGCCGCCCAAAACCATCGCAAGAAAACCAATCCCGATTGCAAGTCCCCAGCGTCCCTTCAACGCCGCTCTGGCCTCTGCCCGAAAATCCGCCGCACATCTCATATTGTGTCCCCCTTTCAAAAGCTGACCTTTTCTTTCAGCATAGCAGAAAACATTCTTCGACACAACAACGCCGCCCGATTCTTAAGAAAATCTTAGAAAATCAATTTCCAGCTTAAAAGGTTTCCCAATATTTCTTTACATTTCCTTCCGCAACTGCATCCAGATAGGAATCGGCAATCTCGAAAATTTCCTCCTCATCCTTGATTTTCAGAAAAACACTGTTCTTGTCGGCAACAATATCCTTGTGCTTGCCCTTGTTTTTCTCAATCCATTCCCGAAATTCCTTTTCCCATCTGTCTACCACCGCTTCGCCCTCCTCGTAGCAAAGCAGCTCATCCTTCACATCCGCAATCACTTCGTTTATCTTTAATTTCATTTTGCTCTCCTTTCAATTCTCAGGCGGTGTCATGCCGAAATGGGCATAGCCAAGCCTTGTCACCACGCGTCCTCTGGGGGTGCGCTGAATATACCCCAGCTGCAGCAAATACGGCTCATATACATCCTCAATCGTCTCGGATTCCTCGTTGATGGATGCCGCAAGGGTATCCAGCCCAACTGGCCCTCCGCCGAATTTTTCAATCATCGTCAACAGCATCTTTCTGTCCGTCTGGTCAAGCCCCACCTTGTCAATATCCAGTAAATCCAGTGCGAATCTCGCCACTTCCTCCGTAATCACCCCGTCATAGCGCACCTGTGCAAAGTCACGCACACGCTTGAGCATACGGTTCGCCAGTCGCGGTGTCCCACGGGAGCGGCGCGCAATCTCCTCTGCACCGCCTTCCTCCATCTCCACCTGCAACACCGCAGCAGAGCGCTTCAGAATGATTTTCAGATTCTCCACGCTGTATGGCTCCAGCCGCTGCACCACGCCGAATCTGTCGCGCAAAGGGGCAGTCAGAAGCCCGATTCTAGTCGTTGCGCCAATCAGCGTAAACCTTGGCAAATCCAGCCGCACAGAGCGCGCCCCCGGCCCCTTGCCAATCATAATATCAATCACAAAATCCTCCATCGCAGGATAAAGAATCTCCTCAATCATGCGGTTCAGCCGATGAATTTCATCAATAAAGAGAATATCCCCCTCATTTAAGCTGTTCAGCACCGCCGCCATATCCCCCGGGCGTTCAATCGCAGGGCCGGAGGTCGTCTTGATATTCACGTCCATCTCATTTGCAATGATGTTCGAGAGCGTAGTCTTCCCTAACCCCGGCGGGCCATATAAAAGCACATGGTCGAGTGCCTCTTTCCTCTGCTTTGCCGCCTGTATGAATACGCGCATATTCTCCTTTACGCTTTCCTGCCCGATGTAGCTTTCCAGCGTAGCAGGGCGCAGCTTTGGCTCCAGCTCGCGGTCTTCCTCCCGTAAGCCTGTCGTCAAAATTCGTCTGTTTTCCAACTAAAACACCTGTCCTCTATCCTCAGAAGGTAATCATGCGCTTGAGCGCCGCCTTCAAAATATCCTCTGTTGTCATGCCCTCTGCCGCAACCGCATTGACCGCCTGTGCCGCCTCACTGCGGCTGTAGCCCAACGCCGTCATGGCATCAATCGCTTCAAATTTCGCATCACCGCCGCCAACGCTTTCCGCAATGCCTGCCGCCCCCTCGAGGGAGGAAACCGCATCCTCTGTTTTGAATTTATCCTTCAAATCCAAAATCACGCGCTGTGCCGTTTTTCTGCCGACCCCCGGTGCCTTGGAAAGCGTTTTCACATCATCCGATAAAATTGCCATCACAATTTCGGAGGGGTTCAGCACCGAAAGAAAGCCTAATGCCCCCTTCGGGCCTACGCCGTTTACCAGCAGCAGCTTTTCAAACATCTCCTGCTCCTCTCTCGCCGCAAAGCCGTACAGGCTCATACCATCCTCCTTCACGCTGAAATATGTAAAAATCTGCACCGCTTCGCCCGTCTGCGGCAGCTTCGCCAATGTGGCAGGGGAAACAAAAATACGGTAGCCGATACCGCCTGCCTCCACAATAATGTCATTCTCGCCGCGCCGCTCCAATGTGCCTTTGATATAGGAAATCATACTCTCACCAAATTTCTTCAGAATAAAGAGAACATTCGTTTCTCTTTTAGCTTCATTATACCCAAAGCAGAAAGAAAGCGCAAGCCAAACAAAAAACCCCGAATCCACTCGATTCAGGGTTATAAATTGCAGTCAAACCTATTCCATTGCCATAATCTCAATGCCTGCCTCTGCCAGAATGGACTGCGAAAGAGGGTCGGGGTATTCGCCCCTGTGTACAATACGCGTGATGCCTGCGTTAACCAGCATTTTCGCACAGATGACGCAAGGCTGCAGGGTAATATAAATCGTCGCCCCCTCCGTACTCACGCCTACCTTCGCCGCCTGAATGATGGCGTTCTGCTCCGCATGCAGTGCGCGGCAAAGCTCATGCCGCTGTCCCGAGGGAATATGCAGCCGCTCCCGTTCACAGCCGCCGATGTCCGTGCAGTGGCGCAGCCCCGAGGGCGCACCGTTGTAGCCTGTCGTAATGATACGGTTATCCTTTACAATCACCGCCCCCACCTGTCTGCGCAGGCAGGTCGAGCGTGTTTTCACAATTTCGGCAATTTCCATGAAATATTCGTCCCAGCTTTTTCTCACCGCTCCTACCTCCTTTTTCCATGGTTTTGTTTCAACATACCATAAATCTATCCGAAACGCAACACAAAAGCCCGACCTTTCGGTCGGGCTTTTGTATTACTACCACTTATACAATCAGATTCATTTTCTTTGCTTCAAACAGCAGCTCATCTCTGAATTCGGGTGCCGCCAGAGAGATAATCATTTTCGCTCTTTCGCTTGCGGTTCTGCCCTTCAGACGAACGATGTTGTTTTCCGTTACCAGAAAGTCCACTTCATTCTTAGATGTTGTCACAATGGAGCCGGGTGTCAGCACGGGTTTTACCTTGGAAACCGTACCGTTTTTCGCGGTAGAGGTCATCGCGATAAAGCCCTTGCCGCCCTTGGAAAGGTTCGCGCCGCGCACGAAGTCCACCTGACCGCCGGAACCGCTGTAATGCAGTGTGCCCAGAGATTCCGCACAAACCTGACCAAACAGGTCAATCTCTACACAGGCATTCACGGAAATGAAGTTGTCATGCTGACCGATGACATAGGGGTTGTTTGTATAATCAACGGGGTGCATTTCAAATGCAGGGTTATCGTCCATGTATTCGTACATTTTCTTTGTGCCCCAAGCCAGTGTGGCAATCGTTTTGCCGACATTGATGGGCTTTTTCATATTGGTAACTGCGCCGCATTCAAGCAGGTCAACCATGCTGTCTGTAAACATTTCGGTATGCAGACCCAGATCCTTCTTATCGCGCAGCAAAACGCCAACCGCATTGGGAACGCCGCCAATCCCCAGCTGCAGGGTTGCGCCGTTGGGAACCTCGTCCGCAATCATCTGACCGATTTTCTTATCTATTTCTGTCAGTACGGTTTCGGGCAGCTCCAGCAGCTCATGGCAGGATTCGCACAGAGCCGTTACCTGAGAAATGTGAATCAGGTTATTCCCCATAACACGGGGCATTTTTTCGTTGACCTCCAGCAGGATGATAGTTGCCTTATCTCTCAGCGCAACCACCTCAGCTCCGGCCATACCGCAGGAGAAATAGCCATGCTTATCCATCGGGGAAACCTCAGCATAAAATACATCCAGTCTGGGCATGCAGTCTCTCCAGTAGCCGGGTGCTGTGCTGTAGTTATTCGGTACATAGGTATAGTAGCCCTGCTGAATCGCTTTTCTGCCTGCGCCGCCTGTAAACCAGGATACATAATCATATTTACCCTTGAGTGCAGGGTCCATAAACGCATTGCCCTTTACGGACAGAATCGCATGGTGCTGTACTCCTGTGATTTCGCCGCGTCTTGCTCTTTCGCCGACAGCCGCACAGATGGTTTCGGGCTCCTCCAGGCCTGTAGGACAGGCACAGATATCACCGGATTTTACATACATTGCAACCTCTTCCGCCGTTTTCAGTTTTGCACGGTACATTTCCTGAAATTTGTTCATGTCTGTTCTCCCTTTCTGGTTTCTCTCCATGATTTCGTTAAAAAAAATAGACAAAGAATTGTTCTATTTTTCCATTTCTGCATACAAAATACGTTCTATAGCCTGTATTTTAGCACAAAGAAAGCCAAAAAGTAAAGTGAAATACTGTTCTGTTCTTCAAATTATACAAAAATTTAAACGAACTTTATCCTTTTTTGTCCTACAACTGTTTTTTCTTACAAACAATATTCCTTTACAATAAAAAAGGACTCTAAAAAGAGTCCCTTTTCGGTTCATGAATGTTTCAATTTTAAAAGATTAAATCAGATACTGCTGTACCTCTGCAGGAAGTGCATCTGTTTTGCGGCTGATAATCATAACCATATCCATTTCCGCTTCCTTGGAAGTCTTATCCAATTCCTGAATGAAGGATGTGAAATCTGCGTCGCTGATTCTGTCCATAATATGGTTCAATCCATCAATGTAAACGGTTTCAATATCGCTGTTCTGAGAAAGGATACCACACACAAAGCCCCTGAATACCTGTGGATCTTCCATAATGAACTTCGGTGTTTCTACGAAACGCACGCTATAATGCAGATCGTACATGTGGCTGTTGTCGTCATCAACAAAGACAATATTGCCCTTTGCCTCTTTGCCGGCTGCATTTGCCATGTCGATCATTCTTTTTGTTTTGCCTTCACCTTTTTCGCCTGCAAGAATTTTAACCATTGCAATCTCCCCCTTTAAATAGTTTTCCGGTGGTATGCCTTTGAATCATTCATAATTTGACAGGATATCCGCTTTGGATGTTTCCTGTTATATTGTAAATTCTCCAAAACTCCGTGTTTTCCTTCTTTTTTGCGCGGAATTTTTGTCATTTTTCTTTTTCAGCATATTTTCACAAAAACTTAACACCGTTTTTGTCCACTATTTACATGCTCCTATCTGATTTTCTGCAGCAACAATGCCGCCGCGCCGCGCATCCCTGCGGCATTGCCCAGCTTTGCCAAAAGGAACTCCTTTTCTCTGCTGTGCGCAAAAACCCTGCTCCTGTAGGCTTTTTCGACTTTTTGCAGAAGCAGCTCCCCTGCCTTAGAAACGCCGCCGCCAAATACGATTTTTTCCGTATCCACAAGATACATCGCATTGGCAAGTGCCATCCCCAGATACGCCGAAACCACATCCGTAATCTCATTGGCAAGCGCATCGCCTGCCTTCGCCGCATCCCAGAGGGTCTTTGCCGTTACCTCCTTCTGCCGCAGCAGGGAATCCGCTCTCCGCTTCGCAAGCATCTGCTTCGCCACGCGCACCATCCCCGTCGCAGAGGCGTATTGCTCCAGGCAGCCCGTTTTGCCGCAGTTGCAGCGCACCGTCTCAAAGGGATTCACCGTCATGTGCCCGATTTCGCCTGCCACACCGCTCTCCCCCATGAGAACCTTCCCGTTCAGCACCACGCCGCCGCCGACTCCCGTGCCAAGCGTCACCATGAGCATGCTCCTCGCCCCGACACCTGCGCCGTAGGCTGCTTCGCCCAACGCCGCCAGACGGGCATCATTCCCAACGCAGATGGGTGAAATGCCGAGGATGCGCTCTGCCTCCTCGGCAAGTGCCACATCTCCCCAGCCGATATTGACCGCGCCATGCAGGATGCCATCCGCCGTCACCGCACCGGGGGCAGCCATGCCGATACCGAGGATGTCCGCTCTGCGGATTTTTTGCTTTTTTCCCCCGTCCAGTCCCCTGTCCAATCTGTCCAATCTGTCCAGTATGGACACCCTGATGTCCAACAGAAGACCCTCCGGTGTCGGCTCCCTTCGGGTCGGAATTTCCCACCCCTCCAGAAGCGCTCCATCCTCTGCCGCAAGCCCGATTTTCACCGTTGTGCCGCCGATATCGATTCCAAAGCAATAGCCCATTACAAATCACCCTCATATTTATATACGATGCTGTGTATCCGTTTCTTATACCGCTGATAGGTTTTTGCATCAATGGCGGCAGGCTTCGTCATCAGCCGCAGCGGCAGGACTCCTTGCCCCTTTCGCATGGGCGGCTGCAAATAGGGATAGCTGTTGAACACAAGCCCATGCCGCTCATAAAAGCCAATCCGCCGCCTTGTCAGCGCATCCTCCGGCAGCTCCACCTCAAGCACCATCGGGCGTTTTTTCTCCGCCAGAAGCGCATCCAGAAGCATGCCGCCGTAGCCGCCGTTGCGGTATTCCTCTTTTACCGCAAAATGCTCAATATATAAAAAATCCTCAATTTCCCATGTCGCAAAGATTGCCGCAAACGCGCCTTCTCTGCGCACGCCGTAAAGCCGATAGCATGGCTCTTTCAGCAGTGCGCGCTGGTCCTCCTTCACGCGTAATTCCGTCACAGGGAACGCGCTTTCCAGCAAGGGAAAAATTTCATCAAAGGTTTTCTCCGTAATTCGTTCAAACATTATCCTCACCTCCGTCCTAAGAGGATACTATAAATACAGGAAAAAATCAAATCCTCCTGCCATGCGCGCACATTTCTTAAATTTTTCTAAATTTTGTCCGCAAAGCCCTGTTCTGTGATATACTTTATGCTAGAAAGGAAGTGAACCACCATGAAACGATTGGTAAGAGGAGGTTTCCTCTTTCTGTTTCTCTTTTTATGCTCCATGCAGACAGCGGCAGCGGCATCCATTCGCATTTTTCTGGATGATAAGGCTGTTTCGTTTGCTGAAGCTCCCTTTATCGAAAACGACCGCGTATTAGTACCCATGCGCGGCATTCTGGAATCTCTGGGGTATTCTGTTGCATGGCAGGAGGAAAGCAAAACCGTCCTCGCAGAAAAGGACGAAATACAGATTTCCCTGCATCCTGACGAAAAAACAGCCACCGTCAACGGCAAAGCGGTTTCTATTGATGCTCCCGCAAAAATCAGGAACGGACGCACCTTCGTACCGCTTCGCTTCTTAGCCGAATACAGCGGCGCAGAGGTCACATGGAACCAGAGCACCTCCTCGGTTTCCATCCATTCCGCGGAATATACGGCACCGGAAAAGACAGAAAACAATGATTCCGTTGTTTATATCCAGACGAATAAAATGCAGGGCAGCGGCATTGTGCTTTCCGCAGATGGCCTGATTGCCACGAATTACCATGTAATTAAGGGTGCGGCAACCGCGCAGTTTGTGTTTGCGGATGGCACGATTTATCAAGGCACGACAACCGTAGTCGGACTTGATACTTCCGCCGACATCGCCCTTCTGCGAATCGAAAAAACGGGGCTTTCTGCCGCAACGCCCGCCTTTTCCTACAAGGTTGGGGATGCGGTTACGTCCATCGGCTCTCCCGGCGGCGCGCGCAACACTGTCAGCACAGGCACAATCAACGGCTATGATACGGATGTGATTTCCACCTCCGCCGTCATTGCCCCCGGCAGCAGCGGCGGTGCTTTATTCAACAGCACCGGCGAGGTCATCGGCATGACCTCCTTCTTTGGGGACTCGCATTATTTCTCTATCCCCATCGCACAGGTATTACAGGTGCCGCAGAAGCTTTCTCTGCCGCTCAGTGCAATGCAGGGCTACACCTATACCCCATCCGCACCGCAGAATCTGCGCGCAAGGTTAGCGCAGGACGGCTACGCATACGTTTCATGGGCTCCCGTTTACGGCGCAGACCATTATTATGTATACAAATCCCTCACGCCGGATGGGCCATACACACGCATCAGCAATAACAGCAACGAAAAATGGTACTGGGGGTATCCACAGTGCTTTGGTATCTCTGTCAACAGTACCTGCTATCTGCGTGTGACCACAGTGATTGGCGGACAGGAAAGCGCTCCCAGCGAGAGCATTAAAATTACAAAATAACAGAAAAGCAACAGCAAAAAACAGCGATTTCCGGTTTCTCGGAAGTCGCTGTTTTCTTATTTCTTCTTATTTTTTTATTTTTCTTTTTTGTTTTATTCCATCGGCTTTGTGATGTCTGCCTCTGTCGCTTCGATATACTGCACCAAATCCTGCGGATTCAGAATCACCTGTTCGCCGCGCACCCCTGCGCTGACTGCGATTTCATCAAAGAGGATACAGGTTTCATCAATAAAGGTAGGGTATTTTTTCTTCATCCCGATTGGAGAGCAGCCGCCGCGGATATAGCCCGTCAGTCCCAGAAGCTCCTTCATGTGCGTCATTTCCACCTTCTTATTTTTGGAAACAGATGCTGCCTTTTTCAAATCCAGTTCCATATCCACAGGGATACAGAATACCAGAATCCCTGTTTTATCCCCTCTGGTTACCAGTGTTTTAAACACCTGCTCCGCATCCATACCAACCTGCTCCGCCGCATGCAGTCCCGAAAGGTTCGCTTCATCATATTCATACTCCGCAGTGCGGTAGGCAATCCCTGCCGCCTCCAGAAGACGCATCACATTGGTCTTTGTCATAAAACCACCCTCTTTTAATCATCCAGTCTACGGTAGACCTTTACACTCGTTATTTCCCTTGTTATTTGCCGTTTTCTTTGCTTATTTTTCTGTTCACATAGGCTATTTTACAAGGTTTTTCTTTCTTATAGTACGTTTTTGGTACGCTTCAACTCTGCAAGCAATTCCTCCAACTCTGCCATCTTCTTCCCCTGTTCATCCGTCCGAATACTACTCAAAATGGCGTTACAAGCCAAGATAATAGCATTGGCTCTCTTTGGGTCAAGTTCCCCGTTCAGAACCATATTTGATACCCTTGTAAGTGCTCTGCGCACCTCTGTGGCAGTAGTCAGCTTTAGCCGCAGCCGTTTACTCTCCTCCATCTTATCCCCCTTCCTGCAAGTTGTCAATAATTACAACAGGCTCTTTTTCGCCGGGGTATCTTTTCTGCATATCTTCCACACGCTTATCAACGCTTTCCAAGTCCGGACAGAAGGAAGTAACTCTCTTATAACTGCTGCTATTTCCATACCACAGATGGAACACAACCACCCATCCGGCTTTTACCGCCTCAACCATAGCAAGGAAGAAAACGGGCTGCAGAGCCTTCCGAATCTCTTTCGCCTGCTGTGCCATTTTATCAACTCTTATCATTGTCATGTCTCCTCTATAAGTTTTAATGCTGTGTATTCTGTGGAGCTTGTCCCTGTGGCTCTCCAGAGAGAATAGCTGCCGTAATAGGCATAACGTGAAATGATATCTTCAGCAAATGCCTCAAGCCGCTTTCTATTCTTCCCTCTGCGCAATTTCCTCAAACCCTCTGTTTCCCTGTTCCTACACTGCACATAAGTAAGTCCTACCTTCTGCCCCGCCTTTTCAGCCGTCAGCCCCTCAAAATAACGATACTGAATAACGGTGCTCTGCACCTCGGGGAGAGTTGCCAGACACTCATCAAGAACGCTCCGCAGCTGTTCGTTGTATATGCCATCCTCCGCCCTCTGGAAGTCCTCAGCGGCAAGCTCGTCAACAATTGTATCCTCATAGGTTATACCTTCCTCAGAGCCGGGGACAGCGGCATTAAGGCTCTTGCATCTGTTCAATGGTCTTTGCGCCTGCGCCTTTGTGCGGATTCCGCACGCCTCGTTAAACCGATTCCGCAGTGGAAAAACCAGATAGGTAAGAAACTTATAGCCGTCCGCAGAGGTGTAATATCTGATAGCATCCAGAAAGGCAAAGTATGACACCTGCTTTAAATCATCAAGAGCCACACCGCAGCGAATGCAGGTTTCCTCATGCTGCCAATACCAGTTTTCAGATTTTAGGTAAATAAACCGCTCCACCTGCTCCCACAGGGTAGGAATCAGATTCCGCTCCCCGTTCTGTATCTTTAATGCAAGTTCCTCATTTGTCATAATGTCTCCCCCTATTTCATACCACCACATAAAAACAGGGGACACCGCAAGGCATCCCCTAAAGTTTATTCTTTCGCTACAGAAGCTGCAGCAACCGCCGCCGGAACGGTCTGATAATAGATTGCCTTTGCTTTGTTCTCCAATACAAAAGCATCGTAGCAGATACGCCCCTCCACCAGAGAACCGCTGATACCGGGAGGGTCAATGTGACACTTGAAATCCTCCAACTTGGTAGGTGCTACGGTTGCCACAGGATGCGCCATCATAAAGCCGAAATTCTCAGGCAGTCTCTTTGCAGGCACCTTTACAATCTGCGCACCGTCCAGCTGTGCAATCACACCCTTTAAGCGCAGCTCTGCGGAGAAATCTGTATCCATTACAATATCAGGGCTCTTTTTCATCAGAGCATATACCGTAGGGGTTACAAGAAGCACACGCCCCGCCTCGGGTGCCTCCGCATTGTCCAGAGCCTCGCTTGCTTTCAGAATCTCGCTATAGATATTTTCCTTCGTCAGTGCCACCGCCTCGGGCTTGTGGCCTGCATTGGCACACATCACCCCGTAGGTGTACTTATCCACTTCGGGCACTACAATTTCACGCTGCTGTCTTGCAAGAGCGGTTGCCGCCGCCAACTGCTGCAAGGTTTCATCCTCATCCAGCTTATCAATCGCAAAAGTGAAAGAGCGGTCTTTTTTCAGTGTCATTTCCTCTGTGGTAGCATCCAAGCCGGCCACAGCACCATAACGAGACCAGTTATTATCGTCAGCACCGGAACGGTTATAGTCATTCATGCCAACTGTAGAAATCTTGTATACCTTAATGGTATGCGCCCCTACCCAGTCGAAATCAGAGTTTGTCAGTAGAGACTTTTTACTTTCCTTCGCAAAGACTTCGTCTGTATAGGGTACTACTTTTGTTGTTAAGTTAATTGCCATTCTTAATCCTCTCCTCCGTTAGGCAGTCGGAACGCCGCCGCAATGGGGTCGGGTTTTGTAACGCCACCCAAAGAGCAACCCCTTACAGCAATAGGTATCTTGCTAGGGGGCATGAAGATGCGGGGGAATAACTCCTTCATCTTCTCAACATTCCCCTTGAATTGTTCCATGTCCGCGGTATCAAACAAATCAAGCAGTTCACTCGGGTATTTCTGTTCTGCAATGTATTCCTTGCAGCTCATTTTATTCTCTCGGGCAGTCAGCTCCTTTTCCCGCAGTTCCGCAGGTGTAGGCTCATTCTTTGCCCGTTCCCTTGCCAGACGTTCCTGTACAATGTTGTTTACTTCTTCCTGTGTGAATGTTTTCTCGGTGCCAGCGTTCCCACCTGCAGGGTTGTTATTTACCTCTGTATTCACGTTACTGTTTGCCGCTGCGTTGTTGTTGTTTTCCATTCTCTTATCCTCCTTTTACGCCTTGAGTAGGGCTGAGTATCAATATAAATAAAAAGGCGCAGGACGGTTATAAAACCATTTCCCACGCCTTATAGACTTACAGCAGTGCTGCGGTACTCCACACGCTATTCATTTATGGGGGTATTATACCATGAAACCATTGAAATATCAAGGCTTATAGCTATTCTTATGTATCGTTTTCGCTGTCCTCTCCTCCGCCTAAATGCCCTTTATGTTGTATGTAAATGCGGCTCCTTGGGGTGCCCTTCTGCACTTTGTAGCGGTAACCCTTCTCTAATAAAGGGTGCAGCAGCTTAAGAACAAGCCTTTTTTCTCCTTCATCCGTATAACTGACCTTTATTTTAATTGACAAGTTCATACCTCCATATTATAATTGCTTAAAAGTTTATTACTTTTGCCCCTCGCGCATCCGGCAAGATTGCAGGGGCTTTTCTTGTTCTTCCTACTTTTTCTTTCCTCCCGAATGCCTTGGATTCTACCAGCATTATACATACAAGCAAAAACGCACATTGTATAAAACAAATCGTTCGCCTTAAACGGCTCCTTTTTCAAGTACTCATGGTACAATTCATAGCAATAGCTTAAATCTCTTTGCGTTGCATAATTGGCAAAGGTTGCCGCTTCTTTAGGTGTAATCATTATATCTGTATCCCTCTTTCGTTTCATACTCTTTCCTCCTATCATTTATCTACTGCTTGTCCGTCCTTATATCCTTTTTCATATCCGGCGTTATAAGCCTTATCCAGCATATCAAGCACAACATCCAGCAGTATACATGTTTCATTGCTAAGCGGTGCGCCGTCTGCCGCCGCCTGCGCCCTTATAATTTTCATCATTTCCGCTTTATCTCTCTTTTTCATTTCTTTTCTCCTTCCAGTTTTTTCAGGTTCTCGATTACAATGTAGTCCGTATGCATCTCGATAAACGGCAGATAGCCGAATGACTCAATAAGGTCTATAAGCTCCACAAGGTTAATGGGCCAGCTCGCCGCAATAGCCTTGGCAATGTCAATAACAACGCCATCCGGAAAGCTTGAAAATTCGATTCGCTTTATATCGTCAAAGTTTAAATTCTGTTTCATTTACTTGCTCCTCTCTTTCTATATACCCCTGTGAAGTGGGGGAGTAAAGCGCAAAGCCTTGATTTTACTGGATTCTGGCTTTTCCCACCTTGAGGAAGTACCAGAAGTATTTTTTCGTTCTCCGCCACCTTGGGGAAGTACCAGAAGTATTGATTTTATTGGGTTTTCTTTTTATTCCGCCACTTTTTCACAGGACATAAGGCTATACTGCTTTTATAAACCACATTTTTCTAGTTTCGCCCCTTGCATTGCCTAACGAATAAATATCAATTTTCTTTTCTTTTTTTAACTCGCTTTTAGCCCTTTCAATGGTTTTATCTCCATACCCGACAGCCTTAGCCATCTCGTTAAGTTCGGAAACCTTCTTTTCTCCATCTCTCAGAAAGTCAAGAATAAATTCCTTTGCCTCCTCCCTCTGGGGCGCATTACGGACTGCATAATTTGTTTCGGTTACAAAGTCCTTGTCCTTTTTGTCTGTGTAGCCTTTAAATTCAACCCGTCCTGTTTCATTGGAAAACAAGACCGTTTTCCCTGTCATGCCATAATTGCATTTTTCATGAGAAATATATCTGATATTCTTCTCTTTGGTTTCTCCTGCAAGCATAACGCTCCTTGCAATATCCCAAATATCCGCGCTATCAGCAATTCTTTTTCTACCCCATAGCCCAGACTGCTTATTTGTATGTACCACGATTAAGAACGTACAGCCATATTTCTCACCGTATCCGATCAGTGGGCGCAGGCAGTTCCGCATAGCGTTTCTTTCGCTCATTTTAATTTCCGGCGGAATAAATGCCTGTATAGGGTCGAAAATCACAAGCGCAGGGCGGTATTCTGCTATCAGGCTTTCAACAAAAGGACTATTGAACCGAACCTTTTCAAATCGTTCGTCTGCAATATCTATAGACAAAATATTCTCAAGCCTTGCCCCTGCTTTTCTTAACCTGGGTCTTATCACCGTTTCAATGGAATCTTCTGCCGAAAAGAAAATAACCTTTCTTGGCGTTTCCTCTGCAAATTCCGCCGGAATAATATCTTTGACCAGAAAACAGGGCTTTCCGCTACTTATGCTGGCTGCGATTTCGCACCATGCGGACGTTTTGCCGCTACCGCCATCCCCTGCAAGTACAGTTATCTGACCTCTTGGAATGTATTCTAAAACAAGCCAATCAATCATTTTTTCTTCTACTTCACTCATCGGTATCATAATAAGTGTTTCGCCTGCGCCGTCTAATGACGGAGCGATTCTTGCAACATAATCCTGTAGTGCCTCTTTCAGCTCCTCGGGGTTCAGCAGGAAACGGCTTTCCTTATCCTTGAAGATTTTCCAACCATCGGATAAAACCGTATAGCCAAGCCCCTCAAGCTGCTTTTTTACCTCTCCCAGAAACCCAAATTTTGAGCTTGGAATAAAGCAAAAATCTTTCATCCACGAGAATTGGCACTCCTCTATGATTTTCAAGAAAACCTCTTTTTGCGGTTCGTCTGAAATTCCGACCGCCATATAACCAGCCTGCAAGATTTTATCCTCTAATGCCTCATTCTCCACCAGAAAAACAAAGCGGAAATTTCCCCTTGTAGGTGCATGGCTGAATAAGTCCCTAAGGACGATTTCATTTAATTTCATGCAATCACCCCAGACACAGCTTTTTTTCAAGGTACTGCTTCGGCACCTTGCCCCGTACTACTATGTATCCATCCGCCGCAAGTTCCTCGTTCAGCTGCCGGATAACCTTATAGGCGTATGTCTCGGAACACTCAAGCATAGCCATAACATCCGTAGCTTTGTAGTATTTACTTTCCATCTTTACACCTCCTCAATTAAGTCCTTGACATCCACACCCAGAGCGTGAGCAATTTTACATCCTGTTACATCGGAGCAACGCTTTCCGTTTCTGATGTAACAAAGTGTCTGACGGGATACGCCACTCTTTTCAGAGAGTGCAACTGTAGTCATTTCCTTCTCAAGCATCTGGATAACAAGTTTTTTTCTGTCGATTCTCATAGTCTCACCTTCTTCCAAAAATAAAAGCATTTACTTGTTGACACGATAATACTACAATGTTATACTTGTGTCAATAGATAAAAAACAAGTTTTTACTTTTCTTTTATTTCTTCTTGTGATATAGTCATGCTGAGGTGAGAATATGACTATAGGCGAAAGAATAAAAAAAGCCCGTAAAAATAAAGGCTGGTCTCAATCTGAACTAGGGCAGGTTTTAGGTGTTTCTCAACAAATGATAGCCCAGTTTGAGAATAGCAAAAGAAGACCAAAACTTGAAACATTGGATAAAATAGCTTCAGCTTTAGACGTAGGCGTACTTGATTTGTTAGGTGATATTATTCTATCTCCCGATGCTGACTCCGACCACTCTAAAACTAAAGTAAACTATCTTGCGACTTTCAAGGCAATGCTTGAATCATTAGGATATGATGTGGAATTTAGAAGGCGAGAAGATTTGTATATTATATTTAAAAATAATAAAGTTTTCTGCACTTTTGATACAGGGGACTACTTTGAACTAATAAACAAGGTACTTGATGATATTAAGTATTATATCACGCTAAAATCCTTCCCCAATATCGACTATATGTCGGACACCTCAGACGAGCCCAACTCGTGACAGCCTGCCCACTTGTGGGCATGAATTCTACAACTTGTGGGCGAAAGGGGATAGATTAAATCTCCCCCCTAAATGAACCTGCTCAAGATTGAGCGGTTTCGACTATAGTTTGACTACGTCCACCCTAACCAACACTGTGGATAATTGTCTCGGGTACCAAAACGGTACCGCAGATAGGCTAACTGAACGAATCGTTCTGACAGCTTTCCCAACTTCTTGGGAAATCCGCAAACGTCTGCGGTTTTGCTCAAAAATGAGCAAAAGTAAAAAAGCCCCTCCTGCGCCAACAGGAAAGGCCTTCATATAGTGGGTACTCTGGTAGAATACCGCCTCAACACCGTTATTATATCAGACCTACCCTTATTTTTCTATACCCAATTTTAAGGAGGTCTTATTTTTATGCCCGTTTACAAGAATGAAGAAAAAAATACTTGGTACACCAGTTTCTACTACCAGGACTGGCAAGGCAACCGCAAGCGCAAAAAGAAAGAGGGCTTTGCCCGTAAGAAGGATGCGCAGGAATACGAGCGCACCTTTAAGCTGCAGCAGTCCGGCTCTTGTGATATGACATTCCAACAAATGACAGAGCTGTACCTATCAGACTGTAAAATACGCCAAAAGCCCACAAGCTACCGTGTAAAAGAAAGTGGGATAAATACCCATATCCGGCCTTATTTTAAAGATATGCCTATCAACGCTATTACAGTGGCACAGGTACGGCAATGGCAGAATGAGCTATTAAATAAGGGCAAATATGGCCCGAATTATCTGCACACCATAAACGGGCACCTATCGGCTATTTTTAACCATGCTATCAAGTATTATGGTCTGCAAAAGAATCCTGCCCGAGAGTGTGGAAAAATCAGCGGTAAGCGTCCCGAATTGCAGTTTTGGACGTTGGAGCAATTCAACGCCTTTATTAAAACCTACGAAGGACAGTACCCCGAATATCCTATCTTTTTGCTGCTGTTCTGGGTTGGTCTGCGCTCCGGCGAGCTCCTGGCACTCACTTTAGAAGATTTCGACTTTGAAAAACATACTATTAGAATTAACAAGACATACCACCGTTTTGACCGGAAAGACTTAATACTCCCACCAAAAACAGAAAGAAGTAACCGAGAGCCGACAACACCGCCATTTATAGAGGAGACTATAAGAAAATACGCCTCCCTGCTGTACGATTACAAGCCTTCTGACAGGCTCTTTACTGTGTCTAAGTTCTTTATCAAACGCCGTTTAGAAAAGGGTGCAGAATCCGCAGGACTGCCACAAATAAGGGTACATGACCTCAGACACCCGTATGTCAAGCCCACGACAAAAAAATTTATAACTTTTTTTGAAGTTTTTCGGGCAGCTTCATAGCTGCCCATAGCTGTTTCAAATGGGTGTTCACGGTTATACCTCCTTTTCAGATTCCTTTGTTTCTAAGAAATCCTGTGTTGCATATTCAATCTCAATCCGATCTCCTGGAAAGACGTAAATTTTGTTGATAAGCCGGTCAATCAGAGCTTTTGTCAGCGTGTTGGCATTTCCGACTTCCTGCACAATTTCCTGTTGTTTCAGCTTAATCTCATAATCACTTTTTATCTGCTTTGTCTGTGCAGTAATGACAGCATGAACATTTTTGGCTTGTACCAGCTCCGTGTCATAAACCGCTTTTCGTGTTCGATAGGTTTCCAAATCAATCTCTCCGAGTGCATACTGCTCATAAAGATGCCGCTTGCTGTCTTGAATAGAACGGAGTTTTTCTTCATGTTCGGCCTGCTGGACTGTCTGCAAATCCAATTTATCCTTATTGCTATCAATTCCCAATGCCGGACACATTTGGGCCCGAATTGTTTCAAATACAACCTGCTCCAGATCTGCCATCTTTATGCGCACACCATGACAAGGAAGCGTTTCAGCCACCTCGGAATGACGGCAATAAAACCACGCACCATTTCGTAGAGACATTGCATGATCGCAGCATCCACAGAATACCTTACCACGGAGCAGATAATCACGCGGCTTTTTATTTAACAGAGAGAAACGCTTAATAGAAGCATTGGCTTTCTCAAATAGATCCACACTTACAATAGCCGGATGATGGTTCGGTATTTTGAACCACTCACTTTCATCCTTTAACTGTGTATGTCGGCTGCCAATCTCTTTTACCTTTCTCTTGCCAATTACATAGGTACCGATATATCTTTGATCTTCTAAAATACGCAGGACCGTTGATGTACTCCAAACGCCGTTTGTTCGGGAAACATTGTAATAGTCCTTGCCTTTAAGTTTGCGATATTCCCCAGGGGTGGGGATATTCATGGCATACAGTTTTCTTGTGATCTCGGCTGCGGTGTTGCCTTCAGACGCCCATTGAAATATCATCTGCACATTCGGGGCAACATCCTCGTCCGGTTCCATACGTCCGTCTGCACTCTTGCGATAGCCGTAAGGACAGATGACACTCTGATATTCCCCACGACGCATCTTTGCGTATTTTGCACTTTTGGTTTTCATGGACATATCCCGGCTATAACACTCGCTAATAAGATACTTGAAAGCAATATCAATCCCTCCGGTATCACCTTTGAAATTAGCTGTGTCAAAATCATCACTGACGGAAATAAAACGGGTGTGGTAAAGAGGAAATACCCGCTCAATAAAATAGCCGGTTTCAATGCTGTTGCGTCCAAATCGGGAAAGGTCTTTTACAATAATACAGTTGATCTTTCCGGCCTGAACCATTGTTAAAAGTTCCTGCACCGCCGGACGCTCAAAGTTTGTCCCTGTATGACCATTGTCAATAAATTCCAAAATCTCACTGTTATCCCATTCCGACAGAGACATAGCTTTTTCACGAAGAATCAGTTTTTGATTTGGTATGCTCAAACTTTCGGTTTTGAAATCTTCCACAGAAAGACGGATATAAAGGGCAATCACATAGTTGCGCACGGTTCCACCGCCTTTCCCTGAAATTCATTTTTGAAACGGAAGGTCACATGAATATTCCGCTCGTGGTCTATCTCAATTCGTTCAATGAGCCGTTCAATCAGTTCCGCAGTCAGCACATGATCCTGTGCCAGTGTTTTTGCATCCTTTTCCATTGCACGGTATCTGGCAAGCTGGTTGTCCAGGGAGTCCATAGATTTTTCAAATACTTCAATCTCACCAGACAGAGCATTGATAGCATGTTCATAATCCGCTTTCAATTCAAAGTATTCGTCATTTGTCAAAATACCCTGTACAAAATTTTCATATAGGCCACGGATCAGCCGGCGTGTTTTTTCAATTTCCTGCCGTTTGGCCGACATCTGAATTTTCAGCTTATCTTTTTCCTGTTTTTGTCTTGCCTCCAACTGAAAGAGTGGCAGCGACATTCCCAGCGCAACTGTCAGCTCTTTTTCAAGAATAGCCGTAACAGTAGAAATCAGTTCTTTCTCCTGTATCATCGCACCTTTGCAGCTATCTTTTTCTACCCGGCTGTTTGTAAGGCAGTGGAACCAGTAAGTGTCGGGTCCTTTCCGGCGCTCGGCGCGTTGCCTGTGAAGGCTTCTGCCACAATCAGCACAGAACACTTTACCTTTGAAAATGTTTGGTGTGTAGGGACGTTTTGGAGTTGCTTTGCTTTCTTCACAGATCTGTTTTCTGTATTCCTGAACTGCATTAAACAATTCATGGCTGATGATCGGTTCATGGGTGCATTTTGCAATAATCAGATTATCTTCTCCAGCCTTGACCTGCTGATGATCTACAATCTTTGTTTTTCCTTGAACCAGATCGCCTGTATAAACTTCGCTTTCTAAGATTTTCATCACTGTACGGGTCTGCCATTTGCCGCTTCCGATCAGTCCCGGACTGGTAATCTCGCCAGTGGTCTTTTTATAATGGCTCGGTGCCGGAATTCCCATCTCATTTAGGTTGCAGACAATCCGGTTCAGTGCCACATGCTCATGTGCCCATTCAAAAATCTGTTTTACCACAGGGGCAGTATTTTCATCAATCAGAAGTTTATGGCAATTATCAGGGTCTTTCCTGTAACCGTAAGGTGCCCGTGCGCCAATATAGTCGCCGTCTTTCATAGCCTGCCGCGCTTGTGCTTTGATTTTTCGTCCAATGTCCAGAGCATAGGCTTCATTGATCATATTTTTCAAAGGCAGCATGATACCGCCATGAAGATTTCCGGAATCCGCTGTGTCAAACTGATCCGTAACAGCAATGAAGCGAACATTATGAGCATGGAAATACTGTTCGATATAATAACCTGTGTCAATAGAATTTCGCCCTAATCGGGAAAGATCCTTAACAATCACACAGTTAATGTGGCCTGCTTCAATATCAGATAGCATTTGCTGAAATCCAGGGCGGTGAAAATTTGTCCCTGTCGCTCCGTTGTCGATATAGGTATCATACACAACGAAGTCCGGTTTATCTGAAAGAAAGTCATTCAGTACCAACTTTTGATTTTCTACTGAGCAGCCCCGCTTTTTGTTATCCTCCACAGAAAGGCGGATATACAGAGCCACATGTACATATAAAGATGGTGCCGGCATAGGTGCCGCCGTCTGTTTTCTGCTTTTTCTTGCCATTTAGCCCACCATCCTTTCTTCATTTTTTGTAGCAATCTGTTCCGCCAAAGAGATTGCTTTCTGATATTCATCCTGGTAATTAAATTCAATATGCAGTTCATCTTTACCCATTACCCGTATGCTTCGGATAAGCTGCATGACTACCCGGCGGTCAATATCCTCCATAGTAGAAAATTTCATAAAATGGTTGATCCAACGGTTTCGTTCGCTTCGGTTTTCCAATACATCTGTAAGTTTATCGTTCCATTCAGCGATTGCCTTTTGGAACAGTTCAATATCTGCATTGTATTTTCGCTTATAAGAGAGAAATTCTTCCTTTGTCAGAATTCCACTCACCAGATTTTCATAGAGTTTTGCCTTAAAGCCCTCGGTCTGTGCCACACGCTTTTCATTTACTCTGATCTGTGCGGCATATTCCTGCGCCAATTCCCGGTTGATCCGTTCCTGACTGATACTGGACAGCAGGGCATCCAGAGAAGCAACATTTTCAATATGTCCTTTCAAACTGTCCTGCACACATTCAATCAGATCCGACTCTTTCAGCATGACCGACGATGTGCAGCCATTCCTTTTGCCGGTCGGGCAGTAATAATAGTGATACTCTTTATCTTTATAGCGGTTCGTCTTGCGGGTCATACGGCAGCCACAGCAGCCGCAGATCAAAATACCGGAAAACAGGTAAACCTTATCCGATTTGGGAGAAGTCCTTGTGTCAATCCTGCGGAGCCGTTGCACCAGATCAAAATCGTGCTTTTGTATGATCGCTTCATGGGTTCCCTCCACACGAATCCATTCCGAAGAAGGTTTGTCCTCACGCTCTTTTAATTTGAAATGGGGCGTTGTCTGTTTGCCCTGGACCAGTGTTCCGGTGTAAGTTTCATCCTGCAAAATGCGGATGATTGTAGTTGCAGACCATTTGCAATCCTTTCGGTCTGTATAGCCACCTTTTGCATGAGGCATTCCATGATTGCGCTTATACGCCAAAGGCGAAAGAATTCCTAATCGGTTCAGTTCATCCGCTATATGGGAAGCGCTGAATCCCTCCAGCCGTTTTCTGAAAATATCCCGCACAACATTAGCAGCATATTCGTCTACTTCCAGGCTCTTGTGTTTATCGCCGACTTTCACATAACCATAGATGGTAAAAGCACCTACAAAATCCCCGCTGCGCCGTTTTACTTCCAGGGCGCTCCGTGTCTTAACGGAAATATCCCGACAGTAAGCCTCATTCATAATGTTTTTGACAGAAACTGTGAGATCATCGGCAGCGTCATTTTCCGTATCTACATTATCGTTAATTGCGATAAAACGCACTCCATAGGCTGGAAATACCCTGCGCATATAACGGCCTGTTTCTATGTACTCACGACCTAAGCGGGAGAGGTCTTTGACAATCACGCAGTTAGCTTCGCCTTGTTCGATCATCCGCATCATTTCCTGAAATGCTGGGCGATCAAACAAAACACCACTATAACCATCGTCAATTTTTTCTGCCACAACCTCAATTTCCGGGTGTCGGGCTATGTAGTCATCGATCAGGCGCCGCTGGTTAGCAACGCTGTCACTTTCTACTGTTTTATCATCCGTGTAAGAAAGACGGATGTACTTAATCGCTTTGTAAACCTGCATAAAAAAACACTCCTTTCGTTGCACAGAAAAATCCCCGCAATTCAAGAAGTGTGGTTATGTCATATTCAATTCCTTTTCCGATTCTTATTCTACCATGCTTTTACGGAAAAGTCAGCCCCTTTCTTAAAATTGCAGCTATCGCAAAATACCCTTGATACATTCTTCCAGGGTAGCACCTTCAGCAGAAAAACTGGCTTGTACAGTAAAACGCCCACACTTAAAATGATATGGATTTTTGATTTGCTGAACAAATTCTGCAATCCGTTCATCACGGGAAAGTTCTTTGTTGACAGAGACATCCCGAATGTCTACCAGCGTACCCACTTCACTGACAATGGTGTTCAATTCCATAGTATCAACTCCCTTCTGAAAACTGTGTTATCAAGACCACATGAATAGGTCGGATCTATGGTTATTGCACACATAAATCCGGCCCATTATATCTGATTTCGATTTTACTGCCGTATTTGCCACGCACCCCGGCAAGTCCTTCTGTTATAAGGACGGGGCTGTTACAGGCTGCGGGTAGCGTCACCGCATCATAGTCCCACATACGCCGCCGCTTTGCCAGAGCAAGCAAACGCCGCAGGAACTCTCCCCAAGTCTTTAGGAAGCTGTGAAGAAGTACCATTATGATCTGTGTCGTTATCGCGTCCGGCCTGCCACAGCCGGTTTCGTAGGTTGCGTTTATCGCTCGGACAGCCTGGATTCATCACCTCCTTAGGCCGCCTGTCACCGCGCCACCCCATCTGCCGCTCGGAACACAGAATGAAGTACCTGTAACAGCGTATATTCGGTTGTCAAGGAACAAGCAAGGGGCATGGCAGACAAATTGATATTGCAGTTGGGGTGGGAGGATGTATATGCTTCCTTACCACACCCGTCCAGCTTGTCCCGCCGAATATGTCCCTCTACTATTCAGTACATTTTTAGGGGCAAAGTTGCCGTCTGTTATAAAATTTCTTTGAAATATTTTTCCAGACTACGCAATCCGGCTTCGATAGAACGGGTGATCCGGCTTTTGTGTGTTCCTTCCGCTTTGGCAATATCTGCTTTGCTCATGCCAAGAAAAAAGTGTGCATAGATCCGTTGGCGCTGCTTTACCGGAAGTTTGGAAAGACCTTTATAAATCAACTCTGTCATTTGACGCTGTTCCCAAATTTCTGCCGGGTTAAGAGGCTTTTGCAATATCTCACGCTCAATACCTTCGTCTCGATCCAGAGAGTAAAATGCTTTATAGCGGTATGTACGAATCCGATAGGCTTCTTCCAACAACATATATTCCCGAAGCAACAAAGCAACTTCATCCGGCACCTCAACGATCATGTCTTGTGTATAATACGGGTAATAATCCCGAAGATTGATTTTTTTCATAGTAATTTCCTCCAATTTCGATGTTTGAGTTGATGGTAAAAATCGAAATCAGAGGGTGGGCTGCGGCAGTGATAGTGTCTTAGACTCTTTCTGATTAAAAAAAGGGTACAAAAAAGCGCGCCCGTACAAAGAACAGGCGCGCCAAAGCAGCAATATGAAATTTCTCCGGGAGGCTGACAGCGAAAATGCTCTAACTTTGTCGAAACCAAAAACGCCGCAATCCATACGAACTGGACTACGACGTATAGGTGACCGAATGTAAAGCAGTTTATTTGCAAATCTGTGTTGCATAGACGCATAGGCATTTCCTCCCATCATGGAGGAACCTGAATCGGCTGCTTGATACCTCCTTGGGAGAAAATTATATCGGTTATGTTTCCTGTATCAGTCCGCAGACATTCGCTTTTTACTCTTTATATTCGCAATTTTCTACATATTCTGCTCTTAGAATATATGCTGCAAAAAGCAAGCCCACAAGGGGAAACAACACCTTGTGGGCTCATGTTATAGATGTTCAAATTTATAGCCGATCCCGGCGACACTCTCAATATAGTTTGGAAGATCCGGTTCAAAGCGCAATTTCTTACGCAACTTACTTATATGATTATGAATCGCTTTTCTCGAATAGAAATCACAATCCTCTTTCCAAACCAAATCGGTAATCAGTTCGTAAGTAAAAACACGTTTGGGATTGGCAATGAGCAATGCCAGTATATCAAACTCCTTACTTGTCAGGTTGATAATCCGTTCGCGAACCTTGACAGTACGATGTTCCAGACATAGATAAATTTCGCCTTCTTGTATTTCTGTAAGAGGATTCTTCTCTGCTGCGGAGAAAGTGTGACAGGAATTGAATACCGTTCCATGACAGACTCCTTGTTCCAAAATATATTGCATTAGAGCATTCTTTTGTTCCTCGTTAAGAAGCAGAAATAGCTTTTCGCCAATCTGATTGCCGGATTCTTCTATATTAAAAACAGCTAATGTCCCATCACATCACCATCCTTTTTTCTTCTTAACAACAATCAATGTAGCTAGAGTTTTCTTTTTATCTGCGAAAACAATCACAAAGCTCAAAACCATTTGTAACGATTTTTATTGCAGAAGTTTTTCATAGGTGAACCGTCCCATAGATTTTTGCAATAAGAACCAGGCAAGTATTGCACATATCACACCGAGTCCGAGAAGAATCCAGACATTCATTAAAAAGACTCCTGTAAATTGTCCCGCTATGGGCAGAATCACCGGAAGAATCAGAAAAACGGCAGCCTGCTGAGATTCCTCTACGCTCTGCGCTTTGGCAGATCCCCGGACAATCAGTGTAATGGCAATTAGTGAGATTGCAGGTGAAAGCAATAGTATAACAACCAACCAGCTTACGCTTGGAATCAGCAGCCTACCTGCCAAGAAAAATAATTCTGTTTCTATAACCAGAAACATAGCCGCAAATGAGATTACAGAGACAAGCATACTTAAAAGGAAAGAAGCCCATACTTTTGCTTGAAAAATCTGTTTGAGAGTAAGTGGACAATAGAGCAATGTTTCAAGCGTATGCCGTTCCTTTTCTCCTACAAATGCACTGGCTGCCATGATAGAAGCAGTCATTATAGGAATTATCAGGAAAAAAATCGGAAGTATATAATTTAAGATCATGCCAGAAAGCGTAAGCTCCAGGCTTTCCATCCGGGCAGTTTCAGGAAGCAGTGACAGTAACTTTGTAATATCCGGATCATCCGGTACAAAATGAATGGTAATGACAAAAATAGACGGCAATACAATAGTCAGTACTAAAGGAACAATAAAAAGAGCAGGAAATAGTCTACGGTTACTTGCAATAATGCGAAAATCTTTTTTGATAATTGCATACATAGCAGCTTTCATATCATCAATCCTCCTTCCTGCCGGCAGTCAGGGTAAAATAAATATCTTCCAGAGTGGGTTCTATAAGATTTACAGAATAGATATCCTCACCGGCTTCTACAATCTTTCGTACCAAATAAGGGATTTCTTTTTTATCTTGTATTTGGGTTTCAAACTCATTGATTCCGCATTTAACAAAGTTTAGCTTGTCAGGAACCGCTGACGCACAGATACGAAGCGATTTTGAAGTAAATACCCGAGCGCGTAATTCATCTATTGTACCCGAGGCCAAAAGAATCCCCTGATCAATCAGTCCGTAGCGTGTGCAGATTTCCTGTGCATACCGAAGCTGATGGGTACAGAGAAAAACAGTAATTCCCTCTTTGCAAGCCAGATTGTGTATCATTTGATTGACATTCTGCGCACTTTCCGGATCCAAGCCAGAAGTTGGTTCGTCAAGAAACAGAACTTTCGGGTGGTGTAACAGTGCCCTTGCCAGAGATAACCTCTGTCTCATACCGGTAGAATAGGTCGCCAGTTTTTGGTCTTTCGCTTCTGTCAACTCTAATTCCTTGAGTAGTGACTCAGCACGCCATTTTCCTTTTTGTTCCATGCCAAAAGCCGCAGCATAAAACATCAGATTTTCAATACCAGTCAGATTGTCATACATCTGTGCGTGTTCAGTCACAATCCCTGCAAGGAGATGCACTTTTTCTGGCTGAATATTAGGATTGACACCCATAATTTCACATGATCCTCCAGACGGGCTCAGGACTCCGGTAAGCAATTTTACGGTTGTCGTCTTTCCGGCACCATTTGGACCGAGAAAACCAAATACCTCTCCGGTACTTAGTGTCAACGAGAGTTGTTTTAATGCTTCTTTTCCACTAGGGTATGTTTTGGATAGTTTTTGTATAGTAACAGTTTCCATTTATTTTTCCTCCTCGCTTGCCTTCAGTCTATTAACCATCATCTGAAATCGTGAATCTTTAGCCAATGGCAGAAAGACAGGATTTTCATTAAGAGCTTGTGTCATACTATGACGGATCAGAGTTTCATCTCTTGGCGGAAAGGATCGTAACACAAGTTCGCTGTCCAACCATTCATCTAGAAGATCAAAAAAATTGTCCCCATGCAAATGCAATGGATAAATATTACTGACTGCCAGTTCCGTATATTGTGAAAGGATGTCCAACGCCTGTTCGGCATTATTAAGCTTCATCCAGTCTTGAGCGATAGTAATATAAATTCCCAAAAGAATACCGGGGTGTAGCATTTTCATTTGAAAAACATCTGCTATTTTATAAAATCGCTGACAGGTTTCTGCAAATTGCTCCGCATCATTCAGACATAAATTCAAATAGGACGGGAACAAATTAAAAAGAGTCATAATCTCCTTGTATATTCCGACCTGAAGAATTTTTTTTGCCTCTTGATCGTTACCTATTGCCCGATAGGCGGAAGCCAGAAGAGGCTTAGGAGAACCAGATTGCATATTAACTGGTTCCAAAATATCAATTACTTCAGACGGGCGTTGGAGTTGAAGCAAACAAAACGCTTCCATTAGCAGTGCTTCTTTTTGCAGATTCGTCTCGTCCGCTTCAGTTCTTACACGATGAAACCACTCCAAGGCTTTTTCTATAATTTGTTCCACTTGTTCAGGACAGGAAGCCTGTGAAGTGTGATTGATTAAAAGTGTGCCCAATTCAAATAATAAAGGATAGCAAGCGTAAAATTTTTTTGCTATTTTAAGACATTCAGCCAGGACTTCCTCAAAGGACAACATAGAAAAATCTTTAGAAAGACGGATATACAGTTTTTTAATATCCTCTTGTTCCATTTGCGGTTGATATCCTATCAACTCGTCAATGCTTATATCAAAGTAAGATGCTAGTTGTGGCAATAGCAAAATATCTGGTAATGAAGATCCCGTTTCCCATTTTGAAACAGCCCCTTTAGAAACGCCCAAATGGGTAGCCAGTTCGTCTTGTGTAATACCTCTTTTATGACGATTTTTAATTAGGACACGGCCAATATTTATCTCTTTCATAATTACTCACCTCATATATCATTATTATAATGAAGGAAAAGAGCAAATACAATGGAGATGTGTTTCACTTTTTCCAAAAAAGGCAACTATCAGGAAACACTCAAGGCGCGCAGTACGAAAAAATACGTATTTGTGGGTTCATGTTATAGATGTTCAAATTTATAGCCGATTCCGGCGACACTCTCAATATAGTTTGGAAGATCCGGTTCAAAGCGCAATTTCTTACGCAACTTACTTATATGATTATGAATCGCTTTTCTCGAATAGAAATCACAATCCTCTTTCCAAACCAAATCGGTAATCAGTTCGTAAGTAAAAACACGTTTGGGATTGGCAATGAGCAATGCCAGTATATCAAACTCCTTACTTGTCAGGTTGATAATCCGTTCGCGAACCTTGACAGTACGATGTTCCAGACATAGATAAATTTCGCCTTCTTGTATTTCTGTAAGAGGATTCTTCTCTGCTGCGGAGAAAGTGTGACAGGAATTGAATACCGTTCCATGACAGACTCCTTGTTCCAAAATATATTGCATTAGAGCATTCTTTTGTTCCTCGTTAAGAAGCAGAAATAACTTTTCGCCAATCTGTTTGCCGGATTCTTCTATATCAAAAACAGCTAATGTCCCATCACATCATCACCTCCGTATTTTAATAAATTTATTGATTAGAGTTCAATTCTTGCTTTCGATGGCTTATCTTCCCAATAGGTAACTTTAATCGTTGTTCCCTTGTCAGGGACTTTGTTTCCTGCGCCAATCCATTTTCGGCAGATGTAATCTTTGCCGTCTATCGTATATTTGACCTTGATAGTATGCGGAAAGGCTGCGCCATCCATCGCATGAACGCGGGCAGGTTTACGATTCACTTTTAACCACCATTGTTTTGTAACTGAAATTACAGTTCCCATTGTTTCTTTTTCCATAAGTTATACCTCCAATGATATTTTTGATTGATGATACCTATTTTCTATTCAGCCTTTTCTTTGTTTGTAGTAAAAGCGGAACGCTGCTGCGCCGGTGGCCGCCAACTGTACCAGAATCAGCACAGCAAACAGACCGAAGCTCTCATAGTAGAACAGTTCATCCCAAAAATATAGTCTGTTCAAATGATGCCATTTATTGTATTCTAAATTTGTAGGTAAGCTGAACGGGTAACTTACCAAGGGATAGCGGCAACAGATGTCTATCTAACCATACTACCATTGAGATCGAAAAGTATGAATTGAAGAGTACAATAATAGGGTTGATTGAGGATCAACTTTTATTTTTTGTACCTTCATGTTAGAAGCCGTTGTGGACTATTACCTAAAAATAATAGATATAACACAAAGAGAATTATTCAATCTGTCCAAGCATAACAGGAAGGAAAAGATTGAAATTCCATAGGTAGTGGCTTCGTTGACGCGACTAAGTTCAATACGGAAAAATCGGTCTGCAGGTGTGTCAAACAGAAGACACTATTTTTTTATATCTGAGACCGATTGTTTCCGATACAATTTATGGAACATTCAGCACATCATGGACAAACCAAGTCTGAGCCGTGACCATAATGGCAAATGTGCAAATAGCAAAGAGAAGTACTTCAGCCACAGCATTGACACGGCTGGATTGAAGTTGCTTTTTCAGATTGGCAGGCAAGATTCTTGACAGCAGACAATAAACTAAAAATCCAATACAGGCTCCAGCGGTATTTGTCATCAAGTCATTGATGTCGGAAGAACCCCAGCCAAACATCTGGACAATTTCAACAGCCAAAGAAAACAGAAAGCCAGTCAATGCAACCGTCTTCATGTGATGATATTTCTTGTACAGCAGCGGCAGGAAAAATCCCAACGGGACAAACAGAATAATATTCAGAATGGTATCAATTGGCCCAGTTATCATACCGATAAATGGAGTCCAAGAAATGTTCGGGCGAAAGGTCATTGTGCTTGTAAAGCCGATGCCTGTGACGGTCAAAAGTCCGAATAAATAATAACCAAAAACAAACACTGCAGCGGTATGGAGAAAACTTTGTGTTCTCCCCAATTTTTTGAGCCACAAGAAATACAGTACGAAGACTGGAACCATAAACACATACCCACTAATTGAGCGGATGAGAATATCAGAAATTGGTATCATTATTATCTCCTTGTCAAATTCAAATTTATTGCCCATTCCAGCATTGAGCATTTTCTCATAAAGCAAACAGAATACTGTCATTAGTAACGACGGTATTCCCATAATGCTAATCGTAAGTCTAATTGTTCAATGTCGATTAGACATTCACTTTTACATTTTGGACAAAAGAGAGGAAAATTTTTAAGTACGGTATCTTCCCGAATTTTGTCGCGTGTTTTATTCCCGCAGACTGGGCAGCGGATGAACTCTGTTTTCTCCATATTGTTCACTCCGAATTGCGATCATTCTTTTTCTTATCCCGATATTTCCGTATGAGTTTATTACGGATAGGAACGCCAACACCAATCA
>ERZ832317.1209-NODE-1209-length-33664-cov-14.295040_pt1 | contig 33664 bp, 21 predicted proteins | sample MGYA00519695_ERZ832317 | MGnify/ENA primary metagenome ERZ832317 (study PRJEB31850, sample SAMEA3708726) | human gut metagenome | biome: human gut; feature: human-associated habitat; material: faeces | place: China | collected 2014 ...
AATTCGGCGGAACATCCGTAGGTTCCGTGAACAGCATTTTAAGCGTAAAGAGAATTGTAGAGTCGGCTGCTGAGCCGGTAATTGTAGTTGTTTCCGCATTGGGAGGCATCACGGACAAATTGATAAACACGTCGAAGATGGCGGCAATGGGAGATTCGGCATACGAAGGCGAGTTCCGTGAAATCGTTTATCGTCATGTGGAAATGATTAAAGAAGTGATTCCTGTCGGTGAAAAGCAGACATCATTGCAACGTCAGATCGGAGAACTGCTGAATGAGTTGAAAGACATCTTTCAAGGAATCTATCTGATTAAAGACCTTTCTCCGAAGACATCGGATACCATTGTAAGTTATGGAGAACGTCTTTCCTCTATCATAGTTACCGAACTGATTGAGGGGGCGCAATGGTTCGATTCGCGCACTTTTATCAAGACTGAAAAGAAACATAATAAACATATTCTGGATGCGGAACTGACTAATGAACTGGTGAAAAAGGCTTTCAGCTCAGTGCCGAAGGTTGCATTGGTGCCCGGATTTATCTCTTCTGATAAGACGACAGGAGATGTGACAAACTTGGGACGTGGCGGTTCGGACTATACGGCTGCCATTATCGCTGCTGCGCTGGATGCGAATAGTCTGGAAATCTGGACGGATGTAGACGGTTTCATGACGGCTGATCCGCGTGTCATTTCAACTGCTTACACAATTACCGAACTGAGCTATGTAGAAGCGACAGAACTTTGTAACTTCGGTGCGAAAGTAGTTTATCCGCCTACGATTTATCCGGTATGCCATAAGAATATACCTATTATAATAAAGAATACGTTTAATCCCGATGGCGTGGGAACGGTTATCAAACAAGAGGTTTCCAATCCGCAAAGCAAAGCCATTAAGGGTATTTCCTCTATCAATGATACGAGCCTCATTACTGTTCAAGGACTTGGTATGGTAGGGGTGATCGGTGTTAACTACCGTATCTTTAAGGCATTAGCAAAGAACGGAATCAGCGTGTTCCTTGTATCGCAGGCTTCTTCCGAGAACAGTACTTCTATCGGTGTGCGTAATGCCGATGCGGACTTGGCTTGCGAAGTGCTGAATGAGGAGTTTGCAAAAGAGATCGAGATGGGAGAGATTTCCCCGATTCTTGCAGAAAGAGACTTGGCTACGGTGGCTATCGTAGGTGAAAACATGAAACATACACCGGGTATCGCCGGCAAGCTGTTCGGCACATTGGGACGTAACGGTATCAATGTAATAGCTTGTGCACAGGGTGCTTCGGAAACAAATATCTCTTTTGTGGTGGATGCAAAATCTTTGCGTAAGTCTCTCAACGTTATTCACGACTCTTTCTTCTTGTCCGAATACCAGGTACTGAATCTCTTTATCTGCGGTATCGGTACGGTAGGCGGCAGTCTGGTAGAGCAGATTCGTTGTCAGCAACAGAAGTTGATGATGGAAAACGGACTGAAACTTCATGTGGTAGGTATCATTGATGCGGCTAAAGCGATGTTCAGCCGTGACGGTTTCGACCTCTCCAATTTCCGCGAGGAACTGAAGCAGAAAGGAAAAGACAGCAACTTGCAAACGATTCGTGAAGAGATAGTAGGCATGAATATTTTCAATTCCGTATTTGTTGACTGTACGGCAAGTGCGGATATTGCATCGTTGTATAAGGATTTGTTGCAGCATAACGTCTCTGTCGTTGCTGCCAATAAGATTGCCGCTTCGTCGGCTTACGAGAATTACCGTGAATTGAAGACAATCGCCCGTCAGCGTGGAGTGAAGTATCTGTTTGAAACCAATGTAGGTGCGGGACTTCCGATTATCAACACAATCAACGACTTGATTCACAGTGGTGACAAGATATTGAAGATTGAGGCGGTGCTTTCGGGTACATTGAATTATATCTTTAATAAGATCAGTGCTGATATACCTTTCAGCCGTACCATCAAGATGGCGCAAGAAGAGCGTTATTCCGAACCGGATCCGCGTATTGACCTCAGTGGAAAAGATGTAATCCGTAAATTGGTGATTCTGGCGCGTGAAGCGGGCTATCGTATCGAACAGGAAGATGTGGAAAAGAATCTTTTTGTGCCGAACGATTTCTTTGAAGGTTCTTTGGATGACTTCTGGAAGAAAGTGCCGAGTCTGGATGCGGACTTTGAAGCCCGTCGTCAAGTCTTGGAGAAGGAGAACAAACATTGGCGTTTTGTGGCAAAACTGGAGAATGGAAAAGCCTCTGTCGGCCTGCAGGAAGTCGGAGCCAACCATCCGTTCTACGGTCTGGAGGGCAGCAACAATATCATTCTGCTGACTACGGAACGTTATAAAGAATATCCGATGATGATTCAGGGATACGGTGCCGGTGCCGGTGTGACTGCCGCCGGAGTTTTTGCCGACATCATGAGTATCGCAAACGTTTAATTAAGTTGAGAGTTGAGACTTATTAAAATGAAACATATTATCATATTGGGAGACGGAATGGCCGATTGGCCGGTGAAGTCATTAGGGAACAAGACGCTCCTGCAATATGCAAAGACGCCTTATATGGATAAGTTAGCCCGCATGGGACGTAACGGACGGTTGATTACCGTAGCCGAAGGTTTCCATCCGGGTAGTGAGGTTGCCAATATGTCCGTATTGGGATATGACCTTCCGAAAGTATACGAAGGTCGCGGACCGCTGGAAGCTGCCAGTATCGGTGTGGACTTGCAACCGGGGGAGATAGCAATGCGTTGCAACTTAATTTGTGTAGAGGGAGAAATCTTGAAGAATCACTCTTCAGGACATATTTCTACTGAGGAAGCCGACGTGTTGATAAAATACCTGCAAGAAAATTTGGGGGATGACCGCGTACGTTTCCATACGGGAGTTCAGTACCGCCACTTGCTCGTTATTAAAGGCGGTAATAAGGAATTGGACTGCACGCCTCCGCATGATGTGCCTTTGAAGCCTTTCCGGCCGTTGATGGTGAAACCGTTGATGCCTGAAGCACAGGAAACGGCGGATCTGATTAATGACTTGATTCTGAAATCGCAGGAACTGCTCAAGAATCATCCTTTGAACTTGAAACGTATAGCCGAAGGCAAAGATCCGGCAAACAGTATCTGGCCTTGGAGTCCCGGTTACCGTCCTCAGATGCCTACCTTCTCTGAGACTTTTCCGCAAGTCAAGAAAGGGGCTGTGATTTCAGCAGTCGATTTGATTAACGGAATCGGTTACTATGCCGGTTTGCGCCGTATTGCCGTAGAAGGAGCTACCGGACTTTATAATACGAATTATGAAAATAAAGTAGCCGCTGCCCTCGAAGCTCTGAAAACTGACGATTTTGTTTATCTGCATATCGAAGCCAGCGATGAGGCCGGACATGAAGGAGACATCGACTTGAAACTCCTGACGATCGAGAATCTTGATAAGCGTGCCGTAGGTCCTATTTACGAAGCTGTGAAAGATTGGGACGAACCCGTAGCAATCGCTGTGTTGCCCGATCATCCTACTCCTTGCGAGCTTCGTACGCATACCTCCGAGCCTGTTCCGTTCTTTATCTGGTATCCGGGCATTGAGCCGGATGAGGTGCAGACGTTCGATGAGGTGGCTGCTTGTAACGGTAGTTACGGTTTGCTGAAAGAAGACGAGTTTATAAAAGCATTCATGAATTTCACACTCACCGCAGATTACACGGATTAACACAGATTATTTTCTCATAATTTCTAATCTGTGTGAATCCGTGTAATCCGTGGTGAACTTAAAATAATAACAATGAAATATTATAGTACCAATAAACAGGCTCCGATCGCTTCTTTGCAAGAAGCAGTCGTTAAAGGCCTTGCCGCAGACAAAGGTTTGTTCATGCCGATGTCCATCAAATCTCTTCCGCAAGAGTTTTACGATACGATTGATACATTGTCTTTTCAAGAGATAGCGTATCGTGTGGCCGATGCTTTCTTTGGAGAAGACATTCCGGCAGAAACGTTGAAGCAGATTGTATATGATACTTTGAGTTTTGATGTACCGTTGGTAAAGGTATCGGAGAATATTTATTCCCTCGAACTCTTCCACGGTCCCACTTTGGCGTTCAAAGATGTAGGCGGTCGTTTTATGGCACGTCTGCTGGGATACTTTATAAAGAAAGAAGGACAGAAGAACGTAAATGTGCTGGTGGCGACTTCCGGTGATACGGGAAGTGCGGTGGCTAATGGATTCTTAGGAGTGGAAGGTATCCATGTGTATGTGCTTTACCCGAAAGGGAAGGTCAGTGAGATTCAGGAAAAGCAATTTACTACGTTGGGACAGAATATTACTGCGCTCGAAGTAGACGGAACATTCGATGACTGTCAGGCATTGGTAAAATCGGCTTTCATGGATAAGGAGTTGAATGAACATCTTTCTTTGACTTCCGCTAATTCCATCAACGTAGCCCGTTTTCTTCCGCAGGCGTTTTATTATTTCTATGCATATGCCCAGTTGAAACGTGCCGGAAAGGCGGACAATGCAGTGATCTGTGTACCTAGCGGAAACTTCGGAAATATCACAGCCGGATTGTTTGGCAAAAAGATGGGCTTGCCTGTGAAGCGTTTTATTGCCGCCAACAACCGTAATGATATTTTCTATCAATATCTGCAAACCGGTAAATACAGTCCCCGTCCTTCCATTGCTACCATTGCCAACGCCATGGACGTGGGCGATCCGAGTAACTTTGCCCGTGTGCTCGATTTGTATGGAGGTTCTCATGCGGCTATCTCAGCCGAGATTTCGGGAACTACTTATACCGACGAGCAAATTCGCGAGACAGTGAAAGAGACTTGGAAAGATCATCATTACCTACTTGACCCTCACGGCGCTTGCGGTTATCGTGCGTTGATGGACGGCTTGCAACCAGGTGAAACCGGAGTATTCTTGGAAACAGCTCATCCTGCCAAATTCCTCGAAACAGTAGAAGGTATTATTGGCGAGGCTGTGGAAATCCCTGCCAAATTGCAGGAGTTTATGAAAGGAGAAAAGAAGAGCTTGCCTATGTCTAAAGACTTTGCGGACTTCAAAAAGTATCTACTAGCGCTTTAATCGTATGAAAGTTTTGTCTTACGAGGAAATTTAAAATACGGCTTATTGTCACTTGTTGGTTGTAGGAGATCCCGATGCGTTTCGGCCTAAAACCTCTCTGGTGCAGAAAGCGTGTCGTCTGACACAGTCCGACAAATTGAAAAGCGTCAAGTTATTATCCCCCAATCCTGTAATGAAGGTGTGGTTGAAACGGGAATTGGGGGCATAGTCTTGTCTTAATGAGCAAGATAAACAAGATACTCTCCTATGCAATGGATTGTGAATTGATTGGCTGTAGCCTCATTGAGTGTACCTTGCCACCAATTGCTAAAGTCACTGAGAGGATAAACCAATTCTTCTCCTTTCAATCCTTTTGCTCCGAAATTGATAATGGAAACTTGCTGACCGGGATGCGACTCGAATGTCTGTGTACCGCTGGCGGGCATAAATACACCGTAATCGGTGATAGTCCTGATTTCCAGATTCTCTTTCATATAGTCTATGAGCAGACTGATATTTCCTAATGTATGATCTTCCCGTTTGCCGGTGGCTCCTACAATGGCAATCTTCCGATAGCCTTTCTTTTGCAGAAACAGGACAGCTTTGGTCTGGTCGTTCGTCTCTTGGTCGGCTATCCGGTGGATGATAGGAGCAAACAATTCCTTATATTCCGGTGAAAGGGAGTCACCGTCGCCGATAATCACATCCGGAGTATGTCCGCGTGAAATATATTCATTGGCTGCCCCGTCACAGCAAACTACGAATTTTGCCTCTTCCAACATTCGCAAAGGAAGAGGATGGGTAGGATATTCGCCATTGGCAAGTATCACAGCCTCAGGAGTATAGTGCTCGTTTATCATTGTACGCTCATTAATCTTTTCCATTTAAAGTAGCCAAAGATAGCGATAATGGAATAAAGTCCGTATAAAGCAGAGGTGAAATAAAGGTCTTTATAAATATAAAGTCCGCAACAGACAATATCGACAAGAATCCAGGCAAACCACTGTTCGATATACTTGCGTGCCAACATCCACATACCCACAATACTTAGTGCCGTAGTGAAACTATCCAACCACGGCACGTTACTGTCGGTGTACTCGATAAGTATCCAGGCAATGCCGAAAAATGAAATGATAAATACAAAGAAAAGAGGGAGATAATATCTACGCGGAGTATGGACGATAGAAAGTTGTTGCAATTTATCATTTTCTCCCATGGCGGCAGATTCCCGGCTTTTTCCTTTTCTTCGTCCCCACATCCAGAAAAACCATCCATAGACCGCCGCTATCAGATAATAGATATTGATACCGAAGTCTGCATACAGCCCCGCTTTGTAATAGACGAAGATGTAGATAGCAGGCATGATGATACCCGCTATCCAAAGATAGATGCTTGCCCGGTATTCCAACCAAAGGTAGACTAAACCGACTACTGTACCGAACATTTCAAGGAAATTCATATCCATCATTCGAGCCTGTATTTTATTTAAAAACGGAGGGTGAGGTGTGCCAGAATATTGGTACCTGCCATCGGGTAGAAGCGTGGATCATGCTTTATCGCATACGTTTTTGTCTTATCCCCATTCTCATAAAGTGCCACACTTTGGGAGTATCCATTTGTCTCATATTTCGTATTGAACAAGTTATAGACGGTAGCTCCTATCGTGATTCGCTTTGTGTGGCGGGTTTTAAAGGAGTAAGAGGCACTCAGGTGATTGACGAAATAAGCGTCGAGTGAATTCTCTTTTGTACCGAAATTGTCGAGATACTGGCGGCTGACATATTGTGACTGGAGAGCAATTTCCAGTCCGTTGCTTCCGAGAGTAATCAGGCTGTTTCCGATGAAAGAAGGAGAGAAGGCGATCGGAGTGTTTCCACCCTCGATAGCTGTCTGCGTATATAAATCATCGACAATCTCACCATTCACCAGGCTTTCATCATACACGTAACCTACGTAGTTCTTGATACGGTTTTTGCTCCATGTGCCGTTAAGATCCCAACGCAGCCAATCATTGAATTTTGCGCCTAATGACAACTCGACCCCCATGCGATAGCTGTCTTTTACGTTCTCTGCCATCGCTTCGCCTATATCATTGGTCTTTCCGTTCAATACCAACTGGTCTGTGTAATCCATATAATACAGGTTTACACCGGCCGTAAACCATTCACTACGGTAGGTATATCCCAACTCATAATCCAATAACTTCTCCGCTGTGGGATGTTCGTCAAACATTCCATCCGTATAATTGTTGCGGGTAGGTTCTTTCTGAGCTACCGAGAAAGAGGCGTATGTGCTATGGTTTGGATTGATTTGCCAGAAAAGTCCGGCTTTCGGATTGAAGAAGCTGAAGTGTTCTCTCACATCCAGTCGCTGCAAACGCTCGGGGGTAGCGGTGAAGTCCCATTTATCATTATCCCCATCAATCGTATAACGGATATAACGGTATTGCAGATCTGCGTAGGCACTCAGGCTGCCGGTCAGTTGGTAATTGGCTTTCAAATAGACATTCCCGTCCGTCTTTCCGCCGTTATTACGGTAATACTCATGTTCCGGGTCGAGTTGTTCGGTATAATTCTTTACCCACAAAACTTTTCCATAATGGTCGTTACTGTATCGGTTGAGTCCGCCGCCTAGCGAAGCGTTCAGTCTTTCATTCTGGTAATTCAGAGAGAAGATACCACCGCCGAAATCACTATCCACCAACTTCTGGCGTACGAGATTGGTTTTCTTCTGCGGTTCGCTGTTATCCGGCAGGTAGAAAGGCTTCAAACCATATTCCTTCAATGTGCGTCCGTTCTTGTATTCCTGATAATAACCGAAGCCATTGGTATAATGGAAAGCGATATTCAGATTCCATGCCGGAGAGAAGATATGATTGAATAGAAGTTGATAATGTGTCTGTCGGTAATTATCCGTTTGATCATCATAAAAGCCGATCGGATTACCTTTTCCTTTATTATCATCCAGAATGACTCCGTTCGGATTATATGTCCGGTCGTTCTCCAGTTGTTCTTTACTGATACCGTCCCAAGCATGATAAGTCTTCTCCTTTCCACCGAAAGTGATAAACTTGATCGTTGTGCTCTCACCGAAGTAACCGCCTTGCACGAAATATGATTTCAGGTCTGATGAGGCGCGGTCGCGGTATCCGTCACTCTGGATATTAGAGAGCCGCGCATCGAATGCCCAATATTTGTTAATCAGCCCGGTTCCGACTTTGACCGTTTCTTTGTGCGTGTTGAATGAACCGTAAGAGCCGGAAACTTCGGCGTATGGTTGGGGTGAAATGCTTTGCGTACGCATATTGATACTGGCGCCGAATGCTCCCGAACCGTTGGTCGATGTGCCTGCTCCCCGTTGAATCTGCATATCTTCCAGAGAAGAGGCGAAGTCGGGAGTATTTACCCAGAAGATGGCGTGGCTCTCAGCATCGTTCATCGGAATACCGTTGGCGGTGACGTTAATACGGGTAGCGTCCGTTCCGCGAACGCGAATCGTAGTATATCCTACTCCCGCCCCGGCATCTGAGGTTGTCAGTACGGAAGGAGTGGTAGATAATAGGAATGGGATATCCTGTCCGAAATTCTGTTTACTGATCTGTTCTTTTCTTACATTGGTGAATGCTACCGGAGTTTTCGCCGTAGCACGCGTGGATACTACCTGCACTTCTTGCAGGTTTACAACTTTCAGACTGTCCGCTTTAGCACTCGTCTGTGCATGGACAGCGAAGCCTGCGCCCGATAAGGCGATGGCCATCATAACAATTCTTTTCATCTTGCTTATTTGTTAGTTCTCTACGCCGGCATTACCCGGTTCAGATTCTATGGGTATGTTCTCAGCCCGTCATGTTAAGGCACCCCTACCAGTGAATCGGTGACAAAATTACGTCTTTTAGCCGAAGAAAGCAAAAAAAATATGGTTTATTGGAAAATTAGTATAACTTTGTCCATCCATAAATACACTTTAGCTAACATTGTTTTTTTAGTTTTTTACAGGCCTATGGTAATCCACTCATTCGATTTTGGGAAAAAGGAGCAAAATGAAGAGACTTTTGAACTTCTTTTTGAAAGATATCATCTTTCCCTATTGGTTGTGGCTAGCCATTTTGTACCTCGTACGGTTGCAGAAGATATTATTCAAGATGTTTATTTGAAACTATGGGAGAAACGAAAAGTGCTGGACCAAATTGAATCTGTCAAGGATTATCTTTATTCGGCGGTGAAATATGGTTGTCTTAATTATATTCGTTCACAGGCAGTAGAGCAACGTTGCATTGAGAAGTTTAGTGATAACTCTTTTGAAGAAGCCATGCTGGATGAAGAAGTCTTTATAGAACTGAGTAAGGCCATTTCGGAATTACCGGACACTTATCGTAAAGTTATCGAATTGAGTTTAGAGGGTAAGCATGCAGAAGAAATTGCGCAAATAATGGGGGTGACGCGTGATGCCGTGAATGCTTATAAAAAAAGGGCTAAGAGTAGTCTGAAAAAGAAGCTTTCCTTCAAGGCATATTTGCTGATTCTGTTTATCTGAATTCTTCGTATATAAGCCGCTTCGCTAGCAAAAGAGTAAATTCTTGAAAAAAAGTGACCATGATGCGACTATTTTCTGTAACTCATGTGTCTTTAAGTAAAAGAACTGTGAGATTATGGAATATAATGACATTTATCGTATTGCTACGTTGATTGTAAAATCTATCAAAAAGGATCTTTCTGAAGAGGAATGCCGGGAATTGGATAATTGGCGTAATGGTTCGGAAAGGAATCGTCAACTGTATCAAAAATATCAGCATGCAGGTTTTTTTAGAGAGCGTTCTTTGTTGGACGAAAGTGATAGCTCGGAAAGAATTCGGAAAGGCGTCCGGATGGCGATTGCTAAAAAGAGAAGACGTGCGTTATGGATTAAAACTGTTTCTTATGCTGCTTGCTTAGTCCTTTGTCTATCTGTGGGAACTTTCCTCTTTTTTCAATCCGATTATTACAAGGGACAGTCGCATGGTGATATCGCTTTTATAAAAGCGGGTGATTCGAAAGCGATATTGTCACTGTTCGATGGTAGTGAATATTGTCTGGACTCACAAATATCTTTGGCATTGGTGGACGGTGATTATGCCATTAAAGATAAAAATGGGACATATGTTCTTGACAAGAAAGAGACGAAAAATAAGAAAGGTGAAAATAAACTGTTTGTTCCAAGAAATGGTAAATATGAAATAACTCTTTGTGATGGAACTAAAGTTTGGGTAAATTCTGATTCGGAGTTATACTATCCATCTGCTTTTGCTTCCGATCAACGAATTGTGAAAGCGAGAGGGGAAATGTATTTTGAGGTGTCGCATCACGATAATTGGCCGTTTATTATTGAAACCGATTATGGCCGGGTGGAGGTAAAAGGTACTTCTTTTAACCTGAGAAGTTACCGGGAAGAAAAGAAGTTGGTAACCACACTGGTACAGGGAAAGGTGTTGGTTTCATCCTATGAAACAGAAGATATGATAGAGCTTCATCCGGGTGAGACTGCTGTTGTTACAGATAATCAGGAGATAGATGTAGTAACTGCCAATGTGCAGGAAGCCATATCCTGGAAGGATAATATGTTTGTTTTTCGCAGTTCTACTTTGGAACAGATTATGGAAGAAGCAGCACGCTGGTATGACATCCGGATAGTATGGGTTTCAGAAGAAAGAAGGCATACGCTGTTCAGCGGAGAGTTGCCGCGTTCTAAAGATTTTGTAGACTTTGTGCGTATGATAGAACTAACAGAGAAAGTGAGTTTCTCTGTTAAAGGGCGTATTGTTTATATCGATTAAACTTCATAAATATAAATACTAACTTTAATTTTTAATGATGAAAGAGCTTTCTAAAACAGGCTATAGTCTGGCAGTAATACAGGCGATAGCGTTAAGAATGGCATTCGCATGCTGGTTGCTGTTTATGACCTTTCCAATGTTGGCGCAGGAACACTCTGTTAGTTTACATTTGAATCATGTATCCTTACTTGAGGCCATTAATGAGATTAAACGGCAATCAAATCTGAATCTCATGTATAGTGATGAAGATGTGAAGTCAGTAACTGATATTACGGTAAACGTGGATAATGTGACACCGGAAGTTGCATTGACTGCTTGTCTAAATGGTACTAACTTGGTTGCCCAAAAACAAAATGGGGTATTTGTTATCCATCTGAAAAAAAAGGAGAAGAAGATCAAGATTACAGGAAAAGTAATGGATAGCAAAGACGGATCTCCGTTAGCAGGGGCTACCGTATTTATTATGAAGAATGGTAAATATACTGTTGGAACTGCGGCTACTATAGATGGAAATTTCTCTTTAGAAATACCGGCAGGGACGAAAGAAGTGGTAGCTTCGTATATCGGTTATAAGAATAAATATGTGAAAGTGGATACGAACAAACCGTTACAGATATTTTTAGAAGAAAACTCCAATAGTCTGAATGAAGTGGTAGTAAATGGATATTCGAGTGTGAAGCGTACTAGTTTTACCGGAAATGCAGTGACTGTTACAAAAGATGATTTATTGAAAGTGTCTTCACGTAATATGATTGATGTATTACAGGTATACGATCCTTCTTTAAGAATCGCCACCAACAATGAAATGGGATCTGACCCTAATAGCTTGCCGGAATTTTATATTCGGGGACGTTCCGGAGTAGGAGTAATGGAGCTGGATAAAGAGGCTCTTTCTCAGTCATCTCTTTCGAACAATCCGAACACACCTATTTTTATCATGGATGGTTATGAAGTATCCGTATCGAAAGTCTATGACTTTGACCCGAATCGTATTGAGCGCATTACTATCTTGAAGGATGCGGCCGCTACTGCTATTTACGGTTCACGTGCAGCAAACGGAGTAATTGTGATCGAAACGAAAGCACCGGTTCCTGGAAAACTTCGTATAAACTATAATTTTACGGCAGAACTTACCGCTCCTGATACTTCTGACTATAATTTAATGAATGCCAGTGAGAAATTGGAAGCAGAACGTTTGGCGGATCTTTATAAAAGCGATTCTCCCGGAACTGCATTGAATTTGCAAAAAGAATATCTGGCTAAACAAAACAATATATTGAAGGGAATTGATACAGACTGGATTGCACAACCGTTGAGGAATGGGTTCAACCATAAGCATAGCCTTTATGTGGAAGGCGGTGTGAATGATATTCGTTTTGGTGCCGAGATGAGCTACGATAATCAGAATGGTGTGATGAAAGGCTCATACAGACGCCGTGTCGGTGGAGGATTTTATGTCGATTATCGTATCAATAATCTGCAAATCAAGAATTATGTAACTTTTAATTCGGTGAAATCTGAAAATTCTCCTTACGGGAATTTCTCCGAATATACTTCCAAGCAACCGTATGACTCATTTATGGATGAAGAAGGTAATTATGTGGAATACTTGACGATGTGGCACACTAGTACTTCCAATGTACGTAATCCATTGTATGACGCATATATGTTAAATAGTTACGACCGCTCTTCTTATACAGATTTAACTAATAATTTGAGTCTGAATTATCGTTTGGCAGAGGTATTTCAACTGAAGGCGCAATTTTCTATCACTAAGCGTAATGATGAATCGCGTAGATTTACTGATCCTGGAAGTGGAAAGTTTGTTAATTATTCAGATAATGAACCAAAGGGGGAATTGGCGTTGGGTAATTCGCAGAGTGTTTATTGGAATGCTAATGTGTTAGCTAACTATGTGCAAACGGTGAATCGTAACCACATGAATTTCTCTTTAGGTCTGAATATGCGTGAAACGAGAGATAAATCTGATAATTCTTTGTTTTTAGGGTTTCCTTCCGGGCATTTGGATTCTCCGAACTATGCGGATAAAATAGATTCCAAGCCTTCTTTCTCAGACAACCATACTCGTCTGATGGGTTCTTTTCTGTCTACAAACTATACTTACGATAATATTTATTTGATGGATGCTTCTTTCCGAATGGACGGTTCTTCAGAATTTGGTTCAAAGAAGAAATTTGCACCGTTTTGGTCATTCGGAGTCGGTTTGAATATTCATAATTATTCATTTATGAAGGCGCAGACCGTATTCAGTCAGTTGAAGGTCAGAGGTTCGTACGGGCAAATTGGTAAGGTTAATTTTCCGGCTTATGTGGCCAAACATACTTATAGAATATTGACGGATACGTATGGAACAGGTAATGGAGTTTTGCTCTATTACATGGGAAATGAAGACCTGAAGTGGGAGAAGACTAATACCTTTGATATTGGTGCGGATGTCTCTTTATTTCATGATGCTGTTATCATGAGGTTCTCTTGGTATAATAAGAAAACTGTCGATTTGATTACGGATGTAACGCTTCCTTCTTCTACAGGTTTCACCGTTTATCGTGATAATCTGGGAGAAGTCCAGAATCGAGGTGTTGAACTGGATATTAGAGCGGATGTATATAAAGACAGGAATTGGACGCTAACATTGTTCGGCAACTTGGCACATAACAAGAATAAGATTTTGAAAATATCCGAATCATTGAAAGCTTATAATGAACGGGTAGATAAGTATTTTGAAGAGTATAACAAGAATAGTGGAACTATGCAGGACTCCAAGTATAGTCGTCCTTTCATGAAATATATGGAAGGAGGTTCATTGACTTCTATTTGGGGAATGCGTTCACTAGGAATTAATCCTTCAGATGGTCAGGAAACATTTCAAAAGAAAGACGGTACGATTACGGCGGATTGGAACTCGTCCGATCAGGTGATTATCGGTAATACGGAACCTAAAGTACAAGGAGCATTCGGTGTAAATCTGCGATATAAGCAGTTTACGATGTATGCTACTTTCAAGTACGAATGCGGTGGGCAGCTTTATAATAGTACACTAGTAAATAAAGTGGAGAATGTAAATATATATGAAGTGAATGCCGATAGACGGGTGCTGACTGACAGATGGACTAAACCGGGAGATGTGACGATGCTGAAATCTATCAAAGACCGTTATCACACTACTCGTCCAACTTCTCGTTTTGTGCAGGATAATAATACGTTGGAGTTCAATTCATTTACATTGGCGTATGATTTTAGTAACAAATTGCTTGCACCCATTAACATAAGTATGTTGCGTTTGCAGTTCAATATGAATAATATAGCTCATATTTCTTCTATTCGTCAGGAGAGAGGACTTTCTTATCCGTATGCGCGTACATTTAGTTTTTCTATTAATTTAGGTTTTTAAAGAGTGATGAATATGAAAAAGTATAGTCTAAATATAATAGGTGTTGTATTGTTGTTTTCACTGGGTGCCTGTAATGATTGGCTAGATGTGGAACCCTCCGATCAGGTATCGAGTCAGAAGCTTTTTGAAACCGGAGATGGATTCAGAAATGCGTTGAATGGTATTTATATTGCTATGTCTTCGCCCGAACTTTATGGTAGGGAATTGTCGTGGGGACTTGCCAGCGTACTTTCACAAACGTATGACAATACGGATATTTCCAAATCTAAAGCATACGCCAGTGCCATAAAATACGAATATGGAGAAGCGGAAATTAAAGATGTATTGGAAGCCGTTTGGGCAAATGGGTATAATGCGATAGCCAATTGCAATAAGCTGATTTCAGAAGCGGAAGCTAAAGATTCAACGGTGTTTCGGGAAGGTGAAATAGAAAGAAATATGATTATCGGAGAGGCAAAAGCTCTAAGAGCTCTGATGCATTTTGATATTTTGCGTTTGTTCGGTTCTTCTCTCGCTTCCGGAGATAATGATAAACGTATTCCTTACTTTACGGTATACCCGTCCAAGTATGAACCGAATCTTTCGACAAAGGAAATATTACAGAGAGTGGAGAAAGACTTGTTGGAGGCGCGTACATTGGTGGCAGACCATGATACAATTGTGAATAAGACGACTATGAGTCGTGCCGATTATCGAATGGTAGGGGCTAATCAGGCAACGGGCGGAGAATTTTTCGGACAACGAGGTATCCGTATAAATTATGTTGCGATCAATGCGCTACTGGCGCGCGTATATCTTTATGATAATGATTTGAAAAATGCTGCTGAATATGCCCAATATGTGGTTGATAAATTTGTGACTAAATTGAAATGGTTCTCTTTTACAGATTCCTATGACTATAAGAATGCGTCAGATAAGGAAAAATTTATAAAGTTGTATGAGGATATCTTCTTTGCGTTTTATGACCGTAATCTGTTGGACAATATTGCGGATTTCAAAATGGCGAATAATAGTCAGGTATTTACCTTAAAGAATTATGATGCGTTATTTGCGAAAGATGGAGATGATTATCGCACTTATCTGACTACCTCTGACGGAAAGAAAGGGAAAATCTCGATGAAGTGGATTAATACGAATTCGACCACTCAGGAAGTGATAGCTCAATATAAACTCATCCCTGTCATCCGGTTGAGTGAAATGTACTATATCTTGAGTGAAGCAATGGCTGGGACTAATCTGCCGAAGGCATTGTCCTATTTGACCGAAGTACGGAAAGCCCGTGGAACTAAAAGGGATATTTCGGGAACATCTGCCCAAGACTACTATGAGGAATTATCTATGGAATATAAGAAAGAATATTTGACTGAAGGACAAATGTTTTACTTCTTCAAACGTTGGGACAAGCCCGTCACGACAGGAACACAAGAGATACAAATGGACGGTAAATACGCATTGCCGATACCGGAAAGTGAAATTATCTATTAATTTAAAGTGATGTGAAAGATGAAAAAGATATACTTCTTAATAACGACAGTCTTGTTGCTGGCGGCCTGTCAGAAAGATGAAATACAAATGTGGGAATCTGCTAACTATGTACAGTTTGAAGAGGCCTATGCAGATTCACTTACTTATTCTTTTTTCTTCTATGGAAATCAGACGGAGATAAAGGTACCTTTGAATATGCGATTGATCGGTCTGCCATTGGCAGAAGATACTCATGTCAGTTTGAGTATCAACCAAGCATTGACAACGGCGGAAGCCGATTCTTATCAGTTGGCTCCGGAAATTGTTTTTCGGAAGGGTGTTTTGGAGGATACATCCTATCTGTTACTGAAAAAAACAACCTTGTTGGATACTAAAGAAGTTCGGTTGGTTGTTGATATTGTAGAAAATGAAATATTGCATCCCGGACAGAGTATATATACTCGTAAGGTTATTCGTTTCAGTTCGCTGGTATCTCAGCCTCTTTGGTGGGATGATGTTGTGGAAGAAAGTTTATTAGGAGAATATACGGAGAAGAAGTTCCGACTCTTTATGGAAGTGACGGGAGTGGGAGATTTGACTGATTATTCGGAGTCGGAACGTTGGTCGTTAGCTCGTAAATTCAAGTATTACCTGATAGAGAAATTTGATGAAGGGACTCCGGTAAAAGAGGCTGATGGTTCAGATATGGAAGTTCCGGTATTAGGTTAATTAAAAAAATGATGTAATATGAAAATGAAATATACTATTTGTTTATTCGTCGCTCTGCTGTCTTTTTATTCTTGTGTGGACGATAACGGTTCTTATGATTATTTGCAGAGCCCGTCAGTCAAGATTACTTTTGATGAATATTTGTATGACGGAGTGATTGGAGAAGAGACAGTCATTGAACCGAATTTGGAATTTGTGAAAGGGGATAATGCTGCTGATTACACTTATGAATGGTCTTTAAACGGTCAAATTGTCAGCACAGATCAGGTTCTTACGTATATTCCACATGAAGTGGCTACTTACTATATATTGTATTCAGTTATCAGTAAAGCCACCGGTATTCGTGTGATGAAGAATCTTCAAATGTCAGTAAAATCTCCTTATAAAACAGGTTGGGCTATATTGTCGGAGAAAGAAGGGAAATCGTTGTTGACCCAGGTACGTGATGATAATCAGTATATTGATTATCTGGATATATATAAAACCCAGAATGGTGAGGAACTGGGGGAACATCCATATAAGTTAATAGAACATTATTATTCAAACACGGGGAGTGATTCGGAGATTCTGGTGATTAATCATGATGCCAAAGGAGCGCTTGAATTGAGTGGCAACACGATGAAGAAGGTGTTGTATACTACACAGGAGTTTACGGAGGGAGTACCAAATGATTTTGTTGTGAAGAATGTAGCCAATCTTCTATATACCGATGTCTTGTTGACGACTAACGGGGAAATTTATCTTCGTCAGGTACCTAACCAGAAAAAAGCCGGATTTCATTCTGCGCCTTATAGTAGTGTACCTGCTCATTTTAATAAAGGCATGAAAATAGCAAAGCTTGTTCCAGGAAACTATTCTAAAACTTTGCATACGTTGATGTATGATGAGAAAAACCATCGTTTACTCTGTCTTAATAGTATTTATAATGATTATTCGGGTGACATACATGAAGTATCGTTGTCCGGATTGGAAGATAAGACTTTGTTGTACGTTAGCGCTTATTATCCTAGTGACTGGTCTTGTAAATATATGCTGCTATTGAAAGATGGAAATGGGAAATATAGTGTTAAGACATTTGCCATAGATGTTGATTACGGAAGTGTATATGTCAGTGATGAGACAGATTATAGTTTTCCGGGAGAGACGTATTTGACGGAGCGGTCTAAATTTGAATGTTCAAGAGATTATTCAGGTTCATATTTATTCTTTACAGGAGGTGCTTCTAATGATGCAATCTATTATTATGAGAATAGTACGGAGAAAATTACTCTTTTTACCACTTGCAACAGTGAAATAACGGATATCCAGTTGAATTATGGAAGTACGACATTAGGCGTTGGAATGAAGGACGGTTTTGTCGTATATGATGTTGATGAATCTGTTATCGTAAGTGGTGAAGTAAAGAAGCTTCACGAAGTAAATAATATTGGAGAAGTGGTAGACGTGATTTACCGTTATGGAAGTCCGTCAAAAATGTATCGTTAATAATTTATATAAATGAAAATACGTTTATTGACTCTAGTGTGCCTTTCGTTGTTAGTTATGTTTCCTAATGAAGGGCATGCTAAGTTTCCTTGGAAAAAGAAAAAGGCAAAATCGGAACAGGTGAAGAAAACCACCCCTTATGAGAAACTGTTTCGTGGTAAAAAGTGTGAAACAGTAAAAGGTATGATAACACTTCATAAGATGGATGACCGCGTCTATTTTGAACTGCCTTTGAATCTGTTGAAGAAGGATATGCTGTTAGGCTCTACTATTAGTGAGACTACAGATAATCGTTTTGGAAGTGTTGGTGAAAAACCGTATGCTCCTTTGCATATTACATTTATAAAAACAGACTCGTTGATTAGCTTATGTGAGGTATCTGATGATTATATGTCCCATGATAGTAATCTACGTCAGAGAATATCAGAAAGTACTCGACCGGCAATTCTGAAGAACTTTGATATAAAAGCATATTCACCGGACAGTACAGCTGTGGTTTTTGATATGACAGATTTTTTATTGGCAAATCGGGACAATATGAATCCCTTTTCCCCATTTTCTCCTATTATGGCAGCATACACTGTCAGCAAGGAGTTCAGAAAGGAGGATTCATCTATTATGTCAATCAAGTCATTCGATGATAATTTAAGCATCCGCTCTTCTTTGACTTACAATGTTACTGTATCGAATAAGGGAGTGACATATATAAAGCAGATGCCTTTTACAGCGGTACTTACACGCAGTATTATTTTGCTACCGGAGAAACCGATGCGTCCTCGTTATGCGGATTCTCGCATCAATATCTTTTATACTCCTAAAGTTAAATTCAGCAATGAGAGTCAACGCGTTGAGAATGTTTATTATGCATTAAGATGGCGTTTAGAACCTGCAGATACAGAAAGATATGAGAAAGGGGAATTGGTGGAACCTAAGAAGCCGATTATATATTATCTAGATAATGCTTTCCCTGATTTTTGGAAGAAATATATTCGTCGCGGAATTTTAAGATGGAATGATGCTTTTGAGAAGATCGGTTTTAAGAATGCAGTTTGTGTGAAAGACTTTCCATTAGACGACCCTGAATTTGATCCGGATAATATAAAATATAGTTGTGTGAGATATTCTCCTTCTTTTATAGCCAATGCTATGGGACCTTCTTGGAGTGATCCGCGTACGGGGGAAATTTTGAATGCATCTGTTTATTTGTACCATAATTTAGTAGGACTGGTACGTAACTGGCGTTTTGTGCAGACAGCACAAGCGGACACGGATGTTCGCCGGAAACAACTTCCTACAGATATATTGGGTGATTGTATCAGTTATGTGGTAGCTCACGAAGTGGGGCATACGTTTGCTTTTATGCATAACATGGCCGCGTCTTCTTCTATTCCTGTAGATTCATTGCGCTCTGCTTCTTTTACCAATAAGTATGGAACTACTTATTCAATTATGGATTATGCACGCAATAATTATGTGGCACAACCGGGAGATAAAGAAAAAGGAGTTCGTTTGACCCCTCCTGATTTGGGGATATATGATTATTTTTCAGTAAAGTGGTTATATTCTCCTATTATGTCAGCCAAATCCAGTGAGGAAGAAATTCCTATTTTGCGACAATGGATTAGTGAGAAGTTGCCCGATCCGGCCTACCGTTATGGCAGACAACAGATTCGTACTCGTATCGACCCAAGTTCTTTTGAAGAAGATTTGGGGGATGATCCGGTGAAAGCTTCCTCTTACGGAGTCATGAATTTGAAATATATTTTGTCACAGATGAACGAGTGGATTAAAGACGATGTAGAAGGTGACTTCCGAAAAGAGATTTACAACGAGATTATCGGTCAGTATATACGTTATGTCAATAATGTATTATTTAATATTGGCGGTATTTATGTAAATGAACATTATGAAGGCGATCCGTTACCTTCATACGTTCCTGTGACAAAGGAGAAGCAGAGGGAGTCATTAAAATTTCTTTGGGAACAGGCTCTTGATTGTTCATGGATAGACGAACCGGCTCTGCAAAAAATATTGCCTCTTCATTCGAATTTGAGCAGTGTGATAGAGAACCTGATTATTGACTATGTGCTAAAACGTTTCCCTTCGGTGGCAATTTGTGGGGATAAGATGGAGCAGGATCCTTATACGCAGGTGGATTATATGGATGATCTATACTATTATATGTTTATGGTCCCGGGTAAAAAAAATGTGCTTTCAGCTTCTGAAAAAAATATGCAGCTAAAGTTTGTATCCTATTTAATGAATGGAATCAAAACTGTCAAGAAAGGAAGTGCTTCCGGAACGTCGGGGAAAATGTTGACGGATGAACGAACACCTTTGCCTGAAGGTATTGTTGCTCCCACTTATTTGTATGATGAACCATTGAATCATTTCAATGATCCTAAAGAAGTTATGGGATTTGAAGAAACTGTTTCTGTCACTATCCCTGTAGAGCCGATGGAACATCATTATTACTCTATGTTACGGAAGATTGAGCGGTTGGCTAAAAATCGGATGTCTGTCGGTAGTGATGAGAATCGCACTCATTATCGTCTGTTAGTTTATAAAATATCTCAATCTTTAAAATAGGTGTATGAATAAGAAAATTATATATTTCTCTTTGTTATCTCTATTGCTCTTTACTGTACAGGATGCTTGTGCACGTAAGAAAAAGGAGAAATCTGTAAAAACGGAAATCAAAGGATATGAGAATCATTTAAAAGATTGTGTTGCTTCTGATTCGACGGGGTTAATGATTATGCACCGGACTAAAGATAAAGTTCTGGTAGAGTTTCCGGTCAGGTTATTGGAGAAAGAAATGCTTTTAGCCTCTTCGATTATTAATATCAGTGATAATGGGGAAGGAGTAGTCGGGCAGTTCACTTCTCCGGAAGTCATGTTCCGTTTTGTGAGAAATGGCAAAAAGCTGGAAGCAAGGATGATGACTAACCAACCTTTAATGCGTGAGGAAACGGGAAAAGAAGGAGTAGAGTCTTCTTTGTTGAAGTCTGCTTCGGGAGGTGTCTATAAATCTTTTAAGATAGAAGCTTTTGCAAAAGACAGTTCTTCGGTTCTGGTTAACTTGGCTCCTTTATTTTTGGAACATTCGGATTACTCGAATCCTTTTTCGTCTTATGCACCTAATTCAATGTATGGAATGGTAACCCGGAAATTCAGATGTGACACTTCACGTTCTTTTTTAAAGGATATTCATAGTTATCCGGATAATATTTCAGTAACCTGTGTACTGGGATATGATGTGGATTATACTGCTTTCGGAACAATCACTATGCAACGAAATGTACCTGTGACGGTTACTGCAGCACGAATGTTGGTATTACTTCCGGAAACGCCGATGGATATTCGATATGCTAATCAAAAAGTGAATACGGCATTTCTAGTCCGTAAGCAGTATGTAGATGAGATATCTCCTTTGAAAAGCACTCATTTAGTAAAACGTTGGCGTTTGGAGCCTTCGGACAAAGCTGCGTTTAAAAGGGGAGAAAAGGTAGAACCTAAAAAGCCGATAGTATTTTATATCGATACGTTAATGCCGGATTCTTGGAAACCTTATATTAAGGAAGGAGTGGAAGAATGGAATAAAAGTTTTGAGAAGATTGGTTACTTAAATGCTGTTCAGGCTAAAGAATGGCCGAAAGGAACAGATTTTTCTTCTTCTAATATTCGTCATTCTTCTATTTGTTATGCACCGGATTGGATGTATATGGCACAGACTTCTATGCATACAGACCCTCGTACTGGTGAAATATTGAATGCTTCGGTCTACATCCATCATAATTTTCTTTCTTTGTTATATAGCGGTCGTTGCACACAGACTATGGCTTCTGATCCGACGGCCAGAACATTGACACTTTCGGAAAAGCAGATGGGAGAATTGCTAAAAGTCGGGATTGCACAGCAAGTAGGTCGTTGTTTGGGACTTACAGATAATATGGGAGCTTCTTATCATTACCCGGTGGACTCGCTCCGAAGTGCTGAATTTACACGTCGGCACGGATTGACTGCTTCTGTTATGGATAATATAATGTGTAATTATATTGCCCAGCCGGAGGATGTTGAAAAGGGTACTGTGTTAGTACAACCGGGAATTGGTCCGTATGACTATTTCCCAATTCGTTATTTGTATGCTCCTGTTGTTGCTGATAAGCCGGAGAAGGAACTCGTTACTTTAAATAAATGGGTGGAAGATGCTTATGCTGCTCATGAGTACCATTATGGACCAAGACAGGAGTTTTATGCCTTATATGATCCGACTGCATTATATTGGGATCTCGGTGATGATCCGTTTAAAGCAGCAGATTATCAGATTCAAAATTTGAAAATTTCAATTGCAAACTTTATGAAGTGGTATGCAAAAGGGGATTATGATATAAGTCGGCGTACAGAACTATATGCAAGTTTGATAAAGCTGTTTACCAATAGAGCAATGGAGTTATCATTTTGGATAGGTGGGCTTTATTTGGATGAAGGAAAGGAAGAAATAAGCTTTCCGGTATCTAAGGAAATGCAACAGAAAGCATTGAATTATCTGGTGAAAATGTCGATGGACCAGGACTGGCTGACAAATGCTGAAATTAAATCCAGTTTGGAGTTACAGGATTTGATCGTAGATAAGACACGCAAGTACATTTTTCAGTTATTATTCGACAGAATCCGTTATGTGGCATTATGCTCAGAGAAATCGGATGGAGAATACTCTGTAAGAAACTATATGGATGATATTCATTCTATTGTTTGGAAAGGAGTGTTGCAGAACAGAGTATTGACGAATACGGAGATGCTGTATCAAAATGCCTTTATTGATTATTTAGTAAAGAATATCTCGAAAAATATGGGTGGAAGTATGGCTAAGAATACCGGACGTCAGCAAGCTTTACGGGGAGATGGCTTTAAAATGGATATTTTTAATGAGGCTAATTCTTTCGTAATGGGTTGGCAGGCGCAGGATATAGTACCAGTGAACTCACACCAAGATGCCTCTGTTTATTGGAATATGCTATTGAAAATAAGAACTCTTTTGAGTAGCCGTATTTCATCTGCTTCTCCGGACATGAAGGAATATTATGATTTTTTGATTTACAAAATAGACAAGATATTGGATGAGAAGTAATAGTGAGTGAATAATGAAGATGTTACCTTAATCAGAGGAAGTAGATAAAAAACTTTTAGATTTGCTAAAAACAATATAACTTTGCAATTCGTTGAAAAGGACAAACAATCATTTATTCATTTAATACATTTAGATTATGTTACTATTATTCCAAGCAACACAAGCTGCGGATTCCGTGCAAGTGGCCGCAGATGAGCTGATGAAAGAGGCGATTGCCAACGCTGAAGGTTTGGACAAGCTTTCATTGATAACCCAGCAACTGATAGACTTCGGTATTCGTGCCGGAGAACGTATCCTGATAGCGGTCATTGTTTTTATTGTAGGGCGTTTCCTTATTTCGATGCTCAAAAATTTTGTAGGGCGTTTGATGGATAAGAGAAAGGTTGATATAAGTATCAAAACTTTCGTCCGGAGTTTGGTGAATATCCTATTGACTATCCTGTTGATTATTTCGGTTGTCGGTGCTTTGGGAGTAGAAACAACTTCGTTTGCGGCTTTGCTGGCATCTGCTGGTGTGGCTGTAGGTATGGCGTTATCCGGTAACTTGCAGAACTTTGCCGGAGGACTGATCGTGTTGCTGTTCAAACCTTATAAAGTAGGCGATTGGATTGAAAGTCAGGGTGTTTCGGGTACAGTAAAAGAAATACAGATTTTCCACACTATTCTAACTACTGCGGATAACAAAGTGATTTATGTACCGAACGGAGCGATGAGTAGCGGTGTGGTTACCAATTATAGCAATCAGGTGACTCGTCGTGTAGAGTGGATTGTAGGAATCGATTATGGAGAAGATTATGACAAGGTACAGGAAGTCGTTTATGAGATTCTTGCTGCCGATAAGCGTATCCTGAATGAACCCGCCCCGTTTGTAGCTCTTCATGCATTGGACGCAAGCAGTGTGAATGTAGTTGCGCGTGTTTGGGTGAACAGCTCAGATTATTGGGGAGTTTATTTCGACATTAACAAGGCTATTTACGAAACCTTCAATGAAAAGGGTATTAATTTCCCGTTCCCGCAGCTTACAGTGCATCAAGGCTGATTATTATACCGTATATAATAGAAAACGAAAGAGTCTCACTTTTGTGGAACTCTCTCGTTTTATTTAGAACAATAGTCTGGTGTGATTGAATGAATTTACTTTTATTTAATACCGAAATCTTCGGCTAGCTCGTATCTGTCTTCTTTAATCCCCAGTACGTGATTGATTTTCCTTCTTTTTTCAAGATCCTTGAAGTAATTTTCTACGACCTGATAGAGATTAAAGTTTGTAGTAGATCCGGCGGCTAAATCGAGTGACTCCACTAGCTTTTCTACGGCTTGATGGATTTTCTCTGCGTCTATCAGATGCAGTTCGTTGCTGTGTATTAAATATTTTTCCATGACTGCAATGTTTTTAATGTTATATAGGTATAACATCTTGCAGTCATGGAAAGTTCAATGATTGAATGTTAGATTTTCGCAAGCGCCTGATCTAGATCCGCAATCAGGTCATCGATATGTTCTGTTCCAATGGATAGACGTACGGTGCCCGGATAAATCTCCTGTTCGGCTAGCTCCTGTGCATTGAGCTGTGAATGGGTAGTGCTTGCCGGGTGGATCACCAATGATTTCACATCGGCAACATTGGCAAGCAGGGAGAAAATCTCCAGACTGTCGATGAAGCGGTGTGCTTCTTCTTGTCCGCCTTTTACCTCGAAAGTAAAAATGGAACCGGCACTGTTCGGGAAGTAACGTTGATACAGTGCATGGTCAGGATGATTGGATAATGACGGATGGTTCACTTTCTTTACTTTCGGGTGATTGTTTAAGAAATTCACTACCTTCAATGCATTTTCTACATGGCGTTCTACGCGCAAGGAAAGAGTTTCCAGGCCTTGCAGCAGGATAAAAGCGTTGAAGGGACTGATGGTGGCACCTGTGTCGCGCAGCAGAATAGCACGGATACGGATGGCATAGGCAGCCGGACCGGCTGCATCAACGAAGCGTACACCATGATAGCATGGATCGGGTTCGGTCAGTTGAGGGAATTTGCCGGAAGCTACCCAGTCGAATTTTCCTGAATCTACAATGACTCCTCCCAATGAGGAACCGTGTCCGCCAATGAACTTTGTTGCAGAATGTACTACGATATCTGCTCCGTGTTCGATGGGACGGATTAAATACGGAGTTCCGAATGTGTTGTCAATAATCAAAGGTATTTTGTGGCGGTGAGCTATTTCAGCTACTGCCTCTATATCAATGATATTTGAGTTCGGATTTCCCAATGTCTCGATAAATACGGCTTTCGTATTTTCCTGAATGGCTTTTTCAAAGTTCGATAAATCACTTGGATCAACGAATGTTGTTGTGATGCCATAACTGGGTAAGGTATGAGCCAGTAAGTTATAGCTTCCTCCATAAATAGTTTTGGCTGCCACAATATGGTCGCCTGCACGAGTGATGTTCTCGAAAGCATAAGTGATGGCAGCGGCACCCGAAGCGACTGCCAGTCCTGCTACCCCTCCTTCAAGGGCGGCTACGCGTTGTTCAAAGACTCCTTGAGTGGAGTTGGTCAGACGGCCGTAGATGTTTCCCGGGTCCTGCAGGCCGAAGCGTGCGGCTGCATGGGCGGAGTTGTGAAATACATAAGAGGTAGTCTGATAAATAGGTACTGCACGGGCATCTGTTGCCGGATCTGCTTGTTCTTGTCCTACATGAACTTGTAAAGTCTCGAAATGTAAATTCTTTGTTGCCATAATCGTATATTTTTTTAAGTTTAATATTCTTTCTTTATTTTCTTGCAAAGTTATTGGATGAAGATATATCGAACAATATATATATGAAATATAGAAAATAATGCTATTTTTGTGCCATTATATGGAATAATACAACTGTGCTATTCCTAGAAATCACCTTTTAGAAGAATATTTTTCTTATGGATACTTTTGATAAACTGGATAGAGTCGATTTGCAAATACTCCGTACTTTGCAGGAAAACGCCCGATTGACGACAAAAGAGTTGGCTGCACGGGTGAGCCTTTCTTCAACTCCTGTTTTTGAACGTCTTAAACGGTTGGAGAGTGGAGGATATATAAAGAAGTATATTGCCGTGTTGGATGCGGAAAAGCTGAATCAGGGATTTGTCGTATTCTGCAGTGTGAAGCTTAGACGTCTGAACAGGGATATAGCAGCCGAGTTTACACGGATCATACAGGATATTCCTGAAGTAACCGAATGTTATAACATATCAGGAAGTTATGATTACCTGTTGAAGATTCATGCTCCCAATATGAAATACTATCAGGAGTTTATTCTGAATGTGTTGGGGACGATTGATAGCTTGGGATCACTGGAAAGCACGTTTGTGATGGCTGAAGTGAAGCATCAATATGGGATACATATTTAGTTCGTTATGTGATAGTTCCGATATGTTTTTTTATTTTTTGGGGGGCAAAGTCGATATTTTATGACTTTGTTCCCCCCTTTTATTCATGGATAAGGACTCTTGGAAAAGAATTAATGGTAAATCATATCATTTAGCTTATTCCAGTACGAGTTCTATAACAGGTACTTCGACGTTAGGACGTTCTACTGGTAAAGTAATGATGATGTCATCAGCTCCTGTGTTCTCTGTCATGTGGCTTCCCTTTTGGGTTTCTGTTCGAAATTTTAGCTCTGAATTGTCATTCAATAATTGAGCATATTTGATTTTTCCTTTGTATTGTTTTAAATATAAGGATTTAAATGGCCATTCTAAAACATGTATGTATAGCCGTTTAGTACTAGGGTTATATGTGAGAATGCAATTGTTAGGACAAGAGTACTCTGATGGGGCGGCAGTACATCCATAAATAGAATTACTGTGAAAGCGCATCCAATGTGCCAAGCCATTTAAACGTTCTATTGCGCGTTCATCAAAAACACCTCTTGCTGTTGGTCCAACATTCAATAGTAGGTTTCCTCCTTTACTTACAGTTTCAGCTAACATTACAATTAGCTGATGTACACTTTTCCAACTGTATTCATCACGGTTATAACCCCATGAACCGGAAAAAGTTTGGCAGGTTTCCCAAGGAACTCGTAGGTTATTTATGGTAGGCCATTGTTGTGGCATAAATTGTTCTGGGGTGATGTAATCCCATCCTTGATTGTTTTCTGATAATCCGAGTCGATTGTTTATAATGATTTGTGGCTGTAATTTTCGTGCTAATTTGATAATGCCTTCTGCATCCCAGTCTTTGCTGTTTTTACCATTTTCTCCTTCAGCATAGGTATAATCCATGAAAAGTTCATCAATTTGTCCGAATTCGGTGAGCAATTCGGTTAATTGATTTTTCATATATTCCCGGTAATTTGCCATATTACGGTTTTTATTCAGTTCTTTCAATAATTCAGGATTTTGCGGCATTTGGGGATGATTACGGTCGATGGTAAAATCAGGATGATGCCAATCCAGTAGTGAATAATAAAATCCTATGCGTATGCCTTCGTTACGGAAAGCATTAACCAGTGGTTCTAGAATATCCTTTTTATAAGGTGTATTGGTTATTTTGTAATCAGTATATTTGCTGTCCCACATGCAAAATCCATCATGATGCTTAGTGGTGAAAACCATATATTTAACCCCGGCTGATTTTGCCATATGTGCCCATTCTTCCGGATTGTATAAATCGGGATTAAATAAGTCTTTGTATCGGTTATAATGTTCATCGGACATTTTTTCTCTACTCTTTATCCATTCGTGGCGGGCAGGCATGGCATAAAGCCCCCAGTGGATAAATAGACCGAATCTGTCATGCGTCCACCAAGACATACGTTCTGTTTTATTTATGGGAGAATCAGACTGCCTTTGTGAAGGGGGAGTGGCATTCATTTTCTGACAAATGAGAGATAGAAAAAGGAAGGTGTATATAATAACTCTTTTCATATTTATTGTTTTATAGGTAATATTTTGTTCATTGAATCAACGAAAATAGCTGCCATTCGTTGCTGCATATATGAGTGTTCTCCCCGTATGGGATGATGTCCATAGGCTATACCTTCTGTCACTTGGATATCCGTGGAATATAGTTGGCTGAATGGCTTTTGGGTGACAGGATGCAATACATTTTTTGAAAATCCGATATATTTATCAAATTCAATTAAAGGAAGTCCCCATTTAGCAGCAAGCTTTCTAATGCTTGCATTATAAACGGTACGGCAATCATGCCAGTGAGTACATAATACAATAATTGCAGGTTTACCATAAGGAGTATTATAGTATTTGGATGTAGTATCGTTACGTAATTCATAGCATTCCGTGAGGTAACGTTTGATGACATAATCATAGGCGGCCGCATAATTGCTACGATCAAACGGAACTTCGTAATTTGTGTATTTGTCTTTTAACTGAAGTTCTTCATACACATCTTTATTATGCACTTGCATAATGACTAATGCATCAATTTCTTCCAATTCTTTTTTGGAGTAAAGAGTACCATCCGCCATTCGGTTGGCAGTGTTTGCTATGGCTTCCCCGCCTATAGCCCGGTTAATGGCTTGTGCATTCAGTTTACGGCAACCAATTTCAAACCATCCGTTTTGCGGAGAAGCGAATGAAGCTCCCGTCAATAAGATTTTGTATTCTGTTGATTTTGATGAGCTCTGTGCTATTGCTATTCCAATGAAAATATGGAATAACAATACGGCTAGAAATGTCTTTTTCATATTTTTTTATGGTTTATCTATAGTTCTGTATTTATCTACGGTAGGATTTAAACCTTGCTTTAAATCGTGATAAAGTGGAGGATTGTTGAAATCAAAACTATAAGGTTCATAGAGCGTAGCACAATCCGGATGCGTTTCTGCAAATAGTTTATATTCTTTCCATAACCGATCATAATTGTCGATGGCTTTGCAAATACTCTTTGTGTCGTACTGTCCGCTCATGTCTCCTTCGTAACCCTTGAGCATGATAATCCATCCTTGTTCATATATCGAATATAAAAGGAATCCGTATTCAGCAGAAGTTTGTAAGTAACGTCTTAGTTCCAGATTACCTGTTTGTATTTTATTAGCAAGTGAAACAATCTCTTTCCAGATAGTAACACTTTGAGATTTTTCCAATAAAACTTTGTGAGTCAGGTCTTGTTCTATAATTGTTTTGAGATTCTGCTTTAATTCCTTTTCTCCTCCGATGAATTGATCTCTTGTCCACCATACATTGATAGGTAAGACTAAAGAAGCTCTCCCCCTGACAATAGCGTCAGCGGACAAAAGAGAGAGACGGTGGAAACGTTCTACATCTTTTCCCTTGAATCCATTGACTATGGCGTATTCTTTGAATAAATCTTTTTCTGGTAATGACATATGGTTTGCCCAATTAGCAAGTATTGCCACGTTGACGTCGGACCATAATTCATTTTTAATATAGGGACCTCTCCAACCTCCTCCTCTTGACCACGTCCAGATACCTGCAAAATTAGAATTTGATTTTAATTGGTTCAAACAGTAAGGTTGAGAGTCTGATTTCAATTCTTCAAATCCATTCAGTACGCCATCTGCAATATAATTGGGGTATGCTCCTTTACCTTCATATTCACGTTGGCACTCAATTTCTACAATTTGTTTGTGTTTACCTATTCCTAATGTTGGATTGAATTTATAAGTACGATGATAATCTCCTTGTACGTGTTTTATACATAGATATAGGTTGGGATGAGGCTCAACACCATTTGTCACAGAAAGATAGTATTGAGGATTGATATGAAAATAGCCAAAATCCCATGTACGGTAGAATACTTTTTTATTTTGATGTATGCATACTTCTTCTCTCAATAGGTTCATTAAGTTGCGGTGTATCTTTTCTCCTCCATCTGTTTTATAAGTGGAATTATGTTCCCAGGATTTTTCGTTTCTGGGTATGGGACCATTACCTGTATGATAAGGTGTGTTTTGTAGGTAAGTTTCTCCTACACGAATAACCAAACCGTCAAGTTTTGGAAAACGTTCAAATATTTCTCGAAGCATGATTCGGTGTATCTCTTGTGTTTTAGGACGAGTGAAATCAATGCGTCCTGATGTATCACAAATCTCATTTTTATAAATTTCTACCAGATGTTTGGGAAGTACGATAATATCAGTAAAGTAGTATGCTTCCAATCCTGCTTCATGGATAGCTTCAATTTTATTTTCTATACGTGCGGCAACAGAGTCGCTCCATTGACGTTCTTTAGAACCGATAGGGCATATTTTCGGATTTAAACTGCTATATGTTATAGCAGTATGCACTGATTGGAATTCATTAACTACTTGGGCGTTAAAACCATACTGTGCTAGATTTTTGGGTTCGTTGAACCATGTGTTTGTGAAAGCCTCACCTGGATTATGGTGAACCATATCCATGATGATGGGAGCTTGAGCAAACAAGCAACTCCACAGTGTGTTGGCTAGCAAAAGGACCGGAAATAGGTGTTTTCTCATGATGATATTATTGATTATTATTAGTAACTTGTTGATCTTTAATAGAATCAAATCCCTCTTTTTGTTGCTGTATAGAGTTTATTAATAGTATTCTGTCTGGTAGAGAAGTGCGATATTTATCTGTATATAGTCCGCATTTCTCTAATTGATATTTTTCTATAGAGTCAACTCCTTGTATGTTTTTTAAGCTCTTTAGAATCGATATTTCCTGAAAGTTTAAATCCGGAATTAGTAAATTCGTATTGTTTCCAAAGTGTGAATATTGAAAATCTTCATCTTTCCCTTCTTTTCGTAATCCACAACGACAATTGATAAATGTGTTATCTGCTATACTGTTATCAATGGGTAATTCCAAATGCTCGGTTTGTAAAAACTTACTAATTCCCGGATAGGTGTTGTCCCAGTTTCCTTCGTTAATTTGGAAAACATCGAATAGATGACTGAATTCAGGGTTTTGTGCATTGTAATTTCGCTTTTTGCCACGGGCATCAATACTTATGCCTGCTGCACTGCAATTAAAGTATAGATTATTGTGAATATAATTACAATGTCCTCCTCCAACGATAGTGCCAGAAACAACTTGGTAGACCACATTGTTATAAATTGAATCTCCGGCATGTCCATCGTCTGCATATAGGGCATTCGCTCGTGGTGAATGATGAATAAAGTTGTAGCGTAGAACATTACCTCGTGAGGTCCAATCCCAACGGCTATAAAAGGCCCCGACGTCACCTGTAACTTGAGCTATGTCGAATACTTCATTATATTCCATAATATTGTTGTTTCCTCCATAAATGAAAGCTGCGTGAGGAGCATTGTGTACTAGATTGTGCCGGACTGTGATTCCAACTGCATTGCCTTCTTCTACTCCGATTCCTGTAGTAAAAGCTCCCAGTTTTACGGCCGGTGCATAACTACGTTGAATTTCGCCAAAACGAGTGAAATAATTATTTTCTATTAAATGTTTACAAGGAACCAAATTTTTTCTATTACCTCCAGAGACTTCAATGCAGGTACGTCCAATGTAGTCAAAATTATTACTTTGTATTCTATTTTGTTTTCCTCCCTGAATGATTAATGCATTTCCTAATATATTTTTGAAGTTACATCCGGCAACTAAACAGTCTGTGGCATCTTTTATAATGATACCGTTGCCTAGATGATTTTTAAAGGAGATATTCTCTATTTTTATATGACTGGAATTTGTAATATTAATCAATGGAGTAATATCTGATACGATACTTAGTAAGTTCTCATCGAAATGTTGGGGAGGGAAAAGATACAACTTTTGAGTTGTAAAATCAATACACCATTCTCCCGGCCGATCTATTTCTTCGAGCAAGTTCTCTACATAATATTCTTCTTTTCCCGAACCGTATGGTCGATGATATTTAGAACCGATACCGCCAAATATGCCTACATCTTTTCCATTCTTTGTTTCTATCCCTACGCTATGAGTGACCGTTTGTTTAATGGGATTGATTTCTTTTATACGTACTGTCCAAGCTTGCCAGGGGATACGCCAGTATCCTGTAAACCATACACCGTCCTTTACGGTATTTACCCATTTGGCATGTTCTGGATCGCTATATTCAAAAGTTCCTCCTTGTTCAGCTGTTCCAAAATTATCTATAACCTTTTTCATATACAGATAACCTTTGTTAGGATAGCGTGAAAGGGGGAGTAACTCATTGTTGTAAATGAGTTGTGGAAAGTTTTTCCGTTCTTTCATTAAAGCGGGAAAACTCGGAATGTTGATACCTATTTCCGATAAATCTATCTCCATAATCTTTTCTTGAGCCTTCGGATGAATTCTACTTTCTATTTGGATATCTCTAACTGGTTTTAGTTTCCCTTTCAAAGGTTTATCGCACCGGAATTGTACCTTTCCTGGATTTTTACCTTTTATTATTACTCCTTTCTTACAGTCTTTTATTTCTATACTCTTATTAAGAATATAATCTCCATCATGAAGTAAAATGGAGCTTCCATTCATTGCAGCTTTTTCAATGGCTGTTTGGATGGAGTTTTCTCCTTGAAGTGGAGAAAGCTGGATAATACTTTGTCCCAAACAGGGAAATGAGAAAATACAGGCTAATAATAAAATCAGTAAATGTTTCATTGTATTATATTGATTATTGGAAATTGAACAAGTGCAAAAGTACCGTGATTTAGCCAATCTTTTTAATAAAGGTATTTCAAAATATATGAGATTTGTTTCATGAGTTATTCGAAGTATTTTATATCATTGCAGAAAATATGAAAAACATGGCGGTTGAAACTGACATAAATTATTTGATTTTGCACATCATGTAACATGTATTATATAAATGTAACCAGTGTTGTGACGAAGATGCTATTCTCATATATTTTGAAGCATGAGTGTTAATTGCCGTGCTATCTAATGCCTAATTTTGCATCCATAGTTAAACAATACTAAGTAACCTTTATTAAATTTTTAATTATTATGAATTCATTTACACACATTGGATTGCGATCTCGGTTCCTACTGGTGCTGATGATTGGACTTATCTTACCGACGTTGTCTGTATGGGGACAGAATACAACAATTACAGGTAAAGTAGTTGATTCGAAAGGAGAACCTCTTGTAGGCGTTTCGGTTTTGGAACAAGGAACAACGAATGGTACGGTTACCGATATGAATGGTCGGTATAGTATTGCAGTACAGAAAGAATCTTCTTCCCTCCGATTTAGTTATATGGGATTTGATAATCAAGAAATTGTTCCGGGTAAACGCCGCGTGATTGATGTTATATTGACGGAAAATTCGGTGGTAATTGACGATGTAGTCGTGATTGCCTATGGAACTAAGAAACGCCGTGATATGATAGGATCTGTTTCTAAAATTAAAAGTGAGGAAATGTCACTAATGCAAGGTGGTCGCTTTGAAAACTCTTTGCAGGGACTGGCTTCTGGTGTACAAGTTGTGAACGATGGCATGCCGGGTAGTACTCCACAAATTAAGATTCGTGGTATTGGCTCTATTGCGTCGGGAAGTGATCCGCTTTGGGTTGTTGACGGTATTGTGGGCGGAGGTTCTACAATGGTGAACTCAAACGATATTGAGTCAATAGAGGTGTTGAAGGATGCTGCTGCAACCGCTATTTATGGTTCTCGTGGTGCAAATGGTGTGA
>ERZ832317.1212-NODE-1212-length-33655-cov-5.930565_pt1 | contig 33655 bp, 18 predicted proteins | sample MGYA00519695_ERZ832317 | MGnify/ENA primary metagenome ERZ832317 (study PRJEB31850, sample SAMEA3708726) | human gut metagenome | biome: human gut; feature: human-associated habitat; material: faeces | place: China | collected 2014 ...
TCCGCCGGTCAGTGAAAGAAAAAGCTAGATGACCGACAGAAGCGACCGCGTCCCCGAACACGAATACCGAAGACGAACAAGGACCGGAATAATTCTACGTTTTAACAGTTACAGAGGTTAGAGAAGTGAAGCTTTCACCGTTGTAACTAAAAAATAGGAGAGGACATCTACCGGCTCAGTATCGGAATGGGAGAGGATCAGCAAGAAGAGCGAAGTGCAAAAGAAGGTGTCTGAAAACAAACTATTCAAAAAAGAGTAATTTCTGGTCAAAGGAGGAATTTTGGTTAAAATTTACCTTTATTTGAATAATAATCACCTTTGATTTCAAACGTTAGCACGTATTTTTGATCCGTCGAAATAAATTAATCAATCAGATATCTATGAAAAAAATCTTATTTTCTGCAATTGCTCTGGCTGTTAGTTTGGCAGGGTATGCACAATGGAAACCTGCGGGCGATAAAATAAAAACCACGTGGGCAGAGCAAATCGATCCGAATAATGTACTTCCGGAATATCCCCGACCGATCATGGAACGGAAGGAATGGAAAAACCTGAACGGCTTGTGGGAATATGCCATCCGTCCGACGGGTACTCAGCAACCGGCAGACATGGACGGTCAGATATTGGTACCATTTGCCGTAGAATCGAGCCTCTCGGGTGTGATGAAGACTTTAGGCAAAGAAAACGAATTGTGGTATAGCCGGGAATTCACCGTTCCCTCCTCCTGGAAAGGCAAAAACATACTGCTGCACTTCGGGGCTGTCGACTGGCAAGCCGATGTTTGGGTAAACGGCGTTAAAATGGGACAACACCGGGGAGGATACACCCCCTTCTCTTTCGATATTACTCCGGTTTTAGCTAAAGGGAAAAACCAGATCACGGTAAAAGTATGGGATCCGAGCGACGAAGGTTATCAACCGAGAGGAAAACAGGTGAAACACCCGGACGGTATCTGGTACACTCCGGTCAGCGGAATCTGGCAAACGGTATGGATGGAACCTGTATCCGCCAACCACATCACCCGGCTGAAAACGACACCGGATATCGATAAAAAGATCCTGACCGTAGAAGCTCATACGGCAACCGGCAATCCTTCCGCCGTTGTTTCGGTAGTAGTATCGGAGGGAGGAAAGGTCGTAGCTACAGGAAAAGCCATGCAGGGCCAGCCCGTTCAGCTGGCGATCGAGAATGCCAGATTATGGAGTCCTGAAAATCCTTTCCTTTATGATATGAAAGTGACTCTGACCGACAATGGAAAAGTGATCGACGAAGTGAACAGCTACGCTGCCATGCGGAAATATTCTATCCGCCAAGGCGCAGACGGTATTACCCGTTTACAGCTGAACAATCGGAATGTTTTCCACTTCGGTCCGCTGGATCAGGGATGGTGGCCCGACGGATTATATACCGCTCCGACCGACGAAGCCCTGGTATACGACATCAAGAAAGTAAAAGATTTCGGATATAATATGATCCGTAAGCATGTAAAGGTAGAACCGGCACGCTGGTACACCCATTGCGACAAATTAGGCGTAATCGTATGGCAGGATATGCCGAATGGCGACAGAGGACCGGAATGGCAAAGCAGACAATATTTCAAAGGAGTAGAAATGGTCCATTCCGCCGAATCGGAAGCCAATTACCGCCGGGAATGGAAAGAAATCATCGACCTGCTGTATTCCAATCCTTGTGTAGGGGTATGGGTACCCTTCAACGAATGCTGGGGACAATTCAAAACTCCCGATATCGCAGCCTGGACAAAAGCTTATGATCCGAGTCGTCTGGTCAATCCTGCCAGCGGTGGAAATCACTACACCTGCGGAGATATTCTCGACCTGCACAATTATCCGGATCCCGATTTATATCTCTACGATCCGATGCGGGCAACCGTATTAGGAGAATACGGCGGCATCGGACTGGTGATGAAAGACCACCTCTGGATGCCCGACAGAAACTGGGGATATGTGAAATTCAACAATCCGGAAGAAGTGACGACGGAGTATATCAAATATGCCGAACATTTACTTCAGTTGATCCCCCGGGGATTCTCTGCCGGCGTATATACCCAGATTACTGACGTCGAAGGAGAAGTCAATGGACTGATGACCTATGACAGAAAAGAAATCAAGGTAAACGAGAAAAAAATCCGGGAAATGAATCAAAAGATATGTAATTCCTTAAAATAAGAATACATACAAGATTTTAGACAAAACAGCGCGAAAGCGGTTTGTTTCTGTCGGACATCGGGAGAGGGCAGGCAGACGCATTACTTAGGGATTTGGTGAAACTCCTTTTACCTACTTGATTGAGAGGTCGAAACGGGAAATAATCCCGTTTCTCCTACTCAATTAGCTTTTATCATTTCAGAATCCCGTTTTCTTACTTTAAAGTGCTTTCAGAAATTCTTCAGGATCAGCTGTTGCTCCGACAAGCCGGGCAACCACCTTCCCTTCGGGATCTATCAGTATCTTAGTAGGAAAAGAAGTGATATTATAAAGTTTCAATAGATCCTGTTCCTCCTTACCTTCATTGTTGAGGATTTGAGTCCAGGTCATACCATCTTCTTTTACCGCCTGTTTCCATAATTTTTTAGCCTGCTCCAGATCCTTCACATTTTCATCGGCCACATTGACAAAGACTACCTTCCTGCTATATTTTTTATGTAACTCTTTCAAATGGGGATGGGAGGCCCGGCAAGGTCCGCACCAACTTCCCCAGAAATCGAGCAATACATATTTCCCTTTCAGCTTTTTCAAAGAAACGTCTTTACCATTCATATCCTTCTTCACAAAATCAGGTGCTATTGTACCCGGACGATAAGGGCGGCCGGCATCCAATTTCCGTTTGAGTATTTTCCCATAAGCTGTACCTTGCAATTCCTGAGGAAGCTGATCATATATCCGTTCGGCCTCGTTTTCGTCAAACCAATTATAATGTTCCAGCAAATTCATCAGGGAGATATAACTTCGGGGATTTGCCCGTACAAACGCCATTATGGTTTGTTTGTTGGCCTGCATATAAGCGTCAAACTCCTCTTTATAATCGCGGATATCTCCTCCTTCAAGCATATTTGTCATTGTCAACTGTCGGTAAGCCGCTTCAGCAGGATCAACCTGCTCGTAATAAAGACGCCAGTAATCGTACGCCACAGTACCTCCTCTAATCCAGTCAACTTCCGGTACTTTCCCTTTTTCAGCTCTGATTTTCATAACAGCATATTCACCAGGGACCACCATCAGACTGACATTCGGATAATAGGTACCCAAGCGGGGTGCCGGACAAGCCAGTTCTTCACACAAAAGCTTCAGCGTCAACCGGGAAGTATCCCGGGCAGCCATATTCAACCTGATCCGGTGATCAGTAAAATCGAAAGTATCCTGTAGCATACCCTGGGGTGTCCATCCCATGACGATCACTTTTCCCTTCTCTACAGCATCGATTTCTGCCTGCAAAGTAAAATCTTTCTTCCCTTCCAATTCCAGCATCTTCATCCGCAGAATACGCTGATGGAATTCGTCGGCAACCTGCATATTGCTGCGCAATAAATCGACTGCCAGTTGTTTAACCTCCTGAGATTCGGTCATTACCACCTCCAGATCCAATAGAATCAGAAAACGGTCCTGATCTTCCAGAACAGGGAATTTTTCCTTACATATTTCCAGATATTCCCGGACATTCCCTCCCATCCGGACATCAGCTATGGCCAATAAATCCGGCATCGCACGGGTATGGGTAAGCTTTACCTGTTCGATATCCGTTTTCAATTTCTGCAACCCCTCAGCAGTAACAGGTTCCGGGCTTCTCAATGAGAAATAGGGAATCAACCGGATGCGCAACCATGAATACAACAGTTTATCTACAATCTCCTTTCCGTTTGCCCTGACAAATTGTTCCCTGTTATCAAACACATACTGTGCTTTGGGGTCATCAAAATTCAGGGTGTAGCGTTCATATAGAAAGAAGTTCTCCGGTTTTACCTTTTTCCGGGCAGATAAGCGATTAAAATAATCATTGATCACCCCGAATCCCTCATTTGTCTTCCCTTGTTCCAATAATAACGTGGCATAATCATCAACCAACTGAGGAGTACGTTCGCCTTTTTCGTAGCGTTTAGTCAATCCGGCAGGTGACCATCGGGGATCGATCCCTTTGCGGATTTTCTCCACAAACTCATCGGCCGGGCGATAGCCGGAGGTCCTGAATACCTCCGTACCATCCGGACTCAATACCACAAACGTAGGAAAAGCCTTTACGGCATATTTCTTTGCCAGTTCCAACCCATTTTCTTTCTCTGCATCTAATTTGAGGGAAATAAAAGTACGGTTGAAATATTCTCCTACTTCCTGCTGGGGAAAAACCTCTTTTGACATTCGTTTACAAGGTCCGCACCATGTTGTATAAAAGTCAATGAAAACCATCTTGTTCTCTTTCGCAGCAAGTTCTATCGCTTCCGTATAAGAAAGCGGCCGGAAATTTACCCCCTGGGCACACACCCACAAAGGCAACAGCAGGATTCCGGCCATCCATATGATCACTTTTTTATTCATAGATATGATCTCAAACTATTGCCGGTAATCAATATCTTTCACTTTCACCAAACCGTTCCAACGACAATCTTTCAAAGGTTCCAATTCAAAAGAGTCCAGATCAGTACCCAAAAGATAACGCGTTACAATTCCCTTCTCTGCCGCGTTGTAGGTACCAACCATCAACTCATCGTAATTATTTCCATAGGGATCAAATTTGATAAAGGTAATCTGATCGCCCAGGTCTTTCTCATAATGAATATGATTCACATAATCATATGCATGTAATATTTGTCCGTCAGCATACAATAACAAAGAACGCCTAGAAGCAAAAGCGTAAAGTAATCCGCTTCTCAAACCGGTCGCTTTCGATTTGTCTATCGTATAGCCGGCTCTTTTCTGAGGCATATCGCTCGGCACATAATTCCGGATACTGCAATAAAACTGATAGACATAGAAATTTTGCTGATCTTCCATCAGTGCAAATGAATTTCCATTTGAACTACCTCCCACTGTATTAAATGTATTCTCACCATAAATACAGATCCGGCCTGCCGGTTGTATCCATGGAAACGCTTCTCCGATATTGTCCTGTAACTGAGTTACACTCAATCCGTCAGCACTTTTCAAAAGGGTAAAACAATGATCGTCGGTATTATAAATAATCCACCCACTCGGATTGATGATACTGGTAAAAATATATGGGAAAGGCCGGAAGCATTTTTCACTCATCACATCCATACGGTTGGAAGGATTTCCATAATTTTCATCCGAGTACAAACTCGCTCCGAATACATAATCTTCCGTCATCATAATCCGGTTATTTGACATACCGGTAAAACGCTGTTTGGCAGCCATATCCACTACATTCAGCATATCAGGCATCGGGAAACTTGAATAAGTCATAGAACGCAAGGTATTCATCGGTCCTGAAGCAAACGAAGTCAAATCCAGATAGTAGGATCCTGATTCTGTGGATATCCACAGTTTCATAGCCGGAGTTTCCCAATAATAAGAACCGGTATACATGACCCGCATCGGTCCCCGTAATTCAGGCAATCCATTCCCTTCCAACAGATTCTTCAACACAATCGTATCTTTTGCCATAGAAATCATATCCATACCCACCGTGCCATCTTCTTTTTCCCCAAGAACAAAAAAACCTTTATCCGTCACACTCAAAACAGTCAGTGAGGTATAGGATTTCCAGATCAAATCGGTCTTTGTATCTTTGACTTTCAGAAATAAACGATAAGAATCAGGTTTCAAATCGACAAAATACCTCAGATTCCGTTCCGTACCCAAAATGATTCCTTTATCCCGGTCATCGGTCGAACTGCTGGCCACCACTTTCCATTCGTATTCATAACGCGAAGGATCACTGTCTTCTGTAAACTGTATCACAGGTTCTTTCCGTACGGTGTCCAGATAGGAAAGCGGAGTGATTTTTAAAGTATCACTCTTAAAAATAGCCGTATAACCTCCTTTTTTCCAATCGGAAATTTTTACTTCATTGATCGGATGATAATCATTCGATCCCTCGTCATCATAACAGGAAATACTAAAAACAGATAGAATTCCCGCCCATAATATCAATATTAATTTTCTCATCGTAGTCAGATTTTAGTATATTTCAATTCTATCATTCTCCCGGTTGAAACGGAACCCCATAATAAGATTTCCAACTCACCCCCTGAAACCACATCAGTCGTCCATCTTTCTCCCTGATTGCATCACGATGATCGGGGCTCTTGTCATATAATGCCTGCAAATCCATAGCCATCTTGTTTTGGATAGCATATTTCAAACCGGACGGCATCGTTTCATTGGACATAAAATCTTCATAAGTCAACTCCGGAAAACGCTTTAGGATTTCTTCAAATTTTTCCTTTGAAAAGAATCCCCACAATCCTCCCTCCAAATCTCCGATTTTACCGGACTCCCTTCCCATCCAAACTTCCGGACAAGTAATAAAGTTGTTCAGGATAATCTTATGCCGTGTCCCGTCAAATTCCTCCTTGCCGCTATCATTCCCCAACATACCGCTCAAATCGAACCATTGCGGAATAGCCAGGGTGAAATCTTCGGATGGCAATAAACGAAGTACAAGATTACGTTCCACTTCATCCAATGCTTCACTATTTTTCACAGTCACCGGCACATCTGCATAACTCCAGCCTCCCTTTATGGTTTGCCATTCATCAAATTCCAGATAATTTTCACCTTTTACGGCTGTCGTACTATCCTGATCGACTACAATACGGAATTTCCGGTCATAATCCTTTATCCTTCCTGTCGCCTGTACCCTTATTTTCAGCAACTGTTCATCTACACCCTTTTTAATAAATTCAACTTTAGTATAAGGCTGGGCGGCCCAATAAGTCGTGTCATACCAATCCACTCCCCATTGTACATAGAAATAAACTCCTTCCTCTCCGTCGAAATCCTTGATTTCTTTTTCACATCCGGACAGACCGGCAATGATGAGGAATAAGGTCGCTATATAAACAATATTTTTCATAATTTACTCTTTTTCAGTTGAACTACTTTGATTTTCCCGTTGACTGGTTTCACTGTCAGGTAATGGAACCACATAATTCCGGAGTTGCATCGTCAACGTCTCTGCCGGCTGGGAACCATCGGGTATACTTTCCAACCGATTGCGTTTGAAATAATAGAAGGTTTGCCCCTCTCCGATAAATTCCCGGATATACTCATTCCGGATAGCCGTATTCAGATCAGTCGGCGACTCTGTATTCAGGCTGATACACTTTCTGGCTTTACGTAAAGGATTCAGGTATTTTTCCAAAGCAATACCGACCTGCCTTTCCCGGACTCCGACACATTCGGCCGCAATCAAATAAAGTTCGCTGACCCGGATCAGGGGAACCATATAAGCAAAACGCTCTGCCTTGGCCTTTGCTTCATCGGTAGTCGTCTGTACCTCTGCATACTTCTTGAAACAACAAAACTCTTTTCCTTCCTTTGTTACAGATTCCCACATTTTAAAACGCAAATCATCGGGAGATTCGAAAATGGTACGGATACGGCCATTCTGATAGCCTCCGGCCAAAGTCAGTAAATTCACCACATTCAGATCAGAGGTAAAATAGGTCTTATAAATATTATCTGTACGAATACTATTGTACAAAGAGAACAATACCTCTGTCGCAAACATATTATCATTGGAGGCTGTATCTGCATAAGTTGCTGTACACAAAGGGAACAAAGGATTCTTTTCGTCAGCGACTTCCTCAATCACCTCAATGGCACATTCTTTTGCCTTGCTGTAATCTTCCTTCCACATATACGCCCTTGCCATCAAAGCTTTCACTGCATAGTAATTCATCCGGTATTGCCGGTAAAAAAGATCATTACCATTTTCTCCTCCACTGTAATTTCTGGCTCCATCGGTAATAACAGGATCGACATCCTTCAATAAATCAGCAGCTCTTGTCAAATCGGTAAGCACACAGTTTAATACGCTGTCTGCGCTTAACAAAGGTTCGACAATCCGTTCCGAAGAAGTCTGGTAAGGTATACTTGCCTGCTCCTTTTCCGTCCAAAGTGGCCCGAACAGCCGGAGCATATCGAAATGTAACATAGCACGTAATCCCAACGCCTCGCCTTTGATCAATTTATAATACAGTTCCGGCAGCACCGGATTCCCGTCTCCGCAATGTTCCAGTATAGCATTCAAATTCGAAATCTGGGAATAAGTGGTCTTCCATACCGTTTCGAACCGGTCTTTTGACGTCTTACTATCATAAGCATAGGACTGGTAACCACTATAATTGTGCTCACTGGTGGTACAATTATAATACTGAGCCATCACATCAATTATACCGGCCGACAAATTACCTCCATAATTCGACGAACTATTCATATTCAGGTACACCCCGTTTAAAGCCATCAGAAACCCCTCTCTTTCTTCAAACAGGTCTTTTTCCATAATCTGATCCTCCAGAGCCACATCCAACCAGGAATTACATGAAGCGCCTATCAGTAAAAGCCCCAGTATCCATATTCTTTTTATTCTATTCATAATCTAATCTTTTTAGCATTAAAACCTTATACCTAAAGAAAAAGCCACACTACGGGCAAAAGGATAATCCAATCCCCGTTCATTTTTTACAGTAGATATCCGGAAAATATCGTTCATATATCCGCGTATAGTCATGGAAGAAGCACCGAAATGCCTCAGCCAGCGAGCCTGGGTTTCATACCCGATGGAAACCGATTCACAGGATAATGTATTCTCATCGGCAACAAAACGGGAAGACATCGGAGTGGTTTCATTCAGAGATATGGCTTTAAATTTAGCGACATCCCCGGGTTTCTGCCAACGGTCGTACAGGGCTCGTTTGTCCTGATTATAATACACGTCCTGATCAGAAATATTCTCTACTTTATTGTACAGAGCACTCAGAAAAATCTGTCCACCTACCCGGTAACGGAAATTTATCGAAGCCGACAATCCTTTCCAATAGAATGAACTGCCGATCACACCTTCCAGCTTAGGATCTGAGTTACCGACGATGACCTCATCATTATAATCGAATTCAAAAGTCTGAGTTCCATCTTTCTTGATGAAAATTTCCCGTCCGGTCACCGGATCGATTCCGGCCGAACGTACAGCCCAGATATCAGAAGGGCTTCCTCCGTCATAATAACGTTTCAAATTTGAACTTCCGATCTTTTGATCAGTTTCATCTTCCCGGTTTTGTGCATTGTATTTTTCCAGTGCATTCCCGATATTCTTATACTCATATTTTAAATGCCGTAAATTTCCATTGATACTCCAGTTCAGCTCCTCCTTCTGTAACACGACGACATTAGCCGAAAGTGTATACCCTTTGGTCGTCTGTTTTCCCAGATTGGTCGGTACGGAAGCTGTACCTGTCGAAGTCGGTAAGGTCACTGATACCAATAAAGGATCGGTATTCTTCATAAAATAGTCGAAATTCAGACGTAAACGACGATGAAATATTTCTACATCGAATCCGAAATTCTGATCGATTGTTTTCTGCCATTCCAGATTCGGATTCCCGTAAGAAGATATTCCGACTCCTAAACCGAAAGGATTATTAAAGCTTGTCGTATAGCTATACATATTGGACGACATGTACAGGCTAAAATTCTGGTTACCCGGATTACCGATCGAATAACGCAATTTCAGAAAATCAATAAACGCACAGTTTTTTACAAAAGATTCATTGTGTATATTCCAGCCGACACCTACCGCCCAGGTTGTCGTAAACTTATTCGAAACTCCGAAAACAGATGAACCGTCCGCCCTGAAATTAGCATCCAACAGATAACGGTTATCATAGGCATATCCCCCGTTCATATAATAACTGGCCGAACGTTTCTGGCTGTTTGAATAAGAAGGCTTCTCTCCGGACGGATAACCATTGGAAAAAGTAGGATTGATATTCCGGTCGTCGACATAACCTATCGCTCTAAAACCGGAAGTCTTGTTTTTATTATCGGACACCTGCATACCCACAACGGCATTCACCATGTGTTTATTGTCAAACAACTTACCGAAAGTCGCATTCAAATCCCCGTCATAGCTCAACACATCCCCATTGGTTTCAGAATAAGATCCTTTTTCTTTTTCACTCTTCCCGTAAAATACCGAAGCTTTAGGAGATTGAAAAACTTCTTGTTTAGACACCGACTTCGATACGCTGATTCTGGCTCTCAACCGGAGAGGTTCAATAACCCGCCAATCCACCTCAAAATTGTTCCGGAAGCCGAAATTCCGGGTTCGGTTGGAAGAATTCAAAGACATATCGTACAACGGATTGAAGACATATTCATCACCTGACATAAGTTTATATTTCTCGAGCACTGCCTCCGGCTCTCCATAATCGTTCACTTTCCGGTAATAGGGATTGGCCTGTGAGAATTTGGAAAAAGCTACTTTTTCGCGATCGGATACCGAATAATCAAAATTGACGTAATCGGTAAATGCCAGATTTTTGTAACGGTAAATCAAACGGACGTTTCCGTTCAGGACATTATTGTCAGACCCTTTCATGACACCGGCTGTCCGGTTATAATTTACCCCTAAACCATAACGCATACGGGAATCTCCCCCTTCAATAAAAAGATCATGACTGTGGGAAGTGGCAAAACGTAAAGGTTCGTTCAGCCAATACGAATCCACCCCTTTCTCCACTTCAGCCAAACGTTGGTAGTAAGTAGACTGATAACCTTCGTCTATAATTTCCCCATTTGCATCTAAAGGACCATAACGGCCGGCTAATTTTTCAAATGCCAATTTTTCACGGGCATTCATCAAATTATAATCCGAAAGATCGGCAAATGAAAAATTCAGGTTCCCATTGTAATTCACTTGCAGTTTTCCGGCTTCAGGAGCTTTTGTTTCAACGACAATAACACCGTTCGCTGCCTTGGAACCATAAATAGCGGTTGCAGCAGCATCTTTCAATACAGTGATACTGGCCACCCGGTCCATACTCAGATTACTGATTGCTTTCAAGGTCGATTCGAATCCATCCAGAATAAACAGGGGCTGGTTCGGGTCAGTATCATATTCCTGGGTTAATCCGACAACACTCGTTTTACCACGCACATTAATATCCGGCAAAGTATTGGGGTCAGAGCCGAACTGATTATTCTCAATGATCGCAAAAGAAGGATCGATGGTTTTCAGACTTTGCAAGACATTGGTATTCCCGATCATCTTCAACTCCTTATGGGTATAGGTCTGGGAAGAACCGGTAAAACTCTCTTTTTTCCTGGAATAAATACCGGTGATCACCACCTCTTCCATCTCCGTCGCTTCTTCTTTTAACACAACGGTCAAAGGTTCTGTATTCTTCAAAGTCATTTCAACCGAAGTCATTCCGATAAAAGAAAATACCAAAGTCTGGCCTACAGGATTCGGTAAGCTGATTTCAAAATCTCCGTTTACCCCCGTTGTCGTTCCTAAGGCCGTTCCTTTAATCATAACGGTTACACCCGGTAATGCATTCCCACTTTTGTCCATCACCTGACCGCTAATCCGCTTAGCCACTTGTACTGTCTGCGGGACAGCCGATTTCCGCAGAATAATCGTATTGTTATCTATTTCCGCCGTAAACCCCGTCCCCCTTAAAGCCTGCTCCAAAACTGCAGAAATCTCTTCATTCACAGCAGTGACAGTAATGCCTTTCAAATCTTTTGTTTTATTATAATCATAAATAAAACCCACATCGCACTGTCTTTTAATGGCTGAAATAAACTCTTCCAGTGTAGCATCCTTCAACTTCAAATTTAATCGCTGATGCTGGGAAAATGCGGTTGCATTCAGATTCAAATTGAATACTAAAAGCAAGGCCACCAACTGTGGGACATATAATGCCCATTTTTTACATCCTTGTTTTCTCATAAGTTAGCATTCTTTAGTTCAACATTATTTTAGTCGTTATCATCATTCCCTCACCAAAACGGTATTGCCTGTCGTAGTAAATTTGACATCGCTTGTTTTCTCAATCAAACGAAGAATATCACTGAAACTATCGAAACGTCTCAGTTCACCGGAAAAGACGACCTCTTTTACTTCCGGATTTTGGAAAAACACATGAAAATCATACCACCGGGAAAGCGTAGTCAATATATCCTCAAGACGTTTCCGGGTAAAAACATATTTTCCATCTTTCCAGGCAACATATTCATAGACATCGACAGTCCGCTTTTCAATTTTCCGGTTTTGCCGGTCACAAGCCAGCTGAAAACCCGGTTCCAAAAGAAATACCTCATCCGAAAAGCCCGGAAATTCTACTTGTACCTTCCCGTTAACCAAAGTGGTAGTCAGATTCTGGTCATCTGCATAATTCGTTATTCCGAAACTGGTCCCCAATACCCTGACATTTTGTATTCCCGTATGCACGATAAAAGGACAATTTGTATTTCGTGCTACTTCAAAATAGGCTTCCCCTTCCAGAAATACCTCCCGGGTAGTTCCGGTAAATACCTCCGGATATTTCAGGGTAGATTCTGAATTCAGCCAAACTCTCGTTCCATCTTCCAGAGAAATCTGAAATTCTCCTCCCCGGGGAACAATTACTTTATGCCAAGCCAAGGCAACCGGAATCAGCGTATCCGGCCGGAGATAATCCAAACAACAACTATCCACAATAATATTCTCAGAAATCCTGTTATTCCCCCCATATTCCAAGTTTGTCAGGTTATAAACCTTACCATCAGCCAGTTCCAGAATAGCATTCCGTTGGCCGGGACGGATCTGTATCTCCGCTTCCGAAGAAACGTTTTTTACATCTTGCGGCACAGTTAAAGGTATTACTCCCAACAAAATAATTATTGAAGCTGCTACCACACCACGCCATAACAGACGGTTACGTCCGGGCTTTAACCCCTGTTTATTTATCCGGCTCTGTAAATCAATCCACGCACGGTTCACTTCTGCACTATCCGGCCTTCCATCCTCTCGTAATTCATAAAAAGATTGTAGATTCCAATAATACCTCTGATGATCGATATCCTGCATCCACATCTCAAAATGTTTGACTTCCTCTTCTGTCAAACGGTTTTCCAGTTTTCTATAAAGTAATTCTATCGTTATTTCTTCTTTTTCCATGGTATTTCATTGAACTTAATCCCACTATCTCAAATGAAAAAGGGTCGATTCTTTTTGCGGGTTTTCGCAAAAAGAATAATGAACAATTCTTGGAAGCTTCGCTTCCATTAAAAAATAAAAGAGGGGAAAAAAATGAGAAAAGAAAAAGAGAATAGAGTCATTGATAATCAATTCGATAGGATCCATCCCTTGGGTATACTGTTTCATTGTCAATCAACCAGGTGCCCGCAGGGTCCAATGACTTTATAAACATTATGAACTTTATAAACTTTCAACTAAATTAAACGACCCTTTAAATTGTCGTATCAAATTATAATAACAGTCTATTTCAATTATCACCTCTAAAACGGACTCACCTATACTTTGTATGACAAGAATTTGACATTTTTATAAAAAATCATTTAAAAATTAAACTGTAACCCTACATACACCAATCTCCTCTGATATTCTTCCCACCCAAGGACAGATTTATAGTCAGTACTATACACAGGATAATTTCTATTTGATTTATCCAACATATTTGTAATTGTGAAAAATGCAAGTAAGTGACCTTTGTTTAACGGAAATATCTTATTGACGGTCAAATCCAATGAATGATAAGCCGTTACTTGTTCCGAATTATAGTCTCCATAAAGAGGAAACCATACATTATCACTAATATTTAAAGCATACTCAACAGGGGTGTAATATAAACCCGGGCGTGCAGAAAAATTTATCCCTATATTCCATTGATTTGCTGTACGCCAGACAATGGAGGTCCGGATGATATAATCCATATCATTGGCAGAACGATAACTCTTTTTCCCCAACCGGACACGGGAATCGATAAAAGTATAGGAACCTGCAAATGAAAATCGCCCTATCGTACGGGCAACAGAAAATTCCAAACCTTTCAGTCTTCGCTCCACAACAGCCTCTTTCCCATTCTCAGCAAAATAGTCCCGGGTATTTTCATTTTTTAGATAAGAAGAGAGTTTTAGATCAAAGTCATAAATATGACTTGTCAGGTCAACAGAATATTGACGGGAAGAATGTAAAGCAAAATTTTGGCTGTTGTATGCCGGAACATTATAAGTATGATATTTTCCGGCTGACAATAACAATGAAAATTTTTCATTCATATTCCATCGCCCCGCAACTTGCCAGGATATATAATCAGGTTGACTGGCTTCAGGAATATTTTTTCTGACCGCACCGCTGAAAAGTAAATGACGTACAGGTGTATACTTACAATAAAAATAACCTTCCCAGACACGGTTATAAAGTTTATCATCGGCCGTTACATCCTCTGCTTCATCCGAATAATCATAAAAATATTTGGGAAAAGTACCATAAAAATTAACCCGTGTATATTGATGTGTGAGTCCAGCCTGAAACCCCAGATTTCTAACAAAATACTTTGCGGCCAACGAGGTATACAAGCGGTTCTCCCGTGTCGAACCGTCCATGACACCAAATTGATAACCGCTTTTACAGAGATCTATGCCATTATTCAATTCAACCACTACACCACTTTGCAAGGCCGCAAAAGTAAGGCCTGCAACCTGAAACCAACGCCGGCTTGTTGCCTTACTTTCGTCCTTATAATTATATTGCTCTGTATCTGCCCGGTAGTACTCGTCGATAGCATATTCATAAAGATTGAATTTCAACCGAGGGGTTAACTGTAAATGGAGGTTCACCCCTCCATCCGTCGTATTGAAACGCTTCAAAAAATCTGTATTAGTATGATTCAGCCAGAGGTATGGAGCTGAAAATTGGTGATTAGCATATAATTGCAAGAAATTTTTATCCGATATCTTTTTACTGATCAGGATACCGGCATTCGCAAGCGATAAAGACAATTTCAAATCATTACGAGTGATGTGTTCAGGCGTTTCAATCTCTATCGCACCTGCAATCGAATTCCCTATTGTCAACGGAGGATTACCTGCATAAACTTTCATCTGGCCGATAAGTTCAGTATTGAAAACAGAAAAATTCCCGATACCGTTCAATTGGGTATTGCGTACCGGCTTCCAGACAGGCACCCCATTCAGCACCACAACGGAATGGTTGCCCGAAGATCCCCGTAATTCTGTATTCGCACTTTCCGATACGTTGGTAGACGCCGCCATCACAGATACTGCTTTCAAAGGATCGGCCCCTGAAGCAGGAGAAAGATAAATATCGATACTCTCCAAACGTTCTACTGCAAAATCCTCCGATATACTCGGCCCCATGACGATAACATCATCAAGCTGAATATTGGATTCCTGCAAAACAATATGAATTTCATTCCGGTCAGTTAACACAGAAACAGGAATTTGCCGATTACGGAATCCGACAAACGACACCTGTAAAACATCGGTTTGCAGAATGTGAGCTGAGATTTTAAAAGTACCGTTTATCTTACAAGTAGTCGCCGCAACCCGTGTACCGTCACGCATAAGCATCACAACAGCCCCGGCCAAAGGTGTTCCGTCAATATCTTGAACAACTCCCTGTATATAAGCATTTTGTGCAGACAAACCAACAGGGATAATGAATACGAACACCAATATCAAATAAAATTTATCCCTAACAGAAGTGTAAACCCGGAATGTCATCCTTTCTCTTATAAACCTGAGCACCTCAGAATAGCTATTTTCATATTTTTGATCACACCCTATAAAATCGGATATACCGGCAAATTCTATAACTGTCATGAACGGCTCCATGATACAGGATAATATTCTTATAATTAATAACCGATACGCTTGAATCTTTTATCATCCGGAAATTTATTCCGGGCATCCTGTTTCAATTTTTCAAAAAGTTCCTGATCCCCATCATCCTTCCGGTTCTTGTAATAGGATAACAAGAAATAAAAAGCATCTCCTTTTCCCCAGGTAGGGTCGAATTCATTTTCTGAAGTACGGTCAGGAAGAGCTATTGCTTTTTTGAAATATGCTTCACATTTACTTTTTCCACCATAAAGCTCCGGTGTATAATAATTATTTATACCCAAAACCAGATAGGCCCGTAAATTATCACCATCCAATTCAATAGCCTTCTGCGCCATCGTTTTAGCTTGATTACTCAATTTAATAGTCGCCAACCATCCTGAAAAATTTATTTGATAATTTTTTAACATACCTAGCAGGGCATAATCTTCAGTTGTCTTGCCTTTTGTAGATTCCAGTATCTCAATCGCCTTTTCCGTAAATTTTTCAGCGTCTTCCTCTTTTTTCAATACCCTGGAAAGTATAGCACATTTATAATAAGCATAAGCTTCCCAATAGGATAAATAACGATTATTACCCTTAGTATTGTAATTTCTCAATTCCCGTACAATCTTTCCTATGGAGTCGATTTTTACTGTATTTACATTTGAGTCGATACGATACTGGAAATCTTGAGCCGAAACCAGATTTACAAGGAAACACAGAAATAAAATAAAAATAACTTTCATGACTTATTGTTTATAATAAACATCGGATTTTCATCCGACAGTTTGTTTCAATTACAGATAAGACGAGCTTATTTTTATTTTGAGTGACAAAAATTTGATATTTCTTCTGATTTTCAACAAAAATCAGGATTTTCTTTTCTGACGATATGGAAATAAAATAACACCAGGGCATTCAAATCATCGGCAAGTAGTTCACGCAATTTTTTATATCCACGGAAAATCTGTGTTTTTATGGTATTTATAGATATTCCCAATTCAACGGAGATTTCGGTATATTTCTTTCCATCGATGATATGCATACGTACGATCTGGCAGCACTGCAAAGGTAAAGAATCGATAGCTTCATGGATCTTGCGGGTCAGTTCTTCACTGATCACCTCATCCACATCGGCAGCATACATCATCGCTTCTGCCATCAGTAGCTTATTGTTATCCCGAACTTTCAAATGCCGCAGATAATCCAATGCAGCATTTCGTGAAGAGGTATATAACCAGGATTTAATATTTACCTCTGAGGAAAAATAAGGATAACTCTTATATAATTTCAAAAAGACATCCTGCACCAAATCTTTAGCCAGTTCCCGTTCTCCGACATGCCGTTCCACAAAAGGCAGCAATACCGGATAATATTCCCGGAAGATCTTTTCAAAAGAGGCTGTATGAGGTGAAATTTGCCGGTTTGTCATATTTTACAATGGTCAACGAAACGATTTAGTGCGAACAAATATACCACATTTATCTAAATTTTTGACAAAATAATCATAACTTGGCAAACAAATTATAATTGTATCCTTGTTATGCAGAATATCCTTTTCTTTTTGCTTTGTGCACTTCTGACCGGTTGTCATGCCGGGACTTCCCGACCCGAATTACCTGAAATGGTAGAATATAGCGGGCCCAATGCTTCTTCGCTAAGGACTTTTATCGAATCGATAGAAGTGATCAAACTGGACCACCGGGAATCGATCACGGTGGGGGCATATAATGCGATTCGTTCGGACAGTAATAGTTTTTATGTCGGTGACATGCTGAACGGGAGTAATCTTGTTTACCGGTTCGACAGGAAGGGAGAATTTTTAGATTCTATCGGAAAAATCGGAAGAGCACCGGGCGAATACCTGGGATTGAGCGACTTTTACAGTGATCCCGAAACAGACGAGCTCTATATTTTGTCGGGACAAGATGTGCAACTCTACCGCTATCATAAAAACGGTCGGTTCATAGACCAAAGAGAGGTCCCGGACAGAACACAGAGTTTTATCAAACTAGGTCCGCAATTCTGGTTTTACGAGGGGTATAACAATGGAAAATATCCTGAACGACTGACACAGACCGATTCGGCTTTGCAAGTGATGGGGAAATACCTTCCGATGGAAACCAGGACACTGGAAGCCAGTATCGGCCCTTTGCTCACCCAGCATCGAAACGAAGCTTATCTTTTCACCGCCCTCGAACCGGTGATTTACCGGATTATCCCCGGCAGTGCCGTTCCTTTCCTGAAATTCGATTTTGGGAAATATAACGTCCCGGAAAGTTATTGGGAAACGGAAAATGCCATGCAGGCATTTACGGATTTAAGTCAGAAAGGATTTATAAGTATCGCCGGTTTTATGATGAACGACGATTATATCGTCACGGAACTCAATCAGCAAACCGGGATGGAGGATTCGGAGTGTTATTACCTATTGGGCATCAAGGAACGGCATAACGGTAAATGGAACTGGATCCGCCAACGTGCAGAAGAAAATAAACTGATCGCCGACAATCAACCCGCCCCCAAGGTAAGCAATCGTCCGGAATGGTATGCCAAAAAACTCAAAGGCTTCACACAAGACGGTAAGTTGATGATCTTTTTATCGGGTTACGAGCTGGAACGTTTGACAGCAAAAGACAGGCAGTTGATACAAAATCCGGAAATATTGGAAAATGCCGACCCGGAAATGGATATGTTTTTATTTCTTTGTAGTTTAAAATAATGAAAAATCAAACCGATATGGAACATGATGTATTTATCAGTTATTCGAGAAAAGACGAAGAATTGGTGAAAAAGATCAGAGCTGCATTGACGCAAGCGAATATATCTTATTGGATAGATAAAGAGGAGATAAAAAGAGGGACTTCTTATGCCAAAGCGATCTCACAGGCTGTGTATAATAGTAAGATTTTACTTTTTATATGGTCGGAGCATTCGAATAATTCCGAGAATACGGCGAACGAGATTAGCCTGGCACTGGAATTCGAGAAAAATATCGTCCCGTTTAAGATCTCCAAGAAGCTGGGACCCAGCGATATGACCTATCACTTATTGAAATTGGACCGGATAGATGCTTGTCCATTCGAAAGCCATCATATTCAAGAGCTTGTCGCCTCGATCGCCCAATGCCTCGGACGTGGGTTAACTCCGTCTTCGACAACATCCGGCACTTCGGGAAGCACTCCTATTTCGAATACTTTTACCTCCTCCTCTACGGCTTCCAATACTTCAAAGATGGAAACCCATAAGTTCGACAATGGGAGCTATACCGGAGAAATGGCAGATGGAAAATTCAACGGACAGGGGACTTATTGCTGGACCGACGGGGGTAGATATGAAGGACAATGGAAAAACGGGAATATGCACGGACGGGGTATTTTTTATTATGCCAACGGAAGCAAATATAAAGGAGATTGGGTAAACGATAAGAAACAAGGCTGGGGAACTTACGACTGGCAAGACGGAAGCAGGTACGAAGGGCAATGGAATGGTGACTATATGCATGGTCAAGGCGTTTTTTATTATGCCAACGGGGATAAATACGACGGACAATGGGAGAATGATCACAAACAAGGACCAGGCATTTATTATTTTGCCGATGGCAGTAAATACGACGGACAATGGGAGAACGGCAAAAAACAAGGACAGGGAACTTACCAGTGGAAAAGTGGAAGCAGGTATGAAGGGCAATGGAAAAATGATTGTATGCACGGTCAGGGAACACTTTATCATCCCGATGGTAGCAAATATAAGGGACAATGGGTGAATGACAAACAACAAGGAGAGGGGATTTATTATTATGCCAATGGTTGTCGGTATGAAGGACAATGGTTTGACGATAAGAAACAGGGACAAGGGACGTTCACGTGGGTCAATGGGGATAAATACGTAGGACAATGGATGAATGATCGTATGCACGGTCAGGGTATTTATTATCATGCCGACGGAAATAAATATGAAGGGCAATGGGTAAACGATATGAAACAAGGACAAGGGACGTTCACCTGGAATAACGGAGATAAATATACAGGCCAATGGATGAATGACAGACGACACGGACAGGGGACCTATACCTGGGCCGACGGTACCCGGAATTCGGGCATCTGGAAGGAAGGTAAATTTATCGGATAATCCGGGGAAGATAACTATATTTACTTTATTTATCCTTATTCCGGCATTTTTATTCGACTTCTTTCTATCTTTGCGGCAGGATAAAAAGAACAGAGGGGCAGGAAAAAGAAGGGGGAAAGATGGATTTAAAAATTTTCGACAGATAAAAAATGATTTCAGTAGACGGACTTACGGTAGAATTCGGTGACAGAGCCCTCTTTAAAGATATTTCCTTTCAGATCAATGAGAAAGACCGGATAGCCCTGATGGGAAAAAACGGTGCAGGGAAATCCACCCTTCTGAAAATCCTGGCAGGCCAGCGCAAACCGAGCCGGGGCAGTGTATCGGCGCCGAAAGATACCGTGATCGCCTATCTCCCGCAGCATCTGATGACCGAAGACGGACGTACCGTATACGAAGAAGCTTCGCAGGCTTTTGCCCCTCTTTTCGCAATGGAGAAAAGGATCGACGACCTGAACCGTCAGCTGACCGAGCGTACCGATTACGACTCACCCGAATATTATAAATTGATCGAAGAGGTTTCTGCTCTGAGCGAGAAATATTATAGTATCGATCTCACCCATTTCGAAGCAGATGTCGAAAAAACACTGCTAGGACTGGGGTTCAAACGGGAAGACCTGCAACGTCAGACCAGCGATTTCAGCGGAGGCTGGCGGATGCGGATCGAACTGGCCAAAATGTTACTCAAAAATCCGGATGTCCTGCTTTTAGACGAACCCACCAATCATCTGGATATCGACTCGATCCAATGGCTGGAAGAATTTCTGATCAGCAACGGAAAAGCTGTCGTCGTTATTTCTCACGACCGTACATTCGTCGATAACATCACCACCCGGACCATCGAAGTCACGATGGGACGGATCTACGATTATAAGGTGAATTACTCCAAGTACCTGGAGCTACGTAAAGACCGCCGGGCCCAACAACAAAAAGCCTATGACGAACAACAAAAAATGATCGCCGAAACCAAAGATTTTATCGAGCGGTTTAAAGGCACTTACTCTAAAACCCTGCAAGTGCAATCGCGGGTAAAGATGCTCGAAAAGCTAGAGCTGATCGAAGTGGACGAAGAAGATACCTCTGCCCTGCGCCTGAAATTTCCTCCTTCTCCCCGTTCGGGCAGCTATCCGGTAATCGCCCAGGAATTGTCGAAATATTACGGGGATCATCTGGTGTTCAAAGAGGCAGGGTTCACCATTCAAAGAGGAGAAAAGGTGGCTTTCGTAGGACGCAACGGGGAAGGAAAATCTACGCTCGTAAAATGTATTATGGGGGAGATTACGGATTATACCGGTAAACTCACACTCGGCCACAATGTACAAATCGGTTATTTCGCCCAAAACCAGGCCTCTCTTCTGGACGAAGAACTGACTGTTTTCCAGACGGTGGATGACGTTACCCCTTCGGAGCTGAAAAGTAATACCAAAAACCTGCTGGGCGCTTTTATGTTCAGCGGAGACGATATCGACAAAAAAGTGAAGGTACTTTCGGGCGGAGAGCGCACCCGTCTGGCTATGATCAAACTGCTTCTTCAACCGGTCAACCTGTTGATCCTCGACGAACCGACCAACCACCTGGACCTGAAAACGAAAGATATACTGAAAAATGCTTTGATCGATTTCGACGGCACACTGATCGTCGTATCCCATGACCGGGATTTCCTCAACGGACTGGCCCAAAAGGTCTACGAATTCGGAAACGGTAAAGTCACCGAACACCTGGAAGATATCAACGGATTCCTGCGAAAGAAAAAAATGGAGAATCTCCGGGAGATCGAATCCCGGAAATCCTGATCAGGGTACACTCCCGATGTACATTTTTTGACATCCCTATGAACAACCGCCTCCCAATACCTGATACAATTGTACCGTAGCCAGTAATTCGTCGCGGATAGCCGTATTGAGGCCGATCTGGGCATCGAAATATCCACGCTGGGCATCCAATACATCGAGATAACTGATCACTCCGTTGATGTATTGCAAAGTAGCCAGATCGAGATTAGAACGGGCCGACTGTTCGAGATGTTCGCGGGATTCACGGATTTCACGACTTTTACGGGAGTTGACCAAGGCATTGCTCACTTCGGTGAAAGCCTGGAGCACCACTTTCTGATAATTGTAGGTTTCCTGTTCCTGCACAGCTCTGGAAGCTTTTAAACGCGCTCTGTTTTTTCCCAGATTAAACACCGGTGCCAATAATTCACCACCGACAAAAAAGTAAGGTGCTTTCAGAAAATCGGTCAGATCGCTGCTCTCGAGGTCATAATGTCCGGTTAAAGTAAATTTCGGGAACATGCTGGTATAAGCCACACCGACTTTGGCATGAGCCGCTTTCAACCGATATTCGGCCTGGCGGATGTCGGGCCGTCTTTCCAGGATTCGGGAAGATAATCCCACCGGCAGAGCGGTCATCAACTGCTGCTGACCGATACTTTTCCCTCTCGCCACTTCTCCGGGATATTCTCCGGCCAGTAAAGTAATCTGATTCTCTTTGAGGCGAATCTCCCTCTCTAATCCCGGTACCAGGGTTTGGGTTCTGGCCAATTCGACCTGTGCCTGACGCAAGGGATTTTCGGAAGTCAATCCTCCCTCGAACCTGAGCTTTGCCAGACGTACTCCTTCCTGCCGGGCCGCCAGTGTCTGCCGTACGATGGCCAGTTCCTGATCTAAAGCGATCAACTCGAAATAAGCCTGCGCCACTTGGGCAACCAGAGCCGACTGCAAAGCCTGCCTGCCTTCGACGCTCTGCAAATATTCGGCCAGAGCGGCCTGACCGGCCCAACGTAGTTTTCCCCACAAATCGACTTCCCAGGATGCCAACACTTTTCCTTCAAAAGTATTCCCAGGCGTTTCATCGTATTCCCGCTCGGCAGACACGGTAGCCTCTGCCTTGGGGAAAAGGTCGGCTTTAGCGATACGACGGAGTTCCATCGATTCTTTCACTTTGGCCGCAGCGATCATCAGGTCTTTGTTTCCTTCCAATGTTTTCCGGATCAACTGCCGGAGTACCGGATCGGTATATAAATCGGCCCATCGGATATCACCGGCCGAAACCGAATCGGGCACCGTTCCTTCGATCTGTTCCGGCAAGCGGAGTTCGGGCCGGGAGTAATGCTTTCCCAGTTTACAGGAACTCACTCCCAATACCAGCAATACAATAGCGAGGGTATAAATTTTCTTCATCATTTTACGCTTTTCGTTTTTACTCTAATCTTTTCTTTGAATTTATAAACCATTACAAAGAAAAAAGGTACCAATACTATTCCGATGGTAATGGCTGCAATCATACCGAAGAACACACCGGTCCCGATCGAATGGCGGCTGGCCGACCCCGGTCCGGATGCCATGACCAGAGGCAACATACCCAACACAAAGGCCAGCGAAGTCATCAGGATCGGACGGAAACGCAACATGGCCGCATTTTTGGCAGCGACAACCACATCGACCCCTTTGTCGACTTCCATCTTGGCAAACTCCACAATCAAAATCGCATTTTTAGCAGCCAGACCGATCAAAGTCACCAAACCGATCTGGAAATAGATATCGTTCTCGAGCCCAAATCCCAGAATGCCCAGATAAGCCCCCAAAGCAGCAACGGGCAACGACAGCAAGACAGCCACCGGCACCAGCCAACTTTCGTATAAAGCAGCCAGAAAGAGGAAGACGAACAGGAATACCAGAGTCAATACCAGCCCCAGCTGTCCCTCGGCTTTTTTCTCCTGATAAGACAAACCGCTCCATTCGACACCGATATTCTCGGGTAAATGAGTCTTGGCAATGTTTTCCATCTTACGCATCACCTCACCCGAACTATATCCCGGAGCTGCCGCCCCCCGGACAACTGCCGTCGTGAACATATTGAAGCGCCGGATATTTCCCGGACCTGTCGTATATTCGGCATCTCCCAAAGCAGTCAGAGGCACCATATCCCCTCCCGCCGTCTTTACAAAGAACATATTGATATTGTCTTTATGTGCCCGGTAAGGAGCTTCGGCCTGAATATATACCTTATAAACCCGGTTAAACATATTGAAATCGTTCACATAAACCGATCCGGTGTAGGCTTTCATCGTCGAAAAAATATCGGACATCGGGATACCCAGGAATTTGGCTTTGTCCCGGTCGACATCAAAATACAGCTGAGGAATTTCGGCCTGTAACGAAGACGACAGACCGGTGAAAGCTTTACTCTCGGCAGCATACTTCATCAGGGTATCGACCGCTTCGACCAGATTTTCGAAAGTAGCCCCATTCCGGGCTTCGACCTGCATCTCGAATCCACCGGCAGTACCTAAGCCTGGAATAACAGGTGGTTTCGACAAATAAACCCGGGCCTCGGGATATTGCTTCAACTCTTTGCGGGTATCTTCCATCACCTGATCGATCTCCATACCGTTTCCTTTACGCTTTTCCCACGATTTCAGAATCACCGTCAGTTCAGAGCGGGCCTGGTTGGTTCCTACCCGGGGACTGGAACCGGTCACATTCTGTACATAACCGACTGCAGGATGAGCTTTCAGAAATTCTACCGCCCGATCCGTCACCAGGCGTGTACGCTCGAGTGTAGCCCCTTCGGGTAATTCCAGTTCAACCTTGAAATAGCCCTGATCTTCTTCAGGCATAAAACTACCCGGAACCACCCGGTTCAATACAAAGATGAAAACAAGTACCATCCCGAAACCGGCCAGGATACGGCGGGGATTGGCGATCGCTTTACCGATTATCCCTACATATTTCCGGTTTCCGGTAGCCAGCCAACGGTTGATCATTCCGAAAATACGGTTTTTAGAGGGTGCGGAAGGACGCAGCAAGAGCGCACACATCGCCGGACTCAGCGTCAAAGCGACCACAGTCGATATCAACACCGAAACGACAATGGTAATGGCAAACTGCCGGTAAAGCAAACCGGTAATCCCCCCCAGGAAACTAACCGGAATAAATACCGCAGCCAGCACGAGAGAGGTGGCGATCAACGCCCCGGTCAATCCCCGCATAGCTTTCTTCGTAGCCTCGTAGGGGCTCAAACCTTCTTTTTCCATATAACTCTCGACCGCTTCGACAACTACAATGGCATCGTCGACCACGATACCTATCGACAAAATCAATCCCAACAGAGTAAGTAAATTGAGCGAAAAGCCCAAAACCAACATCACCCCGAAAGTTCCGATCAACGATATCGGCACAGCAATCAGGGGCACCAGAGAAGCGCGCCAGTTCTGGAGCGAAAGAAACACCACCAACACCACCAGCAACAGCGCTTCGAACAAGGTTTTATACACCTCGTGGATAGACTCGGAAATGTAGCTGGTGATATCGAAAGGGATTTCGTAATCGAGCCCTTCGGGAAAATTCTTACTGATCTCTTTCATCGTTTCGCGCACCTGCCCGGCCACTTCGACGGCATTCGCACCGGGAAGGGTATAAATCCCGAGTACTGCGGCATTTTTACCGTTCATACCACTCTCGGTGGAATAGGAAGAAGCCTCGAGAGAGACCCGGGCAACGTCCCTCAAACGTACGATAGAACCGTCGGGATTCGCTCTGACCACAATCTCTTCGAATTCATTGACTGTAGACAAACGCCCCTGGGTAGTGATCGGAATGGTAATATCCTGTCCGGAAATAGGCTGCTTGCCCAATTCGCCGGCCGCCGACTCACGGTTCTGGTCTTTGAGGGCATCCTGCAAATCTTTTACCGTCAGTCCGAAATTAGCCATCCGGTCGGGCATCACCCAGATACACATACCATAATAACGGCTTCCGATATTGGAAACCCGTCCTACCCCGGGGATACGCCTCAGGATATCCAGGACATTGATCGTCGCAAAATTACTGAGATAGATTTCGTCGAAACGGGGATCGTCGGAAGTCAGGGTCAGGGTCATGAGCTGATTCGAAGATTGCTTTTCGACGGAAATACCGTTCTGCACCACCTCGGCGGGCAAGCGCGACTCGGCCAGTTTCACCCGGTTCTGGATTTCTACGGCAGATAATTCGGGATTGGCCGAAATGTCGAAGGTGACATTGATTGACAAACCGCCGGAATTGGAACTGCTGGATTCCATGTAGAGCATTCCCGGCGTCCCGTTGAGTTCCTGCTCGATGGGGGTCGCCACAGCCTGCGAGACAGTCTGTGCACTAGCTCCGGGATAGGAGGCCGAAATTTTCACCATAGGAGGTGTAATCTGCGGGTATTGATCCACCGGCAACAAATAGAGGCCGATACATCCTACCACGACAATCAATATGGATAATACCGCCGAAAAGATAGGGCGGTCTATAAAGAATTCAACTTTCATCTTACTTCGTTTATTTCGTCTGTATTTTCTTCTTTTTTAGCCACCGTGCGGGGAGCCAAAAGATCACCGGGAGAAAGTTTGTGTTGTCCCTCGGTCACGACCATTTCATCAGGTCCCAATCCCCTCTCTACCACCACAAAATTACCGACTTCGGGTCCGGTTTCGATAAACCGTTTCTCGGCAGTACTATCCCTGCGCATAACATAAACATGAGCACCTCCCTTCTCGATAATAATTGCGCGGGCAGGTACCACTACGGCGTTTTCGCGCACATCGAGCAGCAATTTGACTTTGGTAAACTGTCCGGGCAGCAGTTTCCGCCCGGGATTGGCCAGTTCGGCTCTCACCCCGAAAGTACCTGTCTTGGGATCGACCTGAGGTTCGGCAAAGTCGACCAGGCCCTTCTCCGGATAAACAGAATTATCGGCCAGGGTGACCGTAATCGAGGGCTGCCAGGAACGGGTAGCGTCCTGCTCGCCTAATCTCACATTACGCTGCTGGCTGCGGAGATAATCGAGGGCGGTGAGGCTAAAATCGACCAACACGGTATCGCTGGCCACGACGGTCGCCAATAGCGACTTGGAGCCGGGGCCCACCAAGGTACCGATATCGGCATGCCGTTCGCTGATGTATCCCGAAATGGGCGAACGTACCGTCGTATATCCCAGCTCCATCTCTGCCTGTGCCAGATCGGCTTTACTCATGGCTACGTTCGCTTTAGCACTTTCGTAAGCGGCAATGGCATTATCCAGGTCCAACTGGCTGGCTGCATTCTGTTCGTATAAAGGACGCAAACGCTCTACATCGCGTCCGGTTTTCAACTCCTGGGCTTCGTCTTTTTTCAGCTGAGCCGCAGCTTTATCGGCCCGCGCTTTATATAAATCGGGATTGATAATAAACAAGGGCTGATTACGCTCTACCCGTTTCCCTTCCTCAAAAAGCATCTTTTCCAGATAGCCTTCTACCCGGGCATGTACTTCCACAAATTGCCGGGCCCTGATCCGCCCTACATAATCACCGAATATCTCTACATCATCGACCCCCACTTTCTCAACTACTACGGGAATTCCTTCACGTATCTTATCTTTTTTACAACCCACCACTCCCAACAGGAGCACACAGGCAAAACCACTCAGCCAATTATTAACCCTCATATTTATCTGTTTAATTTATTTATACTTGCTATTTCCTCGCTTATGAAAAATATATACCATTTTTCAAGTATAAAAGTTATGCATTGGCTGTCAGCATACTATATATTCAAATCTTTTCCCCGGGGAACTTGTTTTTGTGGAATAATTCCACAAACGAGCTGAATTATTCCACAACATTCGCTATTTCGTTTTCGTATAGGGATTTGTAATTTAAACGATATTTTAACCGATCCGATATGAGACGAATCTTATTTCTGTTATTTTTAAGCCTGATCTTAGGGGGCCGGTCAAAAGCCCAGCAAGACCCGGTACTCGATCTGCAACAAACGATGCCTTCAGAAGACAGTTGGTGGCAATTTTTCGGAGATTCGACACTTATCCGTCTGATCGACAAATCTGTAGCCAATAATTATAATCTGCAGAATGCAGTAAAAAATATCCAATTGGCGAAATCGCGCTGGCGGTCACAACAGGGCCATTTTTTCCCGAGTTTCAGCGCTTCGGCCCAATATACACCGGAAAAAAGCAGTCTGGGCATCGACCATGCCGATAATTACTACCACATCGGGCAGGCCGGTATAGAAATGAATTGGGAAATCGATGTGTTCGGCAATATCCGGAAAGGAGCCAAAGCCCAAAAAGAATATTACCTGGCTTCACAGGAGGATTACCGGGGTACAATGGTCTCGCTCGCCTCAGAAGTGGCGATGGCTTATATCCGTCTGCGCACTTACCAGCAACAACTGGAAGTTGCCCGTAATAACCTGGAATCCCAGGAGGAGATTCTCCGGATCAATGAAGCCAAACTGGCGGCCGGACTGACTTCCAACCTAACGGTGGCGCAATCGAAAGGCCTGTGGCTACAAACGAAGGCAACCCTTCCCGGACTGGAAGCCTCGGTCTACTCGGAAGTGAATACACTGGCTGTCCTGACCGGAGAGTATTCGGATTCTTTACGGCAAGCTTTACTGCAAGTGCACCCTCTCCCCCAAGGCAACCCGATCCTTATGCAAGGAATCCCGGCCGAACTGATCCGGCGGCGCCCGGATGTCCGCTCGGCCGAACGGACGATGGATGCACTGGCAGCCGCAGCAGGAGCAACACGGGCAGACTGGTGGCCGAAATTCTATCTAACGGGCGCTTTCGGGTATGGCAACGAATATTACAAACAGTTTTTCAAGAAGGAGAACATGACGTGGCAAATCAGCCCGAGCATCAAATGGACGATTTTCAGCGGGCGCCAGATCGCCCAGGCTAACCGGCAGGCCCAAATCCAACTGGACGAAGGGATCAATACGTATAACCAAACTCTGCTCACAGCTTTGCAAGAGGTAGACGATGCCTTATCGTCATATAATAAATCACTCCAACAACTGGATGCAGACCGGCTTGCTCTGCAGGAAATTAAACTGACGCTGGAATATGCAATGGACCTGTATAAGAAAGGACTGACCAATTACCAGAATGTACTGGACTCACAACGCAATGTATTGAACTACGAAAATGTGTATGTGAATTCGCAGAGTGCAACCCTGCTCTATATGATACAGGTGTATAAGGCACTGGGGGGAGGAGTGGAAAAATAAAGTTAAAGGCTAAAAGCGAATTAAAAAAATCATTGTTATGAAAAAGATGATCGTTCTGATGATTGGTTTGGGAGTGATATTGGGAGGTTGCAGGAAGAAAGAGAAACAGGAAGCCGCAAGCGGACAAGCGGCCCCGGAGATTTTAGTGAACAGACCTGCCCAACACGATGTCGTGTATACGTATCAGTATCCGGCTTATCTGGAAGCCGTGCAAACGGTGAATCTGGTGGCCCGGGTATCGGGATTCCTGGAAAAGATGAATTATATCCCGGGAGTGCCGGTAAAAGCAGGCCAGTTGTTGTTTGTCATCGAACCTCAACCCTATCAGGATCAGTTGAAAGCGGCACAGGCCGAAATGAAGAGTACAGAGGCACGTCTGGCTTACGCCAGGGCACAATACGAGAAGATGAAAGAAGCGATGCCTAGCCGGGCTATCAGTGAGATCGACTTCATCCAGGCCGAATCGGATTACCATTCGGCGATAGCGAATCTTCAGAATGCCCGGGCACAATTGAATACTGCTCAGACTAATCTGAATTATTGTTACATCAAAGCTCCTTTCGACGGACGGGTATCCCGGAACCTGGTGGACCTTCAGAACTTTGTCGGAGGAGCGGTACAACCGGTCACCCTGGCTACGATGTATAAAGATAAGTATATGTATGCTTATTTCAATATGGCTTATGCCGAGTTCGAACAAATTCCTCCGGTGACCAATCCGCTGGTATCGAAAGATTCGGCCCTGGCGCTGACGGTCATCAATGCTGCGGACACCAGCCGTTATTGGAAAGGCGAGCTCGACTATACTTCGCCGAACGTCGATCTGCAAACCGGGACGGTGACCGTACGGGCCATTCTCGAAAATCCGAAAGAAGAATTATTAAGCGGGATGTATGTTAAAATCCGGCTTCCCTATAAAGTGGTAAAAGATGCTTTACTGATACCGGAGGCTTCGATCGGCACGGGACAGGCAGGCCGCTATGTCTATCTGGTGGATGAGAACAACCGGGTGGTGCAGCAAACCGTCAAAGTCGGGGTATTGAGTAACGACGGCATGCGGGAGATCGTCAGTGGTGTCACTCCGGACGACCGTTATGTTGTGGAAGCCCTGATGAATGTGCGTCCGGGCATGACCGTGAAACCAGTGAGAGAAAAAACAAAACGTTAATCTATTCCTATGTTCAGTACATTTTTCATTAACCGCCCTATATTCGCTACGGTCCTGTCTATCCTTATCGTGATCGCAGGACTGGTATCTTTACGTGGTCTGCCGGTAGAACAATATCCGACGATCACTCCTCCGACAGTCGTTGTCCGGGCCTCCTACCCCGGAGCCAATGCCAGTACAATCGCCGACATGGTAGGCACCCCGATCGAGCAACAAGTGAACGGCGTAGAGGGTATGCTTTATATGTCGTCGACTTCGTCGAGCACAGGCAGCTACCAGCTGACCATCACTTTCGAAGTGGGAACCGACCTGGATATGGCCACCGTGCTCGTAGAAAACCGGGTGAACATGGCCCTGAGCACTTTACCGCAGGAGGTGACCCAGATCGGGGTCACTACGACCAAGGAATCGACCAACGTCGTGATGTTTCTGTCACTGACCTCGGATAGTCCGCAATACGACGCTCTTTTTCTCTCTAATTATGCGGCCCTGAATATCACCAACGAATTGGGCCGGGTAAAAGGAGTAGGTAATGTGGGCTTGTTCGGCATGGGCAAATACAGTATGCGTATCTGGCTGGATCCGGATCAGCTGACTATCCGGGGCATCACTCCGGCGGATATCGTATCGGCCATTCAGGGCCAGAATATCCAGGTTACAGCGGGCAGCGTGGGATCGGAACCCTTAGTCCGCAAAGAAGCCTACCAATACACCCTCGAAACCCAAGGATTACTGATCGATGAAGAAGAATTCGGCAATATCATCGTCAAGGCCCTTCCCGACGGCAAATACCTTCGCATCCGTGACCTGGCCACTATAGAGCTCGGACGTGAAAGCTACAGCTCCACCGCCACCCTGAAAGGCGGAGCCGTCGCAGCAATCGCCGTCTATCAGCTTCCGGGAGCCAACGCCCTGGACGTGGCACAACGGGTGAAAAAAGAGATGGACAAACTGGCCTCCTATTTCCCCGAAGGGGTGCAATACAGCGTGACCCTCGATACGACGGAATTTATCAATGCCTCGATTTCAGGAATATACGAAACCCTGATCACCGCCTTTATCCTGGTTTTACTGGTTATTCTGATCTTCCTCCAAAACTGGCGGGCGATGCTGATTCCGCTGATCACGATTCCCGTCTCGCTGGTCGGGACTTTCACCTTCATGGCGATGCTGGGATTTTCCATCAATACGCTGACTCTCTTCGGGCTGGTACTGGCTATCGGGCTGGTAGTAGACGACGCCATTATCATCGTAGAAAACAGTTACCGGCTGATCGAAACCGGCCGGTATCCCACCGTAAAAGAGGCGGTGATCCAGGCCATGAAGGAAGTGTCGGGAGCTGTTGTGGGTATTGTGCTCGTACTGTTGGCCGTATTTATTCCCACGGCCTTTATCGGCGGCATCACCGGCCAGTTGTACAAACAATTCGCCCTGACGATCGCCATCTCGACGGTAATCAGCGGGTTCAACGCCCTCACCCTGAGCCCCGCACTTTGTGCCCTGTTTCTGAAACCCAAACAGCCGGCCAAATTCTTTCTCTTCAAAGCTTTCAACCGGTTTTTTGAAAAGACAAACCATGGTTATACCTGGGTGATCACTCACTTCATGCGTAAATCGCTGATGACTTTTATCGTCTTTTTGATCCTTTCGGTGCTGGCTTTCTGGGGATTTATCAAATGGCCGCGTACTTTTATCCCGGAAGAAGACCAGGGGTATTTCATCGCTTTCATGCAACTGACCGACGGTGCTTCGTCGAGCCAGACGGCTACGGCCCTGCAAAAAGCGTCGGCCGTACTGAACCAAATGGAAGGCATCGAAACCTATATCACGATCAACGGCTTTTCAATGATGAGTAATGCAAACGCTTCGAATGCCGCCACGCTGTTCGTGATGCTCAAAAACTGGGACCAACGGAAATCTCCGCAGTTAAGCGCCCAAAGCCTGGTGAACCAATTCAACGGTATGGCCTATGAAGCGATACCGGAAGCCAGAACCTTCGCCGTCTTACCGCCGGCCATCCCGGGATTGGGCGAAAGCAGCGGGTTTGAAGTCATGCTGGAGGATATCAACAACTACGGCCCGCAAGAACTGCAACGCATGACAGACGAACTGATGCTCGCCGGCAACGAGACCCCGGGTCTCTCTACCGTCCAGTCGATGTTCAGCGCCAGTGTACCCCAGTATTACCTGAATATCGACCGGAACAAAGTAGAGCTGATGCAGATTCCGCTAAGCGAGGTGTTCAATACGATCGGCACATACCTCGGTTCCACCTATGTCAACAATTTTGTGAAATTCGGCCGCACTTACCAGGTGAAGGTCGAGGGTGCCCCCGACAGCCGGGCTCTGGTAACCGACCTACGCCTATTGAATGTCCGCAACTCCAAGGGCGACATGATTCCCCTTTCGGCCTTTACTACTATCGAGACGCGGATCGGAGCAGAGAGCCTGACGAAATACAACACTTACGTATCCGCCCTGATCTCGGGTGCCGCAGCAGACGGTTATAGCTCGGGAGAGGCGCTGAATATTATGGCCAAACTGATCCGGGAGAAAGTGGGACGCTCCTTCGGTTATGAATGGACTTCTATGGCATATCAGGAAGAAAATGCGAGTTCGTCCACCTCCATCATCTTTATACTGGCCATCGTGGTGGCTTTCCTGATCCTGGCAGCCCAATACGAGAGCTGGACGGATCCTTTTGCAGTGATCATGGGTTTGCCTATCGCCCTGCTGGGAGTAGTGATCGGAGTGATGGTCATGAATCTTCCGATCAGCGTTTACACCCAAATCGGAGTAGTGCTTCTGATTGCCCTGGCGGCGAAAAATGCCATCCTGATCGTAGAATTCGCCCGGGATTACCGGGCTGCAGGCAAGTCGACCGAAGAATCGGCGATCGAAGGCGGACGCGTACGTCTCCGCCCGATCCTGATGACCTCTTTTGCTTTCATCCTCGGCACTTTCCCACTGGTGATTTCGACCGGAGCCGGAGCTTCGAGCCGGATCTCGCTCGGTATCGCCGTTTTTGCCGGTATGTTGATGACCTCCCTCGTAGGCACCTTGTTTATTCCCAATTTCTACCTGATGATGGAGAGCTTGCACGAACGGTTTACCCGCAAAAAGAAAAAAGACAAAGACACGGAAGAGAACCTTCCCGCCGTATACGAGGAACAACTCCCGATGAAGCGGGAGTGAGACAGGGAGAGGGATTAGCGTCGCTTCGTTCCTGATCAGGGGCGTCATTCAGGCTCCGGACCGGCAAAACCTCTCCGGTTTCTGGCCAGCGAACCTCTGGTTCTGACTGCAAAGCCGACCGGAAAGACTGTGCCGCCGGTCAGCCAGGCATTCATCAGCAAGCGGGAATTGCACCGATCAGCATCGAAGAGATGCCGACCGATAAAGCGCTAATCGGTAACCTCCGGTTACACTGGTCAAGACCGAAGATGTGCCAGAAAGCGGAGCCGCCTTTTCGATCAGGTTACCAGAGGCATTAC
>ERZ832317.1215-NODE-1215-length-33589-cov-5.089491_pt1 | contig 33589 bp, 46 predicted proteins | sample MGYA00519695_ERZ832317 | MGnify/ENA primary metagenome ERZ832317 (study PRJEB31850, sample SAMEA3708726) | human gut metagenome | biome: human gut; feature: human-associated habitat; material: faeces | place: China | collected 2014 ...
CAATCTGGTTTTGCCGATATAAACCGCCATGGCAACCAATACGGGCGGCTGCATTTTGCTGACAGGCTCAACGGAAACGGCATCCACTGCCTTTACATAATCAATGCGTGCCAGAGGCTCCTTTTCAATCAATTCCTTCATGGCTGTTGTGATGGCATCTGCGGATGCTTCGCCTGCTGCTGCCAGCTCCTGTCCCAGCTTCACTGCCTGACTCAGCACCAGAGCGGCCTTGCGTTCTTCTTCGTTCAGGTATGTATTTCTGGAGCTTTTTGCCAGACCGTCTGCTTCACGCACAATAGGGCAGCCGATGATTTCAATGTCAAAATTCAAATCACGCACCATGCGGCGAATAACGGAAAGCTGCTGTGCATCCTTCTGCCCGAAATAAGCACGGTCGGGTGCTACGATATGGAACAGCTTGGAAACAACGGTGCAAACGCCACGGAAGTGAATGGGTCTGCTCTTGCCGCAAAGTTCACCTGTCAAGCCGCTCATATCCACAAATGTGCAAGCATCCTCTGCATACATTTCAGATGGTTCGGGGTTAAAAAGAAGTGCTGCGCCTGCGTTTTCGCAAAGTGCGGCATCCCTCTGTAAATCTCTGGGGTAGCTTGCCAAATCCTCTGTAGGCCCGAACTGTGTGGGGTTTACAAAGTCACTGACAACAACTCTGTCATTTTCCTTTACCGCTCTGTCGATCAAGCTCTTGTGTCCTTCGTGAAGAAAGCCCATGGTAGGCACCAAGCCTACGGAAAGCCCTTCCGCTCTCCATGCCTTCACTGCTGCTCTGACTTCTGAGATAGTTTTTACGATTTTCATGGTTTGCCTCCGTATTAGTACAATTTATTGATAATGTCATCTGCGATTTTAAAGGTATGCTCTGCGGCAGGGAAGGTGCCTTCCTTAACCTCTTTGATGTATTCCGTAAAGCCATGCTTCATCACTTCGCCTGCGTTTGCAAAATGCTTTACAAATTTCGGCTTGAAATCGGAGAAAAGCGCAAGCATATCCTGATAAACCAGAACCTGACCATCGCAGTCCGCACCTGCGCCAATGCCGATGGTGGGGATGGAAACGCTTTCTGTAATCAGCTTTGCCAGCTTTGCAGGGATACATTCCAGAACGATGGCGAAAGCGCCTGCTGCCTCGACTGCCTTTGCTTCTTCAATCAATCTGCGTGCATCTTCTTCGCTCTTGCCCTGTACCTTAAAGCCGCCGAAGGCATTGACAGACTGAGGGGTCAGCCCGATGTGTGCCACAACGGGGATAGATGCCTCTGTGATTGCTTTAATCTGGGGACAAACAGACGCGCCGCCCTCCAGCTTGACAGCCTGACATCTGCCTTCCTTCATCAATCTGCCTGCATTCACAACAGCATCATAAACGGAGGTCTGGTAGCTCATAAAGGGCATATCGCCGACAACGAGTGCATTTTTTGCACCTCTGGTAACAGCGGCGGTGTGGTGAATCATATCCTCCATGGTAACGGAAAGGGTATCCTCATAGCCGAGCATAACCATACCCAAAGAGTCGCCAACTAAAATGGTATTTACGCCACATTCATCCACCAGCTTTGCTGTGGAATAATCGTATGCGGTCAGCATGGTGATTTTATCTCCGTCCAATTTTTGCTGCTGCAGGGTAGCTACTGTGTTTTTCATTGCTCCAACTCCTTTTCCAAATGCTTATAATCCTTATGCGGGTGCTTTTGCTGGGCAATTCTGATAAGCTGTTTGGAAAGGGCGGTGTAAGCTGTCAGAATATCCTGACCTACAGTGCTTTCCGCTGCAAATTTCCGTATCTCCTGTAAATGCTTCGATACGGTTTGGGCATCTCCACGCTCGATGGGGCCTGTAAGTGCATTTACCGCACCCTTTTCTGCCACGCTCTGCGCGTTTCCCAGAAGAAGGGGAGATAAAGCCTCTGCTGCCGCCGCTTCGGAAAAGCCGCATTTGACAAGCAGGGCGGTGCCCATATCTGCCAGAGCGACAATCTGGTTGCTGACCATAACTGCGGCTGCATGGTAGAGGGCTTTGCTGTCGGGAGAAATGGCAACTACGGTGTTTCCCATTTCGCTGAACAGTGCTTTTAGCTCCGTAAGATGTGCGTCACTTCCTTCGATGGTAAAGCACGCCTTCCCCAAATCCAGATAGGAGGTAGCTTTGCTGCTGATTGCATACAGGGGATGAATCGAATACCGATAGGCTCCTCTGTTTTCTGCATCAAAAAAAACGGTCGATGGAATCGAACCGCTGCAATGACATATATTTTTATTTTTGATAGGCAGATTACGCATGTCATCCCAAATCTCACCGATTGCGCCATCCGGCACAGTGAGAAAAAGGGTATCACTGTCTTTCGTAATTTCTTCTATACTTGTATAGTATCTGCTCTGTGTAAATTCTGCGGCCTCCTTTGCGGAGACGGGTGTGCGGCTGTAATAACCGCTGATTTCGATGCCGTGCATCGCAAGATATTTACCCAGTGTGAAGCCGACCTTTCCGGCTCCGATAAAACCTGCTCTCATACCTATCACCTTCCTTCACAAAGAAGTGATAAGACAAGATACATCTGCTGCCATTTGTGCCGTTCCGAGGATACAGCCATCCGGCGAATCAAAAAAATAAAATATATAAAATTTGCAGTATAGCTTCTTTCAGAATGCCATCCGTCAGTTAATATAGCACATTTATCCCGATTTGTATAGAGGAAATTGTGAAAGAATGGCAAAAGTTTTCGGAGCGGAAGGGAGCGACTTTGTTTCGGAAGAAAAAAAGAAAAACGGCTCGTATTTGGGAAAGAAACGGAAGGGGAGAGACAGCTTTGTTTCTGAATGGAAAAGAAGAAAAAGGTTGTGCTTATGCAAACGCATCCTCTGCTGCCATATCCTCATACAAATCGGTAATGGGGTCTCCCTTGGATTGCAGATACGCAGCGGTGAAGGGAACACCCGCGGCGGAGGAGGGGTATACGCCTAAGCCATGGTTCACATAATAGGGATCTAAGCCGGCGGCAAGAATTTCGTCCTTCGTTAGTCCCTGTGTTAGCTGATGCACGATGGTGCCCATCATCTCCAAATGGGCGAATTCGTCAGGGTGTTATATCTATCGGTAATTTGGGGTTAGTTTTCGGGTGATATTTTGGGGAAGAGGATGATTTCAAAATTGTCGGCGGACACATTCTTTTTCCCTTTTATTTTTTTATGATATTCAACGTGATCCAGCACCTCTTTTAAAAGCTTATTCTTTTCGGCAGGGGTAAGCGTTTCATAGGTATCCAGAATATTTTTGATTTTAGGAATCATGGAAACTTGATTTTTTCTTGCTGCTTTCAGCTTGGAAAGCTCTGCCTGCGTTTCTTCGATTGCGGATCTGATTTCTGCCATTTTTTCAGACAGAGTTTTATTTCTGGCGGTGAATACTTCGGGGGTATAAATTCCCGTTTCCAGAAATTCAAAAATCTTTTCAAACTGGAATTGCAGACCTTGCAGTTCCTGTTCCATATCTGCAATGGTGTGCTCCAGTGCCATGATTTTTGTGGAGAATACATTTATAGAGGATTCCTCTTCCCATGTCGGTTCATGCTGCTTCATCCACAAGGAGAGGGCTTCCAGAATTTTTCCTTCCACCATATAAAGGGGGGAAGAAATCTGAGGGCAAAAATGCGTGTGGCAGATAAGGGATGCAGGTTGTCCTGTTTTGAGATAAGGGCGGCGCTGCATGGCATTTCCGCAATAGGAGCAATGGACAAGACCTGCCAAAGGATTTTGCATGATTCCATTTACACCTGTTGGTCTATAATGCTGTTTCATTTTCGCCTGTGCAAGATTCCAAAGTTCTTCTGAGATGATGGGTTCATGCAGACCATCAACGAGCAAATAATTTTCCGCCAGAGGACGCGTTTTTTTGATTTTTCCATTTTCCGTATGTTTTTTTTCGGGGCGGCGATTCCAATGGACTTTCCCGATATATACCGGATTTTGCAGCATACGGGTGACGGATGCGGTTGCCCATGTGCCGCCTTTACGATTGCGGATGCCCATCTGATCCAGGCGCTTAGCAATGGTAGCGCGGCCAATATCGGCAAAGGTGCCATCCGGCTGCGGGTCTCCATAGGCATACAATTCATAAGCCAGCTTTACTGCTGCGGCTTCTGTGTCTTCGATTTCCAGAGTGAAGCCTTTTTCCTGCGGCAGCTTTACCCGACGATAGCCGAAGGGGGCAATAGAGCCTGCAAACTTTCCCTCTTTTACGGATGCCTCACGCCCACGCTGCATGCGGCGGAGAATGGTTTTGTATTCCCGACGGGACATAAACTGGGAAAATTCAAAATATTCCTCATCAAATTCATCATTTGGGTCATAAGACTTCATGGGAGTGATAATTTTTGTGGAGCTATACTTGAAGGCATTTAAAATAATGCCCTGATCCAGAGTATTGCCACGACCGAGACGTTCCACTTCCATGACAAGAACGCCCTGCCAGATGCCGGCTTCCACATCCTGAAGGAGCTGCTGCATGACGGGGCGGCCGGCGATGGTTTCGCCGGAGAGGATTTCTTTATAGATTTTAGTAATTGGTAATTTTAATTTTTTTGCCAAGGCAAGCAGAGTTTTTTCGTGGCGGGCAAGGGTTTCGCCTTCGCCCAGCAGCTCCGCCTCTGCATCTGCTCTTGACTTTCTCAAATAAATGCAATACGGCATAGGTTTTCTCCTTTCTCATGATTTTCCCCTTGCCTGCATGATAGCACAGAACGAGGGGAGAAAAAAGCGAACACAGAAAATTTCCAAATAAAAAAAGCACCCGAAGGGGGTGCAGGGGATGATTATTGGGGAGGGTTGCAATCTTTGCAAGGAGTATAGCCTTCGACTTTGGCAGCTTCAACATTATATATCCAAAAAGAATCATAATTCAGATGGTAACAACCGTAGCTATGGTAGCGAGAGCCGCTTTCGGTAACGATAACAGCATAATCATGATAAAAGTTATACTCATCCGAGATTGCACCTAAATTATTTTGGTAGCGTTTTATTTCTTCGAGCTTTCTGCGTTCTCTATACTCTGCCTGCGTCAGAAGAAATTCCTTATCTGAAACTTCTGTTTTCAGGGTGGAGCATTGATAAGCCAGATAAGCATTTGCACAAAGGCTTACGCATACAACAAGGATGCAGATTATGAAAGAGCGAGAGGGTGTACTCTTTTTTTCGGGTTGCACCTCCGAGGTTGGCTGCGCGGCCGGCGGAGGGGTTGGCTGAGAGGGTTCGGCAGCTGCCTCCTGTGTGTCTGCGGTGGTTTCTTCATGCTCATCCAGAGATTTATCCCAAGCGGAAATAATTTCATCATAATATTGTGCTACTGCATCAATGATTTGCGGCAGCAAGGATGCAAATGTTACGCCGGCAAGAGTATAGCCATTGTAGTCCTTGCAGGATGGAATTTTAGACAGGATGGTCGAAACATATTTAATCAAATCATCTGAACCGTTGCTGTTATGCATGAAAATCCAATGTTCTTTTAAAAAGTCATTAAGAACAGCATTTGAATCTTTTGCCAAATCATAAACTTCATCCGGAGGAAGTACCTCATTTTTCAGTATGGAAGTATATATATCCATTGTGGCATCATAAATTATTTTATCATTCAGCAATTTATCATGAACTTCATCATGAACTACGAACATAGCAAGGGCATAAAGCATTAGCTTTTCATAATCTTCCATCGTTGCAGGTTTTGGAAAGATATCCTCATTTTCTGTCACCAGTTTAGCAGTTTTATACGAAGAAAGAAAAAGTGCTGTGGATACTTCTCGCGTAGATAATTTTTTCATTTTTATTTCCCCCTATTTCTTCATGAAACGAAACAATATCTTCACGAATCATACCACAGGGGAGCGGGGTATGGGAATTGTGGAAAACATACAAAATTTGACAGAATAATTTTACATAAAAATTGATTGATTTTTTGAACGGTGAATGATATGATATATGAACGAACAGATGTTCTTGTTTTGCGTGAAAAAGGGAACAGAGGGGATGGGATGTTATGGATTATAGAGAGGAAATAAAAAAACTCATTGATAAGACTCAGAATCAGGAAAAGCTAAAAATTATTTATAGAATCGTAAAAAGATATTTAGGACTAGAGTAAAACACTAGTCCTTTTTTTCTGCCAATTTTAAAGTAATATTTTCAAGTAATTTCCATTCATCTGTAGATAGTTCTGCCAGTGCTTCGATAAGCCGCCTTTTGTATGAAGGTTCTTCTTCATTTAGCATATCTACCATAAAATCTGCAATGGTTTCACTTCTAGTTTTTCTGATGAACATTTCTCCTTCTCCAGTTCGGAGCCATTTTTCATTTGCATTAAATTTTTCGCAGATATCTTCAATCAGTCTATCGCTTGGAACATATCCAGAAATTATGATTTTTGAGATATAAGGTTGAGATACAGAGAGCTTTTCAGCAAATTTTGTTTTTGTAATACCTAATTGTTTAATTAAATTTTCTATTCTTTCGCCAAATGCGTCCATTAAATCACCTCCTTTAAAGTCATATTATCATGGGTTGTTATAAAAATCAATAAAAAATATAAATGAGTTATAAAAATGTTGACAAGATAAACTAGTTATGTTATGTTATAAATAAGTTATGGATGGCGGAAAGAGAGGTGAAAATATGAACCAACAGGAAAAGCAGATTATCAAAAACATTGTAGCAGTATTTCCGATGTTAGATGAAAGCAATAAAAAATATTTGCTTGGTTTAAGTGAGGGTATGGTTTTGGTTCGGAAACAGGAAAATGCAAGCTAAAAAGGTGGTGTGAAGATGAGTGGAACGCAGTGTGCAGAGGTTATACAGGTAATTAGAACAAAGGAGAATATAGGTGATGGTACAGAAAAAGACCCAGTACGCATTGTAATACGATACTGGGACTTTGAAGGGAATCTCTTGGCTGAAAATGATTCCTTTTGCAAATAGGTTATTACTTGCGGATAAGGGCTGTAGCTTTTTCGACTTCAAGATCGCTATCAATGAAGTATGCAATAGATAGAATAAAGGATTTCATTTGCTTGACATCATAATCTTCATTTTTGCGAATGTAATGAGTTTCATCATTGCCAATCCAAGCGGAAGCTGTAGCTAAAGATTTAATGCGAGAGTTGTCTATATTATTGTTAATACAAGGGGAAAGAAGACTGGATTCGATGCTATCTTTATTATTTGGATTTCGATGGATAGCATAATCTTTTACCAGAAATTCCAGTGCTTTTCTATAGCCCATACCGCAAATTTCATTCAAACCGGCATTTTCAGCCTTTTCAGCTTGCTGATAGATTTCTACAAATTTAGGGGAGATTTTTTTAATATTATCTGAGAACGCTCTGACTGATGTTTTTTCAGGAAGAGTGGTCTTCAGATAAAATTGCTTCCCTTCTGAAATAGAATCTTGAAGAAAATATACACCAGTGAAAATATTTTCACAACCAGGGCAAAGGAAAAATGCATTTATATGGCAATTGCCGTTTTGCTCATGATATACCCCTAGCAGTCCTATGGGCAGAATGGTTTTTTTGCAAAAAGGGCAGGTATCTGGTTTTTCAAGATGAAGCGAATAGTAATCAGCAAAATCTGAGGAACTATAGACACGAACATAACCAAACATGATTTCACCTCCTTTCTTTGCTCCATTATAGGAAATTTTGGGGGCGAAGGCAAGGAGGGAGGGGAGGAGGTGGTGTGATGGAAGTATCAAAATTTGCGGAGGAGGAGCTGCGGCGGACAGAAGCGATTAAAAGAGACAAGACGCTGCAGGCGATGATCCGGACAAGGGACATGCAGATTCAGCGGCTGCGGCGCAAGCTGTTGCAGTGGCGGTGCTTGGGAATGGCGTTTATCACTTTGACAGTGATACTGCTAATTTATTTATAAACGATATGAAGAAGCAGGGCGGCGGAACAGAGACCGATGGATTCCCCCTTAATACATACATTTTCAATGATTTCGCCCTGTTTCTTTATATATACAGAAAAACGGACAAAGAGCGGCGCATAGATTGAAGAAGGAGGTGGAGCGAATGGCACTGGCGATGGAATACACCAGCGGAAATGCAAAAATCAAAATTATGGATGACTTCTGCAGTGCGCCGGATCAGAAGGAGAGAGACGCAAGGATACTGAAACGAGTGGATGCGATTGTTCTGGCTGCCATTCGGGCGAATCCGGAAAAATACTATGCGCTGCTGAAGCAGAAGGAAGAAGCTGAGGAGCAGCTGACGGCAACAAGGAGAAAGAGTTGATTTCAATGACAGAAAAGGAAATGACGGCTTATGCGGCAGGGACAAGATGCCGGAGGAAACCGATTATACCCCAGATAACGAAAGCGACCGCGGAGAAATTGGGACTTACTCAGGGGTGCGAGGTTATCTTTCACTACACAGTGACTGGGACGGGGGAAGAAAAATTGCGGAAAATACGGAAAAGGCGGAAGGGAACCGTAACAGACCTTTACGCGCACATTTTCCGCATTACATGGGCAGGGGCGAAGTGGAAGGAATGCTTTGCCTACAGCATGCTGCAAAGGAGAGAAGGAAGATGGATAGAGATTAAGGGGGTGAGATAAGGATGTACAGCGATCAGATGTTTTTACTTTTAAGCGCCGCAGCGGTTTTGCTTGAGATGGCGGCAGTATGCTGGGTATGGGAAAGGAAGATGAAGCAGGCGGAGCAGCGGGAGCGGGCGGCGGAGCAGCGCAGGAAGGCGCGTTTGCATGACGACTACTGCACGCAGGAGGCGGCGCGGCTTTACGAACTGCGGCGAAGATAAGAAAAAGGAGGAAAGGATTATGGAAAAATTTTTACTGGAGGACTTTGCAGGAGGGGCAGTTGCGGAGAGAATCGGCAGTGCCATTCAGAGGGTTTACGAAAACATTGCGAACCCGAACATGGACACAGAGAAGGCAAGAAAGCTGACGATTGAGCTGACCTTTAAGCCGGACAAGAACGACAGGACGGATGTGGACGTAACAGCCATCGTTAAGACGAGCTTACAGCCGGAGAGGGCAATCAGCAGCAGAATGATTGTGGAAAGCGACGGCAGAGGCAACGTGCAGGGGAACGAATGGCGCAGAGAAGCTATGAAGGGCCAGATGGAGATTTCCAGAGAGGATGCAGAGACACAGGAAACAAACGGCGGCGTGATTGATTTGCAGGCGCAGAAAAGAAAGGTGGAATAAGGAATGATTAAAGCAGCACTGGAATACATCAACGGACTGAAAGCACCGAGCATTGAGAGATACGGCGGCGGAACATATTCGGACAAGCCCTTATATCAGATGACAAGCCCGGATTTTCCGACACTGGAAATGAACACACTGGAAAGCGTTGTGAGATACCTAAAGGGGATTGACGACGAAAGAGAGCAATTTGGCGAGCCAACGCCTACGATTATACATATTGAAAGCGAACGCTGCGTGACGCTGAAGGACATTGCAAACATAGCAGAGGGCAAGAGAGACTGCATGGTGCGGGCAGAGGCGGAGGTGCCGAGATTTAACTACGGCGACTTCTACGATGCGGAAAGCTTCAACATTGCTTTGCAGAGCAAATTTCTTGATACAGAGGACAAGGCAACCATTTTGCAGGTGGTCGGCAATCTGAAGGAGGACGCAGTGCGGACGATGACGGACGACGGCGTGAGCCAAGTGACGGCAGTGCGCACAGGGGTTGCAACGGTGGCAGATGTGAAGGTGCCGAACCCTGTTTCCCTGCGCCCGTTCCGCACGTTCATTGAGGTGGATCAGCCGGAGAGCAGATTTATTTTCCGCATGAGAGAGGGCGGCAGATGTGCCATTTTTGAGGCAGACGGCGGCGCTTGGAAGCTGGCGGCAAAGAAGAACATTTACAACTACTTGAAGGAGCAGCTGGACAAGGAAGTGGAAAGCGGTGCGGTTGTTCTGATTCTGTAAAAGAGAAAGAGAGGATACGCAAGGATGAACAAAGTGATTTTGATGGGGCGGCTGACGAGAAGCCCTGAGGTGCGATATTCGCAGGGGGCAGAGCCTGTGGCGGTGGCGAGGTACACGCTGGCGGTCAACCGCAGATTCAAGCGAAAGGACGAGCCGGAGGCGGACTTCATTCCTTGCGTTGCCTTCGGCAAGAGCGGCGAATTTGCGGAGAAATATTTCCGGAAGGGGCAGCTGGTCGCTGTGACGGGACGGTTACAGGTACGCAGTTGGGAGGACAACGAAGGGAAGAAACGCTGGACAACAGAGGTAATTGTTGAGGAACAGTACTTCGCTGAAAGTAAGAAAAACAGCAATGCGGCTGCACCCAAGGAGGGCGGACAGGCCCCGGCGGATGGGTTCTATCCCATTGACGAGAGTGTGGAGGATGACGATTTGCCGTTTTAAGAAAGGAGAACAGAGGATGAAGAAATATATTGGGACAAAACTGATCGAGGCAGAAAAAGCGTTTAAGATTGGCGACAAGATTTACAGCAATGAAAACGATGAAATCAACGAGGTTACGCTTGCCGATGGAGAAATTGCGGTAATGGGCTACAAGGTGCGCTATGCGGACGGATATGAAAGTTTCAGCCCGAAGGATATTTTTGAAAAGGCATATTTACCCTTGTGGGAAAATGAGAATTTAAAAACAGATATGCCGTCCATCAGTGAAAAGATGGTGGAGGATTTTATTGCAGACACTTCTGTTTTCACTTTGGGAGAAAAGACAACAGTGGTGCGTGCGGTACTGGCGAATGGGTTTGAGCTTGTGGAAAGCAGCTCCTGCGTGAGCGAGGAAAATTATGACGAGAAACTGGGCGCGGAAATCTGCATGAAAAAAATCAGAGATAAAGTCTGGTTTTTATTGGGATTCCTGCTGCAGACAGCTGTGAACGGGATTCAGAACAAGGAAAACGCTGTAGAGGACGAAGAGAAGGATATGCAAGAGGTGCACATTGAAATCCACAGGAATGCAAACGGAGTAGTGGAAGGACATATGGACGGGTATTCGGATGCCATCATTGCGATGTTGATAAGTGCACTTAGGCGTGCAGCAAATGCTGGCAAGCGTGGCAGGAAGGATGCGGAGAAGAACGCATAACGGCGGTTCAGGAGGGGAGGGAGCGCGTTGAAGATTTACATGGCTGTAACGAAGGATGCGCTTTCCCTTCCGCTTGCGGTGGCAGACAGTGCGGCGGAGCTGGCGGAGCTGCGAGGGGTGCAGGTGGAAACCATACGATCCTTAATTTCCAGAGGGAGGACGGGAAAGATCAAGCGTCCCGGATACATTGTGGTTGAGGTGGAGGAGGACGCGCCCCGAACGAAGGACGCGCCGCCGGAGCAGAAGGCAAGCCGCCGCAAGCAGACCGGAGAATTTGACGGGGAGATATTTCGGGAAAGAATCCGCCTGCTGCGGGAGAAGAACGGCATGACGCAAAAGGATTTTGCCGCTTTTACCGGGACTGGACACATGACGATATACGAATACGAGCGGAAGGATAAGATGCCGAGGGTGGACATGCTATTTCGGATTGCGAGGAAAACAGGGTGTTCGGTGGACTGGCTGATTGGGTTGAAGGAGGAAGAAGGAAATGCCGAAGGTAACGATTTATGACACGAAATTTTGTGTAGGCAGAGGAGACCTGCCGTACAGTTTCCAAAGAGAGGGGAACCCTCATTGGGAGAATTTTAAAGCCCTGATGTGTTTTCTTGGTTCGATTGGGTTTTATGTGAGCGAGGACAAAGAGATGAAAAAGAAGTTCCCTTCTTTGAGCGAGACAAACAGAGTAGGTGGATTTGATGATTTGCGATTTAAAGCGCGGTATGCACCCAATATTTTTAAAATTGAATTTTATCAGGATGTGTTTCATGAAAATCCGCATGGTGGGTTTTATGATTTTGATAAATATGAAAAAATGCCATATTTGATACAGAAGCGGTATGACTGGACGATGGAAAAGCTTCTGAACTATTTTGAAAAATGCGGGTATTCCATAGAATTTGGGAAGAACACCTGCAAGGGTGCCGCATTTATTGTTAATGATTATATCCGCAGTTGGCATCATCCGCAGGAAAATTGGTTTTTTCTGAAGGCTGTGGACGGGCAGACTGCCGAATATGTAATTCAAGGCACAGACAGGGACGGAAATACATTGCGAAACGGAGAAACGAAATATTTTCGCGACTGGAGCGGCTATCTGCTGCGGGGAAAGGCATACCACAATATTAACAATATGTGGTGGATTCTGCTGGCGGATGGGCAAGTGAGAAATGTGGCTTGTTTTGATTTATTTGACCTGAAGGAAACGGATTTCAGAGGGAGAAGGAAAGAACACCGACCGCCGAAGGAATATGTGGAGCGGAAGGAGCAGCTTTCTCTTTGCAGTGTGAAGGAGCTGGAGAGAGAGTTGAAAAGGAGAAGGAGGAAGAAGAAAAATGAATGAAATCACTGTTTGGTTACCCTTTGTTGGGAATTTGCGGCTGGATGAGCCGCCGGAAAACTTAGAATTTTATGTAATGAAAAGCTTTCACGATTTCACGGATGGAACAGCAAAGGTGTACGAATTCGAGGACAAGCTGCACTATTTAGACAATCTGCGGAAAAGTCTGCACGCAGGGAGCACTGACGAGCATGTCAGAAGGCTTGTATGCAAGCGCGTGGAGCACAGAATGGAAGAAGAAGGCGATTTCCCGGACAGAAAGGACTTTCTCTGCATTGAATTTATGGAGCACTGCTTTGACGAAGGATTTATGCCATTTCATGACACCTATTATTTTGGAAGCAAAAGCGGAAACGAGGAGTGTCTGCGGTCTATTTTGCGGATTATCCGCACGGTTGTGAATTATTCCGAAGAGGAATATGAAAAGCTGTTGGAGGGGGAGGAATGAAAATGGATGCAGTAATATTTTTCAAGGAGAAGCGGAGGATGTGTGTTTCTTTTGGGGGCGACTCCTGTACCGGATGCTTGATTAACATGATGAAGGGGGTGCTGCGGTGCTCGCAGTTTTGTGAAAAATATCCGGAGAGGGCGGTTGATATCGTGGAGACATGGGCGAAAGAGCACCCAAGAAAAACGATTTTGCAGGATTTCTTAGAGAAGCATCCGAAAGCCCCCATAGAAGACGGCGCAGTTCCGGCAGTGTGTCCGTTCCAATTAGGGTATGAAACAGAATCGGAAAAAGACAAAAACGGATATTGCGAATCGACGGCAAGAGACAGCTGCCGCAGGTGCTGGAATAGACCGTTGGAGGGAGAATAGAGGGAGGAATACACCATGGAGGAAAAAAGAGAAAAATCAAATATGGAACTTTGGGCAGAGGAGGAAATCAGAATTGCTTGCGAGAGAGAGCGTGGCGATGCTTCGGAGGACGAGTGGGATTATGGTGTGGCGTGCTATGAGAGTGCGCTAAAGGCGTTCAGATCCTTGCTGGAGGATGAACACAGCGGGATGAGCATTGGATTTACGCTTGGGATTCTCAACAGATTGGTGAAGGGACAGCCCTTGACACCGATTGAGGATACGGATGATGCTTGGATTAAACGTGGACGATATCCTTACGAAAATGATTATATTACATACCAATGTAAGAGGATGAGCTCTTTATTTAAGCATGTATATACGGATGGACACATTGAATATAGTGATGTCAATCGTTTCAGCTGTAGGACATTAGACAGTTCTGCTTGGTGGCATAATGGTCATGTATCAAAAATTGCCAATGAGTATTTTCCCATTAAAATGCCATATGTGCCTCACACTTATAATGTGATTTGTCAGGAGTTCCTGACGGACAGAAAAAATGGAGACTTTGACACAATGGCGATTCTTTATATTTATAACAGTGCCGGAGAGAGAAAAGAGGTCAACCGATATTTTGCGGAAACAGAAGAAGGGTGGCGCGAAATCGATTTGTCTGAGTATGAACAGCGCAGACAAATGGACACAGACAGAAGGGCTGCTGAGAAGGAGGAATAAGCATGGATGCAGTGAGGTTTGTGAAAGAATTTCTGCGGATGTGTGCCAGCTTTGGAGATTACTGTACCGGATGTCCGCTTTACACAAAAGCGGAACCATTGGATTGTGCAGAAATACAAGGCAGATTTCTGCCGCAGGCAGTTGCCATTGTGGAGAAATGGGCGAAGGAGCACCCAAGGGAAACAAGGAAGGATGATTTTTTTGAAAAATTCCCTCATGCGGAAAAATTGAGTGATGGTATTCCGGAAGTGTGTGCAGCCAAAGTGGGCTATTTACGTGAATGTCCACATCCGAATGTTGAGGATTACTGCAAAGAGTGCTGGAATACGCCATTGGAGGAAGAATAAACCGGAAGGAAAGAGGAGGAGAAGAAAATGAGAATTTTGCAATGCAAACTGACAACGATTGAGGCAATGCTGGGGACGGCGAGCAACAACAAGGAGCTGCACAGCGAATTTATTGCGAGCCATGCGCCCGATGCGCCGAGCAGAGAGGAAGAGATTGCGGCGGTTGGTGTGGATGAGGTGATTGAAAAAGGGATGACGGTATTCTCAAGAAACAAGGACGGGAATCCTATCCTTTGGGACTACCAAATCAAAGGCTTCTTCAAGGATGCCTGCGGCGTGCTGCGGAAGGTGAAGGGCACGAAGAGCAGCAAAATCAAGGCTTACAAGAAGGAGATTGACGGGCTTATTTTTGTGCAGGAGCGGCAGATTCCGGTGCAGACGGCGGAGGAAATGGGGAGCTGCCAGCGTTCCTTGCGTGCCAACACGCCGCAGGGGGAGAGAGTGGGCCTTGCAAACAGCGAGGAGATTGCGGCAGGAGCTGTGCTGGAGTTTTCCATACTGGTGATGTCTGACGATTTGGTGCCGGCGGTGAAGGAGTGGCTGAGCTACGGCAAGCTGCGGGGGCTGGGGCAATGGCGCAACAGCGGCAAGGGAAGATTCCTTTGCGAGATTCTGGAGGAAAGAGCGGCGGAATTTTCGGACATTTTAGAATAAGCGCAAGGGCATAGCTCAGCGTAGCAAGGAAGTGCAAGGGCAAGGCAAGGAAGGGCACGGCATAGCAGGGCGAAGGCATCGCAGGGCATAGCATGGCAGTGTTCGGCAAGGGCAGAGGATACATACAAAGGAGCAGGAGAGAGGGCGGAGCAATGAGGAAAGAAGAAATCTGCAACATGGATTGCCTGCATTGCGTGCATCCGGACTGCATCAACGATGAGACATTGACGCGGCAGGCGAGATATTACTGGAGGCACAGGGAGCGTGTGCTGGAGAAGAAAAAAGAGGACTACCAAAAGAGAAAGGCGGAGAAGGATGGCGGACTACAAGAAAATGCAGGAAAACATCAAGCTGATTTACGAGAGGGTCAGCATGGGCGAGAGAATGGCGATGCTTGCCGAGGAGACAGCTGAGCTTGCGGATGCGGCGCAGCTGCTGCTGGAGAGCATAACGGAGAGCAGGAGGAGGGGGCGGAAATTCGCCTGCGGCAGATATGCAAGCGAGGAAGTGGAGGAGGAAATTGCAGACGTTTTGGCGGTGATGCTTTGCACCTTTGACGGGGAGACGATTTACAAAGTGCTTGACTACAGCGACAGCCATGCGAAGCCGGCACGGAGTGCAGGGGAACTGAAGAAGAGACTGCGGGAGTTGATTGCGCTTAGCGGCATTGTGCGGTACGTTGCATTCAAGAGGCGGAGGATTGGAAACAAGGAGAACCCGACAGACTGGAGACAGGAGCAGGCAGAGGAGTTTTTGAGCGTGTTCGTCGGAGGTCTGCTTGCGGCGATGACTGGCATCCTGCGGCAGTGGCAGCTTGCGGGAATTGGGTGCAAAATAGAGCAAAAGCTCACAAGATGGGCAATGCGGCTGAAAGGAGAGACGGAGGATGGGAATGACCTACAGCAAGATTGAGAGAAGCTTTTGGGAGACGGACGAGGCAAGGGAGCTGACACCGGAGGAGAAATACTTCTGGATGTACTTGCAAACCAATGCGAACGTGAACACTCTGGGGTGCTATGCCTTCCGGATGCGAAAGGCTGTGGACGAGACAGGCTACAACAAGGACACGCTGGAGAAGCTTTTGGACATCATGATACAGCGTGGCATGATTCTTTACGATGCGACAACGAGGGAGATTTTCCTTCTGCACTGGGGCAAGACGAATTGGAACCGCCAGACAGCAACCCTGCGCGCCATGAAAGCCGATTTGAAGGAGATCCGCTCCGAAATGATAAAATTCAAAATAAACACGCAGTTAGAAAAAAGCGGCATTTTCACGAAGGAAGGCGAAAATGATAAAGTTTCCGAAGAAAATGATAAAGCCGAAAATGCCGAGATTTCAGAAAAAACAGCGAACAAAGAGAACAATTCGGAACAAATGAGAACAAACGGGAACAATCAAGGCGGAGAAGGAGAAGGAGAAGGAGAAGGAGAAAAGAAAAAAGAAAAAGAAAAAATCCTCAAGAGCGATTCCGAAGCGTTTGCTGCCTTCTGGGAGGCATACCCGAACAAGAAAAACAAAGCCGTTGCTGTGAAGCGTTGGGACAGCCTGCGCGTGACGGCAGGGCTTTACGAGAAGATCATGGCAGGGCTTGCCAAGGCGAAGAACAGCATGGAATGGGCGGAGAGAGGGGGAAAATACATCCCTTATCCCTCAACGTGGCTGAATGCGGAGGGCTGGGAGAACGAATACCGACCGCTTGCGCCGGAGCAGCCAACGCCGCCGCCCACAACGCCCGGCAATGATGCCCTTGCAAGCCGCAGGGAACTGGCCGGCGGCTAAGGGGAAGGAGCGTGAAGCAGGATGGACGCGTTCAAGGATTTACACAGCGAGGAGACGGAGCGCGCGGCTTTGGGGTGCATGTTTCTGGACAGGAGCGCGGCAGCACTGGGGAAAACGATGCTGCTGGCGGAGGACTTCTACACGCCGATGTATCGGGTGATTTTCGAAGCGATGCAGGGGGTAGAGGAGATCGACGCGGTGACGGTGATGAACGAGCTGGCGCGCAGGGGCGAGGCTGAGAGGATCGGGATTGACCGGATTGCGGGGATTGCGCTCGGGATATCCACGAGCGTTTACCTACGCAGTTACATAGACGACCTAAAGCGGCTTGCTTACCTGCGGCGGGTGGTGCGGACGGCGCAGGAGATGGCGCAGGCGGCATACAGGCAGGACATCGGCGGCATTGACCGGAGCATGGCAGCCATGCGCGGGGACGGCTGGGGCAGCGCGGAGATTGTGACGCTGGCGGATGCCACGGAAAAGCACATTCGCGAGATTGCGACGTTACGGGAAAGCGGCAAGAAAATCGTCGGCTTGCCGACGGGCTTCACTGACCTTGACCTGATGCTTGGGGGACTGCGGAACGGGGATTTCTGCATTCTGGCGGCAAGACCGAGCATGGGCAAGAGTGCGCTTGCCTTAGACATTGCGAAGCACGCGCAGAAAAGCATGACGGAGCAGGCGGACAGGGTGGTTTTCTTCTCACTGGAAATGCCGGACAAGAGCCTCGGAAACCGCGGCTACACATCGGAATTTCTGATTGACAACGACCGCTTTGCCGTTGGGGCGAATGATGCGGCATGGCAGGAGACGCTGCGAGGGGTGGCGGAAAACCGCGCGGACTACGAAAGCGGCGCAGGGCGGATGATCATCCGAGACGAGACGGGGCAGACGGTGGAAAAAATGAGCGCGTTTCTGCACGGCTTACAGGGGCAGGGAATCCGCCCGCGGTTCATCGTGGTAGATTACCTGCAGCTCATCGTGAGCAAGGGGCAGGACAGGGTGCGCGAGGTTGGGAACATCAGCCGCGGCTTAAAGCAGATGGCGCGGGACTGGGACTGTCCGGTTCTGGCACTTTCCCAGCTGAGCCGAGGACCGGAAGGGCGCGCAGACCACCGACCGATGCTTTCCGACCTACGGGACAGCGGCGACATTGAGCAGGATGCGGATGTGATTCTGTTCCTCTACCGTGACGAATATTACTACCCGGACACGGAGAAGAAAAACTGTGCGGAGCTGAACATTGCGAAGCAGCGAAACGGCCCGACCGGCACGATTGCGCTGACATGGATGCCGAGAAGCACGACCTTCCGCAGCGCGGCAGGATTTCACGAGACGAAGGAAGCACCGCCAAAGGAATGGACTAGTAGCGGTTGAGCCGTTCGGTTATGACGAGCGAACGTATAGCGAATGCTGTGTGAGGCGAGGAATGAACGGCGAAATATAGCGGTTTCCGAAGCGAAGCGAGGAAAACTGACCATTGACAACGTCTTTGATTTCAAGGCGGACGAGGTGATAACATGAAAAACGAGAAGCAGGAAAGCCCGGCGGCAGAGATTCTCTGGCTGCGAGGGCTTCGCGCCTTTGTGGCGGAAAACAGTACAGAGCGGCTTTTGGCGGAGGCGGATGCCCTAGATGCGGCACGCGCGGAGGCGGAGGCGGACAAGCAGGCGCTTTTCCTGCGAACGCTTGCGCTAATCGAAAAAGGGGAGAAGGCGGACTTTTACAGCCGGGTGCTGCAATATGCGGAGCTGAAGGAGAGAGAGGAGAAGGGCGGCGCAGAGAAGGCAATCCGCAGGCATTGGGGGGAGCTGCAGCAGATGGAGAGAGGGATAAAGCGAAGATATGAAAAGCTGAGGGAGGGGTGCAGGTGACGAGCAAGAAAGAGATGGCGCGGCTGATTGCGCAGATGGCAGATACACCGGAGACAACGCAGTGGCTGCGGGAGCGGAACGAGGCAATGCGCAGGAGCCTGCGGGACATTTCACTTTCTGCGGTGCAATATGACGCAGTGGGCGGAAGGAGCGGACACGGGGACAGCACAGCCGAGAAGGTTTTGAAGCGAGCGGAGACAGAGGAGCGGATCCGCACCAACGAAAGAGCGATTCGAGACAGGCTGCGCCTACATTCTGACTTAAGCCTTGTGATGGCGGAGGCACTGACGGCGGAGGAGCGGACGATCATCTGGGGGAAGCATGCGGAGCATCTGGCATGGGAGCGGGTGGCGAGGAAGGCGAGACTTTCCAGAACTGCCTGCTTTCGGAAGGAGGCGGAGGGGATGGAGAAGCTTTGCAGGGCTTGGGATGAGAAGGAAAAAGAAAAAAGCAAGGATTAAACATCCTTGCTTTTTTGCTTTTTTTTTATGCAGCGGTATTTACAGAACGGCGTTCTGCTGTTCCAGCAGGGCGAGCAGTTCGCCCATGGTCATGGATTTGATGTATTCGCCAGCCGCCAGTTCATGTTCCTTCACATTTTCCGGTTTAATGAAATCATAGTTTGTGTAGATTTCGACACCGCAGCTCTGCTTGCACCAGACAGCGACCGTATCATCTTCGCCGAACTCGGCAATATCTGCTTCTAATTCTTCGATGAGATCTGTACACTCATGGCTAACTTTGACCCCGTGTGCGTTCACAAATGCCATACAATCATACCTCCAATTTTTTGATGAATTTAAATCCGTTTGAAGTTGTTTTCTTCTTGGTTCCGTTTTTTCGGATAAACCAATTTCCTTTGATGGTGCCTTCTTCCGTGAATTCTTTTGCTTTCGGGTGTTTTTTGGTTCCCGACCATTCAAGGAAGGAACACAGCCATCTTTCTTCCTGTTCTTCGGTTTTCTTCTCTGCCTTTTTTGCTGCCTTTTCTTCCGACAGGATAGCGTTGATTTTTTCATCGGTCAATTCTTCGATGCGGTCAACATCCAAATCGTAAAACTTGGTTTCATTGAAATAGTTGCTGGTGTGGTGCCAAGAGGAGTACCACAAGCAATTTTCTTTTAACGCCTTCAGAGAAAGCTTTTTCAGCAGCGCAAGGGAGCAATGCAATTCAAGTTCCCCTTGCTCGATTTGGTTTGAAATTTGGTTTAGAATTTCTTTTTTTGTCCACTTGCTCAAGGGCTTTTCGCCGTTCTGATATGCTGCTACTGCGTTGTTGCTCATGGAATAGCCGTTATAACCTGCCATGTTTCTTCCTCCTTCTTCTCCTTTTCATTTTACCCGTCCACTCCGCAGAACGTCAAGCCCTGCGGATTCGTTTTTTCTTTGGCTTGTTTCATCAGTTGGGAGGGGTGCCGCCCCGGTGCTGTCATTCGACTTCTACCAGCTCCATGCCATCGGATGCCACATCCGGCAAGAATGTGCCGAGGCTATCGGACGGGATGAACAGGTTTTTTCCGTCGAAGCTTTGGAAGTGTGCAAGGGTTCCGGCTTCTATCATGACATATTCGTTGAAATCCGCAAAGTTGAAATAGATTCCGCCGATGTGGTAGTAGGCTGCACCCTCTGCCGCTGTTTCCTTTTTCAGTTGTTCAAGGGTCATTGTAAGCTGTCCGTTTTCGTCTCTGTATCGTTTCGTGGTGGTTGCTCCTTTCGTTGTTCTTATACAAGTACTACAAATTTTTTTGTCGGATTATCTTTCACAAGTTTTTTGATTGTGTTATTCAGTTTTCTTGTTGTAAAATCATCAGCATACCAAGTTTTTATAATATGGGATTCATTGCCTTTTTCTACGAGGGAAACGATGTTTGCTACTTTCTTGATTGTTACTGTCATGTCTTTTCATCCTTTCGTTTTGCTGTTCTCTTAACTTCTTGACTTAATTTTACATCAAATTTAATGTAATGCAAATTGGCAATTACACTAAATTTAATGTATTATTTTTGTGCAGATTTTACACTAAATTTGATGTTTTACTATATTGACAGATACATGAAAAATGATGTAAAATTAAAAGAAAGAAGGTGATGCGAAATGTTAGTATACAAAGTTGATATTTTAGAATGGCTGAAAAAGGAGGGGTATAATACTTCCAGAATCCGAAAGGAAAAGCTACTGAGCGAGAGCGCGCTACAGTATATTAGAGAAGGGAAGCCGATTGGGTCGAAGCCTCTGGATGATTTGTGCAGACTATTGGACTGCCAGCCGGGGGATCTGCTGGAATGGGTGCCGGATCCGGCGGAGGAGTGAGAGAGAAGCGCTGCGAAAATGCAGCATTGAAAGGGGAAACGCTGCGGAAATGCAGCGTTTTTTTATTTTCTGCGGAAAAAATGTACGATTTGGGACGATTTGGGACGATTTGGAACGATTTTGTACGATTTGGTACGATTTGGTACGATTGACATGCTATAGTGGTATACAGGAGAGCTCGCGAGGGTTCTCCTTTCTTGTTTCCTCCTATAGCAGCGGTGGTGGGGGCGTTTGCGGGCGTTTCTACTGCCGCCATTATAAAAACATCGAGGATGTATAAACAGGGGGAGGGGCTGCATAAAATGCGCCGGAAGGGGCTTTTTCGGCGTTTATTTAACTCTTTGGGGAAGTGTTAAGCAGAGGCGGCGAAAAATGGATTTCTTCCTAATAAGGGGGAGAAAAAGAAATATTTAACACAATGTGATGTTATGTTAAGAAGAAAAAGAGCGAGGAAAGCGGCGAAAAACATTGAGATTTCGGGCTTTCTTGGCTCTTTTGCATTTATGCGGCGATATACGCACGGAAATTTATGCAAAAATTTTTCGGCACCGAAAACAGCAAAGTGCCGAAGAAAAGGGGGGTGAAAAGGTGGCGAGCAGCAACGAAAAAAAGATATACGAAAACATGGAAAGCCTTGAAGAATGGGCGTTTGCGGGGCTTTCGCAAAAGGAAATGGCGGAAATGCTGGGAATGGCATATTCTACATTTCGGGAGCTGCGAAAGAAAATTCCGGCACTTTCGGCACTCTTGAAAAACAGTGCCGATTTTTTGAAAGCGGAGCGGAAGAAGGAAGTTGAGAAGGTAGAGGTTTCGCTTTTGAACCGATGCCTGGGCTACAACGCGGACATCAAGAAGCACATGAAGGTGAAGAAGCCGATGCAGGGGGCAGACGGCAAGGTTTTGACGGACGCGAACGGGAAGGTCATCACGGAGGAAGTGCTGGAGGAAGTGACGGAGCAGCAGCATGTTCCTGCGGACGTAGGGGCAATCAAATTTTATCTTTTGAACAAAGCAAAGGACAAATGGAAGGAGAACCCCGACAGGCTGGAGCTGGAGAAAAAGCGCGTTGCCAACGACACGAAGCGCACGAAGCTAGCGGAACAGGCGGCGAGCGGCGGCGGCGTGAGCGGAAAGACGATAGAGGAAATCTTGGAGGAAGCGGAAAGCGGTGGTGCAGATGCCGAGGTATGACGTTTTACGAGATGCGAAGAAATACATTGAAGCCTTTCTTTGCATCAAGACAAAGGAAAGCGAGATTGTTCCGTTTCGTTTAAACTCTGCACAAAAGCGGCTTTATGACTGCATCAAGCAGCAGCAGGCAGAGGGCAAGCCGATCCGCATTATCATTTTGAAAAGCAGGCAGATGGGCTTTTCCACGCTGACGGAGGCGTTGATTTATTACAAAACGGCGACCAGAAGCAACGTGAACAGCTTCATCATTACGCACAAGGACGATGCGACCACGAACCTTTTCAACATGAGCAAGCTATTTCAGGAGAGAAACCCTGCGAGACCGCTACTCAAGAACAGCAACGCAAAGGAATTGATTTTTGAGAACCCCACGAAGAACCGGCGCGAAAAAGAGCGGGTTCCCGGGCTGAAAAGCAAGATAAAATGCGCGACAGCAGGGGGGAAGGGTGTTGGGCGAAGCGACACATTGACGAACGTGCATGCTTCGGAGCTGGCGTTCTGGCCGGGGGAGATTGCGGAGACCTACGCCGGACTGATGCAGGCGGTGCCTGCGACAAGGGACAGCATGGTTATCATTGAAAGCACAGCAAACGGATTCAATTTTTTCAAAAGCATGTGGGACGATGCGGTAGCCGGAAGAAATGACTACATTCCCTTCTTTGCGGCATGGTTTGAAATGGACGAATACCGCAGGGAATGGCACGGGGAGCAGCTGACGGAGGAGGAAGAAGCACTCAAGGCTGCCTTCGGACTGGACAACGAGCAAATCATGTGGCGCAGGTGGTGCATCCGGAACAACTGCAACAATGACATAGACTTATTTCATCAGGAATACCCGTCGACACCGGAGGAGGCATTTATTGCGACGGGGGCAGGGGTATTTGACAACCGTGCAATCATCATACGGCTGCGGACGATGGAGGAGACACCCAGAAGGGGTCGCTTCACCTACGAGGAGACACAGGAACGGCTTGACCGTATTCTTTTGCAGGAGCGGCACTTTACCGAGGACGAAAAGGGGGAGATTCTTCTTTTCAAGGAGCCGGAGCAGGGCAGACCCTACACGCTGGGCGGAGACACGGCAGGAGAAGGGAGCGATTCCTTCACGGTGCAGGTAATTGACAACATTACAGGGGAGCAGATGGCGCGGCTGAAATGGCAACGCTGCGACGAGGACACCTATGCAAAGCAGGTCTACTGCCTTGGGAGATACTACAATGACGCACTGACGGCGGTGGAGACGAACTTTTCTACGCACCCACAGAAGGTGTTGGAATACTTACACTACCCGAAGCTTTATGTGCGGGAGATTTATGACAACTACGAGGGCAGGCTGCGGAAAAGTTTTGGCTTCCAGACGAACGGGCTGACGCGCCCTGTGCTGGTGGCAACGATGCAGGAATTCATGCGGAGCAACCTACATCTGGTGCATGACAGGGACACCCTGCAAGAAATGCTTTGCTTCATTCGCAACGAAAAGGGGAGAGCGGAGGCGGAGCAGGGCGAGCATGACGACCTTGTGATGGCTTACGGGATTGCACTGATGGCAAGAGCGAGCGGACAGCAGCGGATGGATGTGCCGGAAGAAAAGAGGGAGAAGAAAGCGAAATGGACGGCGGACATGTGGGAGGACTACAGAAACGCCGGAGCGAAGGAGAAGGAATACCTGAAAGAAAAATGGGGTACGCCATGGTAGCGAGGGGGTGATGGATTGAAATATGTGATGCCCATTGAAGACAGGAAGATGGTGGGCGTGATTGGGGACTATCTCAGGGAGCGGAACGAGAGAGACTATGTGCTATTTATGACGGGGGTCTACCTTGGGCGCAGAATCAGCGACATTTTGCAATACAGGGTACGAGATCTGAGAGGAAAAGACCGAATTGCCATTGCGGAGCAGAAAACAGGGGAGACAATCCTATTACCCATCAACCCACATTTGCAAAAAATATACAGGGATTTTTTCAAGGGAAAGAAGGACTATGAATTTGCCTTCCGCAACAGCAGGAGCAAGCAGAACACGCCGATTTCACGCATACGGGTATGGCAGATTCTGAATGAGGCGGCGGATGCGGTGGGCTACAAGGAAAGCCTAAGCTGTCACACACTCAGAAAGACATTCGCCTACTGGCTTTACATGGACACAGGCGGCGATATTGTGATGGTGCAGGAGGTGCTGGGACACAGTGACCCGAGCATTACGAGGAGATACATCGGGATTGACCAGCAGAAGAAGGAGAAGGCAATCAACGGATTACATTTTTAATTTTTGAGTTAGTTTTTGAATTGGGAAAGGAGGGAACAGCTTGGACAGGAAGAAGAACGGGCAAGGAAAGCTGCCGATGTGGCAGGAAAGACTACGCAGGAACAGTGCAGCGATGCAAGAGGAATTTGAGCAGATGGACAAGAGAACGGCACTTTACAACGGGACGCGAGAGATTGACAAGGTGCCAAACGCGAAAAGCCAAGGCACAGCACAGGCAAGCGGCGTGCGAAACATTGTGGCGGAGCTGATGGAGGCACAGGTGGACAGCAGCTTTCCCATGCCGAAGGTGACGGCAAGAAGGCAGGAGCATGAGGAGCTGGCGAAAACGCTGGAGGACTTCCTGCGGAACGAAACAGACCGCCTGCCATTTGAAATGCTGAACGACATGGACGAGCGTATTACACCCATACAGGGGGGAGACATCTTCCTTGTGGAATGGGACAGCAACCGGCACACCCACGAGACGAGAGGGGAGCTTTGCGTGAGCCTGCTGCACCCGAGGCAAGTGATTTTTCAGGACGGGGTAAACGAAATCAACGACATGGACTTTATCATTGTGCAGATGGGAATGTCGAAGAAGCATGTAAAGGAAAAATACGGCGTAAGCGTGGATGACGAGACGGAGAGCGACCCCCAGAGCAGAGGCGGCAGAAACACGGCTGAGGACGTTGTGACCGTCAATTTCGGGTATTTTAGAAACGAAAAGGGCGGCATCGGGCGATATACATGGGTGAATGACATGGAGCTGGAGGACTTGGAGGACTACCAAGCAAGGAAGATGAAACGCTGCACGAAATGCGGAGCGGATATGACAGGCTTGGAGAAGTGCCGACACTGCGGCAACGAAAAGGCGGAGGAATACGACAGCGACGAGATGGAGCTTTTCGAGGACATTGAGACAAGGAACGGCGTGATTCCCATGATGACGGAGGAGGAGACTTTTCCGGAAGGGGTAAGTGAGAACGGCTTGATGATGGACGAATTCGGGAACGCTTACGAGGCTGAGCCGATGACGGTTGAGGTGCCGACAAGGATTCCGAGATATAAGCCCGACATTTACCCTATTGTGGTACGCAAGAATGTGAGCAGCTGGGGGAAGGCACTTGGCGACAGCGACATTGACAAGATTATGGACCAGCAGAACATGATTAAGAAATGCGACAGCAGGATTCAGGAGAAGCTGGACAAGGGCGGCAGTATTTTCACCCGAAGCGAAAAGACAGAGGTTGCCAAGACGGACGAACAGCTGAGAGAGGTTATTTTTCAGGGGGCAGACGAGGCGAACCTTTTCGGGGTACATAATTTACAGGTGGACACGAGCCAAGACCAAGCCATTGCAGAGGCGAACTATGAGCAGGCAAGGCGCATATTGGGAATTACGGACAGCTTTCAGGGCAGACCCGACCGCACGGCAACCAGCGGCACGGCAAAGCAGATTGCGGTGGCGCAGAGTGCCGGCAGACTGGAAAGCAAGCGCATTATGAAAAATGCGATGTATGCAGACCTCTATGCTGTGATGTTTCGCTTTCTGCTGGCTTACAGCGACGAGCCGCGGAGCGTGCGGCACAACAACATTGACGGCAGCACAACCTACAGCGAATTCAACAAATATGACTATCTGGCGCAGGATGCGGCCGGGGAATGGTACTGGCTGGACGATTTCCTATTCAGCGTAGACAACACCTCAAGCCTTGCAGGGAACAGAGAATCTATGTGGCAGGAGATTCGCATGAATTTGCAGACGGGGGCATTCGGCGACCCGGCAGACCCTGAGACGCTGATTATGTTCTGGGAGATGATGGCAGGGCAGCACTACCCCGGCGCGGCAGAGATTCGGGAGAGACTGGAGAAAAAGAGACAGGAGCAGCTGGCGCAGATGCAGATGCAGCAGATGCAGCAGACGCTTCCACCGGAGACACAAACACAGATGCCGCAGGGGGCAGAGTCTATGGGCGTGCCGGACATGGCGGTGGAGGATGCCGGAGGTAGCACGATGGAAATGATGTTGTAGCGGTTGAGCCGTCCGGTTATGACGAGCGAACGTCTGACCGACAGGTTGGGTGAGGCGAGGAATGGACGGCGAAATATAGCGGTTTCCGAAGTGAAACGAGGAAAACTAAAGGTTGTAGCGGTTGCGGAAAGCAAAAGGAGGTTTGACAGGTGGAATGTAAAGAATGTGGCGTAGAACTGATGATCAGCGACAGAGGGAAGCTGCTGTTTGAAAATGACGACAGGGCGGACATGCCGACAAGGGCTTACTATATCTACAAATTCAAATGCAGAAACCCTGCATGCGTGAACTATGACAAGGAGGTTCACGAGGAAAAGGTTTATATTGACGATTGATGAAAGGCTGGCAGCGAAAGCGACCGGCTTTTTATATTACCGCCATGCGCAGCGTAGGGAAACCAAAATGCGTAGAAATGGAGCGAGTGGATGAAAAAGCGAGGAATGACGGAAGGGGGTGAACGATATGAGAAAGCATGGAAACGGGCTGGAAGTTGGTAGAGCCGGCACGATGGAAGTGAAGGCAACAAAGGGTGCGGAAAGCACAAAAGCACCCAAGAAGCAGACAGGCGGCGACCTGAGAAGTAATAAGCGTTAAGCGCTAACTTGAAATCAGGATTTTGATTTGCGAGACAGAGGAAGGAACAGAGCTGAGCCTGACGGCGGCAGCCTGTTTTCCTCGGCGAAAAGGAGGAAAGTAGAATGGCAGGATATGACGAGGATTTCTGGGGCGAGGACTTCTTTGAGGAAGAGGAAGGCGCGACAGAAGGAGAAGAAACGGAAGTAGAGACAGAGGAAACAGCGGAAGATTCTGCGGCTGAGGACAGTGGCGCAGAGGATGAGGGTATCGGCACTGAGACCGATGGGGGTGATCCAGTATCTACAGCAGAGGAAGGGCAGGAATTCAGCCCCGACCTTTTGGCACGCATTGAGGCGGAGACACAGAAAAGGGTGGACGCACGCATTGCGAGGGAATTTGAGGGGATTTTGAACCCCTACACAAATCAGCCCATCCGCACAGAGGCAGACCTGACCGCTTACCGCAGTGCATTTGCGGCAGAGGAGCAGAGACAGCAGCTGGAGGAAATGGGCGTTTCCAAGGAGGTTTTGGACAACTACATTCAGAACCACCCTGCCATGCAGCAGGCACAGCAGGTGATCCACCAGCAGGAGCAGCAGGCGGCGAACGACTTTATGGCGAAGGAATTTGAAGCGATGAAGAAGGAGTTTCCGGACTGCGGACTGGAAAGCCCCCAGCAGCTGAACGAGACAGAGGCAGGCAGACGCGCCTTGCAGATGTGGGCAAACGCCCCCGGCATTACGCTTGCGGATGCCTACGCGGCAACGCACAGAAGGGAAATCAGCAAGAAGCAGAGCGCAGCGGCAAAGCAGGCTGCCATGAACGAAATGAACAGCAAGGGACACCTGCGCCAGACGAAGGGAAGCAACGCAAAGGGAGATGTGCCGGCAGAGATTGCGGCAGAGTATAAAAAATATTTCCCCAATGCAACGCATGAGGAAATTGCGGAAATGTACAGAAAAAATTGTGAGAGTACGGAATGAAAAGGAGTGAGAGAACATGTTTAAAGTAAAAGACAGACAGAACAGCTGTGTAGAGCCTTTTGAGTTTTTGCCTGCGAAAAGCGGCGAGGTCTACGCCCTGGGCGAGGCACTGACCTATACGAACGAGGTGACAAAATGCGCGGCAACGGCGAAGCCTACACACATTTGCATGGGCCCCGGGGACGGAAACGTGGTTCCGGTGATGCCTGTGCTTGCGACCACAAGATTTGAGGTGCCCTATGACGCAAAGCCTACGGCAGGGACAGCGGTGACACTGGGCACGGCAGGGCTGAGCGTGACAGCGACCACGACAAGCGGCGTTTTCACTATCACAGATGTGGACGAAGCAAACGGAACAGCTTGCGGCTTTTTTAAGTAAGCGGATGAGCCACTAAATCAAACATAACGGATGCAGTCAGAGGATGACTGCTTTTTTATTGCAAAAAAAAGGAGTGAACTACATGAGCGGAATTATTTTTTCTCAGGCGAGCGGCCTGAACGACAGCGTTTTCGGCAAGAGTCAGGAGCCTATTAAAAGCATGATTACGGCCGGCGTAGAAAGCTTTGAGGAAACCAGCCTGCTGAGCAAGATTTTCTACATGGACAAGACAAAGAACTTTGCGGAGAAATATGCAACAATGACCTCTCTGGGCAACTTTCAGGATGTGGGCGAGAACGGCGCGACACCACAGGACAGCTTTCAGGAGGGCTTCTGCAAGGTGATTGAACCCAGCACATGGAAGCTGGGCTTTTCCATCACTGCGGAAATGATGGAGGACAACAAAATCGGCGATATCAGCAATGCGGCGAAGCGTTTTACCACAAGCTACGGCAGAACGAGAGAGCAGTTCGGCGCAGCACTGCTTTCCAACGGACACAATTCAAAAATGAAATGGGGCAAGAAGGAATACAGCATTACCTGTGCGGACGGCAAGCCCTTCTTCTTCAAGGAGCACCCCAGCAAGGTAAGCGGCGTTTCGCTGAAGCAGAGCAACCTGTTTAAAGGGGCGTTCAGCGTGCTGACGTTGGATGCGGTGCAGGAGGCAATGCAGGACTTCAAGGATGACAAGGGGAACCTTTTGAACGTGAAGCCCGACACCATCATCATCCCCAACAGCGGCCCTCTGAAAAGAGCGGTTCTGGCGGCGGTTGGCAGTGAGCTTGACCCCAGAACGAGCAACAACGCTTGGAACTTCCAGTGCGGCTTGTGGAACGTGCTGGTGTGGGCGGAGCTGCCTAAGACCATCGGCGGCGAGCCTTACTTCATCCTGATGGACAGCGACTACATGCAGCAGTACGAATGCATGCCTTGGCTGGACAGAATCAAGCTGAAGGTAGACAGCTACATTGACCACAACACAGATGCCAATGTATTCAAGGGCAGAAGCAGATTTGCGGCAGGCTTCAACAACTGGAGAGGTGCGGCACTCTGCGGCGCAGGCTTAACCGGAGGCACAGACCTGACGGCACTGAACGGCTAACTTGAAAGAAGGAGGCACGAAGAATGAGCATTACTTGGAAGGAATTACAGGAAACGTGCCTGCGGAAGATGGACAGCTTGGACGGGGCGGCTCTGGCGAAGGACAGCAACAATGCAGCATACCTTTATGGTATGCCTGCCGCCGCCAATGAAGCCCTGATGCTTTTGGCAACGAACGGGAGATACTGGAAGAAGCTGCTGACAATTACACAGGGAGAGGGGGAGACCGCCACAAAGGGAGAGCCTTTGGGCGGTTTTCTTGCCTACGACCTGCGGCAGCTGGCGGAGGGCTTTTACTGCATTGACAAAATCAAGCGGGCAAGAGGCACAGAGTACGGCACCTATTCCGGCTATTTGATGGAGGGTGACCATGTGCTGCTGCTGCCGGCAGAGGACGAAGGGACGTTCCGCATTTGGTACAACGCATACCCCACGCGGATTACGGCGGAAACGGCGGCAGACTTTCCCATTGACCTGCACGAGGAGGCGGCGCATTATGTGGCGCACTACATGGCAGGGCAGCTATACAAGCATGACGACATCAGCATTGCACAGATTTACATGAACGAATTCTTTGAATGGATGGAGCGGCTTGCGGAAAGCGGACGAAAGGCAGACGGCAGGAACGCCGGCAGCGGCGGATGGGTTAGCGTGAAGGGGTACTACTGAGCCGCTAAGCGGCTAACTTGAAAGCGGGATTTTGACTTGTGGGACAGAGGAGTGATGAAGAATGGGGAGATTCAGTGTACCTTCCTCTCCTGCCAGAAACGTGGTGAAGATTGAGACCTTCAAGGGGGTTGACCTAAACAGCAGCCCCAGCAATGTGGAGATTACCCGAAGCCCCAACGCGCCGAACATGATGCGAGATGTGCCGGGGAAGGTGCGCAAGCGGCAGGGCTATGAAAGGATTGCACAATTTTCCGGCAAGCGCATCAACGGGGTTCACATTCTCAGGAGCGCAGAGAAGAACGAGGAACGGGTACTGATTCATGCAGGAGACAGCCTTTATCTGGAAGGAAAGGCGATTTACACAGGGATGGCGGATGAGAGAAGCGTGGGGCGGCAGTTCTACGGCAAGCTATTCATTTTTGACGGGAAAAAGGCACTTTGCTACGGCGAATTTGAAACAGAGGAAAAAGCCACAGCAGAGACGGAGACGAACAAGGAGGAAAAGCCGAAGGCATTCATGGTAAAGAGCTTAGAGGATGCGGCATACATCCCGACGGTGATTATCAGCCGAAAGCCGACCGGCGGCGGCACAACGCTTGAGCCGCTCAACCTCATCGGGCGGAAATGGAAGGAAAGCTTTCTTTCGGACGGGACGGCGAAGGTGTACCAGCTGACGACAACGGAGCTGGACGCGGACAAGGTGACCGCACGCATCATGACGAAGGAAGGCGAATGGACAGAGAAGCAGGAAGGCACAGATTTCACGGTGGACAGAAAGAAGGGAACTGTGACCTTTACGACCGCGCCGGGGGCAAGCCCTGTGGTGGGGTATGACAATGTGGAGATTACGGCGGCAAAAACAAGAAAGGGCTATGCCGAGAAAATCAACAAATGCAAAATCATTTCCTTATTCGGCGTGAACGGGGCAATGGACAGGATGTTTCTTTCCGGCAACCCGGACTTTCCGAACCGAGACTGGTACTGCAAGATGGCGGACGGGTTTTTCTGGGGTGACCTCTGGTACAGCACGCTGGGGCAGGACGGCAGCGCGATTGTTGGCTACAGCATCATCAACGACAGGCTTGCGGCGCACAAGAGCGACGCAGAGGAGGGGCGAAACGTCATCCTGCGCAAGGGGGAAATGGGCGAGAAGGACGCGACCTTCCCCATCATCGGGACGCTGACGGGCAGAGGGGCTTTAGGCAGCCACACCTTCGGATACCTTGGGAGCGAGCCTTTATTCCTGACGGACATCGGCATTATGGCAATTACGGCGGCGGACCTGACGGGGGAGAAATACAGCCAATCGCGCAGCTACTACATCGACAATGCGCTGACGGCGGAAAAGGGACTTGCGGATGCGTACGCATACATCTGGCGGGATTTTTACCTCGTCAGCACCGGAGGGGGCAGGGTTTACCTCTTGGACGGCTTACAGAAAAGCTACGAGAGAGACAACCCCTACAGCAGCTTTCAGTACGAATGCTATGTTTGGGAGAACGTGCCGGCAAGGGTTTTCTGGGAGGATGCCGAGGGGCGGCTTTGCTTTGGGGATGCAGAGGGAAACATCTTCCGATTTTTTGACGATGTGACGAACCAGAAAAGCTACAACGACAACGGCAGGGCGATTTCAGCCAGATGGGACACGGCGGAGCTTTCCGGAAAGCTTTTCTACAAGAACAAAAACTTCCGCCGGCTTGACTTTGTGCTTGCGCCTGCGATTGCAACGGGGGCGAAGGTTTTTGCACAGGTGAAGGGGGTCTGGAGTGAGGTTTTCGACAGCGGCGCGCGGGCGATGTACTTCGATTTCACGCACATCAACTGGGAGAGGATCAATTTTTCGACAGACGACACGCCAAGAACGATTGGCGGCAAGATAAAAATCAAGAAGGTGGACAAGGTTGCATTCAGCCTGCGGAACGAGCAGCTGAACGAGCCATTCGGGATTTACTCCCTCGCAATGGAATACACAGAAAACGGTAACTACAAGGGATAAGGGGGTTATTATGGCAGATACGAAAAGAGAGGAAGCTGCGGCTTATGCGATTGCACCGGAGAGCTTGGTGGGCAAGGGCGTTTCGGCACAGACAAACCCCATGGAGAAGCCGGAGGACGAGGCGAAGGCGGTGTTTGACGAGCTTTCCAAGGACATTATCATTCCTGCCTTCAACCGCTTTGTGCTTTTCATGGCGGCGCAGCTGGGGATGATTGACATGACGAAGGACGCGGACAAGCCCATTTCCACCGCGATGCAGACCGCCCTTGACGGAAAGCAGGACAGGGAGAAGCGGACGGGGAGCGAGACGCTTTACAAGGTGCTGACGGACAACAACTTTACGGACGAGGCGGCGGAGCAGCTGGCGGCAGCCTTTGCGGCACTGCACGAGCATGCAAACAAGACACTTTTGGACGGGCTGACACAGGATGACATTGACAACTGGAACGGGGCGAACGTGCTGACGAAGGACAACATGGAGCCTTACGAGCCGAGGGGCGAATATCAGCCGGCTACGGTACGCTTTGTTCTGGACAGGGTGGTTGCGATTGGGGCGGCAGACATGCAGGCGCGGATTTACGACCCACAGAACCGACAGGCGGACATCTTCGGGGAGATGGACAAGACAGCGGCGGCCCTGCGAAAGGAAATGGCAGAGGCCTCGGAGGATGCAAGATACATCATTGACGATGTGACCGGGGAGAAATATCGGCTTGGGGTTTCGGGCGGCGGTTTATATTACAGGAAGGAGGGGAAGGCATGAACGAACCGATTTTTATTGCGCGGCAGGACACGCTGGAGCAGGAGATTCTGCCGGCACACTGGCTGGCGCAGTACAAGCTTTTCGGGGAGGAAAGTTACACCTTTCAGGACAAGGGGATTTGGAAGAAGCTCTGCATGAGCCGTGCGGCGGCAAATGACAGGGACATGCACGCAGAGGCACTGGAGGAAATGCTGACGACATTTTCCGCAGAACACACAGGAAAATGGATGCTTCTGGTTTACGGGATGGATGCGGCGGCACTGGAGGGGCTTGCAACCATGGCGGCGATTGCGGCAAACGGCACAGCCATGGGGGCGATGGTAGACAATGCGCTTTTGATGCACGCCATCGCAAACAGCGAAACAGCCATGCAGCGGATTGCAAACAGCCAGACAGCCATGCAGAGGGTCGCAAACAACAGGGGGGCGATGGATGCCATCGGCAGAAGCCGGATTGCGAGAGACGCAGTGCAGGCTTCGCCCTACTACAACAGCTGCATCAAGGAGAACGACATGGCGATTGCGAAGCTGGCGGTTGCTTTGGCAAACCTCGAATCTGCAGGCTACTCCGGCATGGCAGGAGTAGCCGCAGATTCGACCGCTATGACCGCCGTCGCTGCGAGCGCGACCGCTATGACCGCCGTCGCTGCGAGCGCGACCGCTATGACCGCCGTCGCTGCGAGCGCGACCGCTATGACCGCCGTCGCTGC
>ERZ832317.1239-NODE-1239-length-33222-cov-4.427594_pt1 | contig 33222 bp, 28 predicted proteins | sample MGYA00519695_ERZ832317 | MGnify/ENA primary metagenome ERZ832317 (study PRJEB31850, sample SAMEA3708726) | human gut metagenome | biome: human gut; feature: human-associated habitat; material: faeces | place: China | collected 2014 ...
GAATCCGTTTTTCTCGATAGCTCTGCGCGTCGGCTGCTTTTCTGTAATGCTGTTTATCGCGTTTCCGATACGCTCACCGCAGGAGCTTTTGAGAGCGGGCGGCGGATTTCTTATGGCAAACTTTGCTTTTGCGGGAATAACGCTCGCCGTATGGCTGGCCTTCAAGCCCGACGGACTTACATATAAAAACGGAGCTGTCTATTTTGATATAAGCGCCGTAACGCTCCTGCTGACATCTGCCGCCTGCTACGCGGTTATCCGCCTCATTTCATATTTTCTGCGCCGAAATGCGCCTGACAGTCATACGGCAACGGTCAAAATAAGTATCTGCGATAAAACAGCCGAGTGCGCCGCACTCATAGATACCGGCAGCTCGCTGAAAGAGCCGTTTTCCTCGTATCCTGCGATAGTTTTTGAATATAAAGCCGTCGAGTCGGTCTTGCCGGGTGAAATAAAAGAGCTTGTTCGCAATGATTTTAAAGAAGAATATGCAAATGCCTGCTGCGGAGTCAGGTTTATAAGCTTCCGTTCGATAGGCGGGAGCGGGCTGCTTCCGGCGATAAAAGCAGACAGTATAGCCGTAAAAACTTCCAAGGACACTTTTGTATGTAATGAAACATATGCCGCAATATACGTCGGCTCACTGTCTGCGGGCGAATATTCGGCACTTATCGGGAACAATTTTTTTGACAGAGCGAAAAGGGGAGAGTGCGAAAATGAAAAAGCTGAAAGTCATATTAAGAAAATTCATAATCCGATTTTTCAACCGCAAAGACCGAGGCGAGATACACTACATAAACGGCTATGATATACTGCCGGCTCCGCTGAAAAAAGATGAGGAGAGAGAAATCTTCGAACGAATTGAGGCGGGAGACGAATCGGCACGCGAACCGCTGATAGTCCACAATCTGAGACTTGTTGTCTATATAGCGCGAAAATTCGAAAGCTCCGGGGTCGGAATAGAGGATCTGATATCCATAGGCACAATAGGACTTATAAAGGCGGTCAACACATTCAGGCCGTCAAAGAATATAAAGCTCGCTACATATGCCTCTCGCTGTATTGAAAACGAGATTCTTATGTTTTTGCGGAAAACCAACAACATCAGAAACGAAATTTCGCTCGACGAGCCTCTTAATGTGGACTGGGACGGAAACGAACTGCTGCTGTCGGATATTCTCGGCAGCGAGCCCGATACCGTGAACCGCGGTATAGAGGCGGAGGATGAAAAAAGTCTGCTTCTGCGCACCGTGGACACTCTCGCCGACCGCGACAAGCTTATAATGCGAATGCGGTTCGGGCTCGGCGGCGGCAAGGAATATACCCAAAAGGAAGTCGCGGATATGCTCGGCATATCGCAGAGCTATATCTCAAGGCTTGAAAAAAGGATTATAGAGCGCCTGAAAAGAGAGATGAATGTCGTGTGATTCTACGCACCCTCGGCGGCATATAATGCCGTTGGGGGTGATTTTTTTTGAACTGCTGCGTAACGGATTTGAGAAACAAGCAGGTCATAAATCAAAAGGACGGCGATATATTAGGTCCCGTGTCGGATGTCGAGGTCGATACCTGCTCGGGCAGAGTTGTGGCAATAATCGTGTTCGGCAGGCCGAAATGCTTGGGACTGCTCGGGCGGGGAGAGGATATTCGCATATGCTGGGAAGACATAAAAGTAATAGGAGAAGACACCGTATTGGTGTGTCTGAAACGGCAGGAATGCTGCACGCCGCCGAAAAAGAGCGGGGGCTTCAGAGATATATTTAATTCTTTTTAAAATAACGTAAAACAGCTTGACAAATGCCGCTTTTTATTGTATTATATTCGTTGCACTTTATCAGGTAAAAGCTTTAAAGCACAAAAACAACAGGAAGCGGGAAATTTTAGGATGGAAAACGCCACAGTTTGGATAACTATCGCGGTATATGTTGCGGTTATGATGATAATCGGAATTGTATCGGGACGCAAATCGAAGAGCATAGCCGACTTGACCGTCGGCGGAAGAAACGCCGGAGCTTGGCTTTCGGCGCTTTCTTACGGCACCGCATACTTTTCGGCAGTCATGTTTGTCGGCTACGCCGGCGGTACGGGACTCAACTACGGTCTCTGGGGCATAGCCGCCGGAATAGGCAATGCGGTGTTCGGCTCATGGCTCGCGTGGCGAGTGCTTGCCCGAAGAACGCGCGATGTTTCAAACAGGCTGAAGATAAAAACCATGCCTCGGTTTTTTGAGCTGAGATACAACAGCCGCGCAATGAAAATATTCGCCTGCATGGTCATATTTATTTTTATGATTCCGTATTCGGCCTCGGTCTATAAGGGCCTCGCCTCGGTTGCGGAGGTTCTGCTCGGGATAGACGACAAAATATGCATGATAATTATAGCTGTGCTCGCAGCCGTTCTGCTGCTGCTCGGAGGATATCTCGTTCAGGCGCGCGCGGATTTTGTTCAGGGCATTGTTATGATGTTCGGCATAACGCTGCTTATAATCTTTGTTATCCGCTGCGACAGAGTCGGCGGAATCGAGGGGCTCAGAGAATACGCTCACTCGGCGCAGGGACTTCCCAAGCTCGGAGTTAAGGCTGCGGCGTCGCTCATCGCAACCGTTCTCATGACCAGCTTCGGCACATGGGGACTGCCGCAGATGATACAGAAATATTTCGGCATAAAAGACGACAAGCAGGCAAAGCGCGGCATAGTTATATCCACATTTTTCGCCCTGCTCGTTGCGGGAGGCGGATATTTTATCGGCTCTCTCTGCCACAGATTCTTTACTGCCGACGAAATAGCTTCGTTCAAAAAGCCCGTTCAGGACTACATTGTTCCCAATATGCTCAAGGTTGCAAACCTCCCGAACATTCTGCTCGGAATCGTGCTTGTGCTGCTCATAGCCGCATCGGTTTCAACCCTTTGCTCCATAACGCTTACAGCAAGCTCCACCTTCTCCATGGACTTTGTAAAGAGCGTGCTGAAGCCCGAGATGAAAGAGAAAAAAGTTACCGCGCTCACGAAAATTCTCTGCGTCGTTTTCATTATCTGCTCCTATGTCGTTGCCAACACCGACACGCCCATACTCGACATGATGAGCTACTCGTGGGGAATTATTTCCGGCTCTTTCCTTGCACCGTATGTTGTTGCGCTGTTTTGGAAGCGCATGAACAGGCAGGGGGCATGGGCGGCGATGATAGGAGGCTTCTGTGTTGCGATAATTCCCGCAATCTGCAAGCTGCTCACAGTGTTCGGACTCGAAAACGCCACAGCGGCATCTCTCGCGGGTTTCGGTCCGCTTTTCGCGTGCATAGCTATGCTCCTTTCCCTCGCGCTCTGCTTCATCGTCAGCGCGATAACGGGCAAAGAGGATGAGAATATTACCGAATTATTTTACAACGGTATTGTCGAAAAAGAGTAACAGTGGTATAATTTATAATAATTCGCGTACCCTGTCGAAACATAAAAGAGGGAGATTTCAAGATGTTTTTTCAAAAGGAAATCGAAACAATGAAGCGCAGTGAATTGGAAGCACTGCAGCTCGAAAGACTGAAATGGACGGTTGACTATTGCTATAAAAATGTACCGTTCTATACAAAAAAGCTTGATGAGGCGGGCGTCACCGCCGACAAAATCAAGAGTCTCAGCGATATAAAATATATACCGCCGACTACGAAAGCCGACTTGCGCGACAACTATCCCTTCGGTCTGTTTGCAAGGCCAATGAAGGATATGGTGCGTATTCACGCTTCTTCCGGAACGACCGGAAAGCCCACCGTTGTCGGCTACACCAAGCATGATCTTGACATCTGGTCGGACTGCGTTGCTCGTATCGTCGCGGCGGCGGGTGCCACCGATGAGGATATAGTTCAGATTTCGTTCGGCTACGGTATGTTCACCGGCGCGCTCGGACTTCACTACGGACTTGAAAAGCTCGGCGCTACCGTTATTCCCAATTCGAGCGGAAACACCGAAAAGGCGCTGATGTATATGCGCGATTTCGGCACCACCGCCCTTGTCGCAACCCCGTCGTATGCTCTTTATATGTGCGAAGTTGCAAAAGAGCTCGACTATCCTATGAGCGACTATAAGCTTCGCCTCGGCTTGCTCGGCTCCGAGGGCTGCACGCCCGAGATGAGAACTCAGATAGAAAACGGCTGGGGACTTTTCGCTACAGATAACTACGGCATGAGCGAGCTCATGGGACCCGGTGTATCCGGCGAATGCGAGGAGCGCGACGGTCTCCACTTCTGCGAGGATTATTTCTATCCCGAAATAGTCAACCCCGAAACGCTCGAGCCTCTCGGAGAGGGCGAAACGGGCGAGCTGCTCGTAACCACGCTGACTAAAGAGGGCATTCCTCTTCTCAGATACAGAACCCGCGATATTACAAGGCTCAACTATTCTCCCTGCAAATGCGGAAGAACAGGAGTCAGAATGGACAAGGTCAAGGGCAGGAGCGACGATATGCTCAAGATACGCGGCGTAAATGTATTCCCGTCGCAGATCGAGAGCGTGCTCATAGGCACAGAGCAGATAGGCGCAAACTATCAGCTCGTCGTGCGCCGTGAGGGCTTTGCCGATACCCTTGAAGTTCGCGTTGAGCTCATCGACGCATCTCTGCTTGAGAGCTACGGCGAGATTGAACGCCTTCAGAAAAAGATAATCCACAATCTCCAGACTACCCTCGGCATACAGTGCAAGGTCAGTCTCCTCGAACCCAAAACGCTCGAGAGATTTGTAGGCAAGGCACACAGAGTTGTCGATTTGAGAAACGAGAAGAAATAAACCCGGAGGCAAAGAATGAGAAAGTTATTTTTAGGAAACGAGGCCGTCGCAAGAGGTCTTTACGAAGCCGGATGCCGCGTGGCATCGAGCTATCCCGGTACTCCGAGCACCGAAGTGACGGAGAGCGCGGCCAAATATGATGAAATATACTGCGAATGGGCTCCCAACGAGAAAGTCGCCATGGAGACTGCCGGCGGTGCAGCCATAGCCGGAGCGCGTTCCTTCTGCGGCATGAAGCACGTCGGTCTGAATGTCGCCGCCGATCCGCTGTTTACGCTCTCATATACGGGCGTAAATGCCGGTATGGTCATAGTCGTTGCGGACGACCCGGGTATGCATTCGTCGCAGAACGAGCAGGATTCGCGAAACTATGCAAAGGCCTCCAAAATACCGATGCTCGAGCCCGCGGATTCTCAGGAATGTCTCTCTTTTACAAAGCTCGCATATGATATTTCCGAGCGCTACGACACCCCGGTCATAATCAGGCTCACAACAAGAATCTCCCATTCCCGCAGCCTTGTTGAGGTAGGGGAGAGAGTCGACAACGGGCTCAAGGAGTATGTTAAAGACACTCAGAAATACGTTATGATGCCCGCTATGGCAAAGAAAAAGCACGTTATAGTCGAGGAGAGAACCAAGGCGCTTGCCGCATGGGGCGAGAGCGAAGCGATTGACCTCGGTGTCAACAAGATAGAATACAACGACAAAAAAATCGGCATTATCACAGGCGGAATTGCATATCAGTACGCCAAGGAAGCCCTCGGAGATAAGGCCTCTTATCTCAAGCTCGGTTGCCTCTATCCGCTGCCCGAGAAGCTGCTCCGCGACTTTGCCGCAGAGTGCAAAAAAGTCTATGTCATTGAAGAGCTCGACCCCTACATAGAGGATCACTGCCGCAAGCTCGGAATAAATGTTATCGGTAAGGAGCAGTTTACACTTCTGGGCGAATATTCGCAGAGCATGATAAAGAAGGTCATTCTCGGCGAAGAAAACAGTTATCTCAAGGCAGATATAGATGTTCCCGCGCGTCCGCCCGTGCTCTGCGCCGGATGCCCGCACAGAGGTCTGTTCTATGCCCTCAAAAAGCTCAAGGTCAATGTCAGCGGCGATATCGGCTGCTACACGCTTGGCTCTATGGCGCCTCTCGGCATGATGGACACCTGCATATGCATGGGCGCATCGGTCTCCGCGCTTCACGGCATGAACAAGGCCGACGAATCCGGCAGCCACAAGCGCGTAGCGGTTATAGGCGACTCGACATTCATTCATTCGGGTGTCACCGGTCTTATAAACATCGCATACAATCAGAGCAATTCCGTTGTTATCGTCCTTGATAACAGCATCACCGGCATGACCGGACATCAGGACAACCCGACCACTGGTTACACCATCCGGAAAGAAGTTACCAAGCAAGTCAATCTGGTAACCCTTTGCAGATCGGTTGGGGTAGAACGAATCTTTGTGGTTGACCCATTCGATGTTCGAAAGATGGAAGCGATTATCAAGCTGGAAGTTTCTACAGAAGAACCGTCTGTTATCATTGCACAGCGTCCGTGTGCCCTGCTGAAAACCGTAAAATATACAGGCTGCTGCGAAATCAGCACAGACTGCAAGAAGTGTAAACTCTGCATGAAGTTGGGCTGTCCAGCAATTTCCTTTGATGGCACAAGACCAACCATCAACCCGACCCAGTGCAACGGCTGCGGACTCTGCTTGAACGTATGTCCGTTTGGCTGCATTCACAAGAAAGAGGAGGCATAAACCATGACAAAACAAATTATGATTGTTGGTGTCGGCGGACAGGGAACGCTGCTTGCCAGCCGAATCTTGGGCAACGCTGTCACCGATGCTGGTTATGATGTAAAAGTTTCTGAAGTGCACGGCATGAGCCAGCGAGGCGGCAGCGTTGTGACCTATGTGAAATATGGCGATGCTGTTTATTCCCCAATCGTTGACCGTGGCATGGCTGATTTGATTTTAGCATTTGAACCGCTCGAAGCCTATCGTGCTCTTCCTTACCTGAAACAGGGCGGAAAGATGATTGCCAACACCCAGCAGATTGACCCGATGCCTGTCATTACTGGTGCAATGGCATATCCAGAACACATCTGTGAAAAGCTGGATGCCGTTTGCGATTTGACGGCTGTTGATGCGTTACAGCTTGCGGTACAGGCTGGCAGTCAGAAATGCGTCAATGTTGTTTTGATTGGCGTGATGGCAAAGTCCACCGAAATCCCGTATGAAAAGTGGCTCGAAACCATTCGGAACACCGTTCCGGCAAAATTCTTAGACATGAACTTGAAAGCGTTTGAATTGGGCTATCAGGCTGCCAAGTAATTCGCTCTCTTAAATCATCTTTCTCGAAAAGCCAGTCTGTTCCTCTAGAACGACTGGCTTTTTTCAACCAACAGGAGGTGTTTTCTATGAATCCAGAAAGTTTCTCTTCCCTGCCGGAAGGGCAATGGCTGCTTCAGCAGGTACAAACGGCTTTCCCGAACTGCTCCGCTGACGAACAGCTGGACGGCGTTGCCATCCTCTGCACCATCCAGCAAACCATTGGACATCCACCGCTCTTTCGGGAGTGTATCTCGTTCTTTCAGAAGCACCCACAGCATCCGTGGGAACGCTGGATGCTGCCGTTTCTCTGTATGAATGTATCCGAATGGCAGACGTTCTGGGCAACTGTGGAAGCCGTTTTATCCGCCTCGGCTTGCACAGAATCCACAAAATCACATCTGAAAAATTAGAATTATTTCTAAAAGAAGAAAACTTCCTTGTATTTTTTTGTGAAAAGTGATATAATGGAATCATCTGGTTTGAAAAAGAAAAAGGAGGCATTTTCTATGAAAAAAAGCACCATTCTCGGAACTGCACTGCTGAGTGCTGCAACCGTTGCTGCCGGAATTGGCATGATTGCTCTTCCGCACGCCTATGCATCGTGGGAATGGCGTGGTTATCGGGGCGACCTGAACCATGACGGCGTTGTTTCGATGGTTGACATTGTAAAAATGCAGCGGTATCTGCTCCGGTTGGATGCTTTGCAGGGAGAAGACATCCTACAGCGTGCTGACCTCAACCAAGACCACGTTGTCAATGTAGCAGACTTGATGATGCTGAAACACTGCGTCCTCTATGAAGATTTTCTCGAAATCTGGGAGGAAATCGCCGATACGACTACCGTTACCAGCGACACGACTGCCCCTGTTACCACCACCACAGAAACCACAACCACTACTACAGAGGCGACAGATGCGGAGAATGCCGCATTCTTAACGCCATCCATTCAGGCAGTCAAGGCTTCCCTGCCCTCGCAGGGTGATGCCAAGCTGGTGATTTTCTATGTGGATTTCCCAGACTGCAAATATACCACTGCCCTTTCTGCGGAACAAATTCAGGAAATCGCATTCGGCGAAGCAGACACCAGCGACAGCAACTATCCATTCGACAGTATGCGGGCATTCTACGAACGCTCTTCCAAGGGAACAATGCACCTCGATGGACAGGTGTTCCGCTATACCACGAAAGAAAACCGTTCTGCTTATGATACGGACAAAGATAAGCTTGCACGAGAATGCTACGATGCCTTTAACGATAGCGTGGATTTCAGCCAGTTTGACGGCAACAACGATGGTGTGATCGATGCAACGCTGTTCTCTGTTCCAACTGCTGCCGGAGATGACAACTGGTGGCCGTGTGCTGGTCCAATCGGCGATTCCGCTTATACGGTCGATGGCGTTACCATTGGACATATCATCACCGGAAACGCTCAGATTGAAAGTGAAACCAATTACAGCAACTTCAACAGCAGTTATCTCCACGAAATGGGGCACTGCATGGGCTTGCCGGACTACTACCTCTATAACAGCGATGATTTCGAGGGCATGAAAGGCAATGCCGGAACAGAATTGATGGATGCGGATGCTGCTTCTGATTTTGGCTGTTTCTCTAAGCTGATGCTGGGCTGGTATCAGAAGAATCAAGTTTCTGTCTATGACAGCAGCAAGGGCACACAGACGTTCCAGCTGCAAAACGCTCAGACCAAAAACGGAAACTGCGTGATTATCCCGTATGGAAAGCTGGATGGACGTTATTTCTCTGAATACCTGATGATTGAATACGTCACCGAAGATGATAATAACAGCTACATCAATTCCCACATGAACTACTGGCAGAGTATTGACAGCGGCATTCGGGTCTACCACATTCAGGCAGACTTGCAGGAAGATTATTGGTACGCTTACTTCAAATATCAGAATGGTTCGGAATACACAAACAATGATAATGACGGCATCCGCCTGATTCGGCTTGCCAACGAGCAGGAGGGCGGCAGCGTTTTCAAAACGGGAGATGTGATTGATGGAACAATTTCCGGTTTCCATTGGTACGATGCCAACGAACAGGAAACGATTGACCTTGGCGTAACTGTAACGGTTGGCGACCTAAAAGATGGTGCTTATACCATTACCATTTCTAACAAGTAAACGCAAAAACGCTGCTGCACAAAAATCGTGCAACAGCGTTTTTTGTATGCAATCAGAATCAAAAACTTGCTTACTTCTGCAATTCCTGTTCAATTGCAGCCAGCAAATCTTCATACCGTTCAAATGCCGGAAGTTCCGGATGGTCTTTCTGAATCTGTTCCGTACTCCGGAAGAGGAAGCCTGCTTTACTTGCCTGAATCATTGCGAGGTCGTTGTAGCTGTCACCGCTGGCGATGGTATCATAGCCAATGGACTGCAATGCCTTTACGGTGATCAGCTTGGAGTTTTCAACACGCATCTTGAAGCCAGTGATTTCGCCGTCTGCTGCAACTTCTAGAGAATTGCAGAAAATGGTCGGCTGTCCCAGCTTTTCCATCAACGGGCCTGCAAACTGTGTGAAGGTGTCGCTGATAATAATCACCTGGCATTCTTTCCGCAGTTTGTCCAAAAATTCCTTTGCACCCGGCAGCGGGTCAATCTTTGCGATGGTTTCCTGAATTTCCTTTAAGCCAAGACCGTGTTCTTTCAGAACGCCGATTCTCCACTTCATCAGCTTATCATAATCTGGTTCATCTCTGGTGGTACGCTTTAATTCCGGGATTCCGCTTTCTTCTGCAAATGCAATCCAAATTTCCGGCACCAATACGCCTTCCAAATCCAAGCAAGTAATATACATTACGAAGCTCCTTTCTATCGTTCCGGCATTTTGGTTTTATGTACACTGACACAATGCCGAAATCTGTTTTCTATTTTACCGCATTTCTGGGAAAAAATCAATGCTTTTTCTAATAATATTATTCTAAATTATAGATTCATTTTCTTTAAAAGCACTCTACGAAACGTAGGTTGCAGAATCGAACCGCTTGTGTTATACTGAAAGCATCCACTCAGAAAGAAGGTTATTTTTATGGACGCACAAGAAATTGGAACGATGATTCAACGGCTGCGAGAGCAGCAAAACTTAACGCAAAAGGCACTGGCGGAACGCCTTGCAGTCAGTGACAAGACCATTTCCAAATGGGAAACGGGGCGAGGGCTGCCAGATATGGCATTATTTCAGCCGCTGGCAGAGACGTTGCAGGTTTCTGTTTCAGAACTGTTTTCCGGCGTGCAGATTGTCAATCAAAACCGCAGCGGAAACCTGAAAAAGATGGGTTTTTACGTCTGCCCGATTTGCGGAAATGTGCTGTACTCGATGGGCGAGGGTGTTTTCAGCTGTTGCGGCATCTCGTTGCCGAAGTTACAGGCAGAGCCAGTGACAGACGCACATACACTTACCATTCAGCAGGTGGAATATGACTATGTGGTTTCCATGAAACATCCCATGAAAAAAACACATTTTCTCTCTTTTTTCGCCTATGTCACCAGTGACCGGATTTCCTTCATCAAGTGTTATCCGGAACAAAATCCAATGGTACGCTTCCCAATGATGGGACATGGTACGATTTACAGCTACTGCAATCGGCATGGGCTGTTTCAAATTTCCGTCTGATGAAATTTCATGCAGCAAAAAAGTCCGGCATTTCTGTCGGACTTTTTTCTCTTTATTCAGCGGAAGTAATCGTTCCTCCACCAACTACAATTTCTCCATCATACAGTACCACTGCCTGACCAGCAGTCACGGCACGCTGTGGCTCTGCAAATACCACTTGTACCGTTCCATCTTCCAGCGGAGTAACCGTTGCAGCTGCCTCCTTGGCATGATAACGGGTTCTTGCTGTGACGGAAATCGACGTTTTCGGTGCACCATCATAGGCAATCCAGTTGAAATCCCGTGCAATCAGTTTCGTGGTATACAGTCCCTCTCGCTCTGAAAGCACAATGGTATTATCTTCCACGCACTTCTTGCAGACATACAGCGGATGCGGTGCAGAAATGCCTAAGCCTTTCCGCTGACCGATGGTATAACCAATCATACCCTTATGCTCACCCAATTTTTTGCCGTTCCGGTCTACAAAATCCCCATGCGGATACTGCTTTCCCGTGTACTGTTCAATAAACGCTGCATAATCGCCATCCGGAACAAAGCAAATATCCTGACTGTCATGCTTTTCTGCGTTCAGCAAACCGGATTCTGCTGCCAACTTCCGCACTTCCGCCTTGTCGGTATAGTCCCCCAGCGGAAAAATCGTATGTGCAAGCTGCTCCTGCGTCATGGAATACAACACATAACTCTGGTCTTTTGCTTCATTCTTCGACTTTTTCAACAGCCATCTGCCCCGTTCTGCATCGTATGCAATCCGTGCATAGTGTCCGGTTGCAATCGCATCGCAGCCCAGCATAGCAGCTCGCTGGTACAGCTGTTCAAACTTCATATATCGGTTGCAGTCAATACAAGGATTCGGCGTTTCGCCCCGTTCATAGGCAGATACAAAACGGTCAATGACTTCCTTGGCAAAATCTGCCGTAAAATTCATGACGTAATACCGCATACCCAGCCGATATGCAACGCTCTTTGCATCTTCTGCATCGGAAAGCGTACAGCAGGTGTTGCTGCGAACCGCATCATCTGGCAGATTGTACAGCTTCATCGTGACACCGATACAATCATAGCCCTTTTGGCACAAGATGGCAGCTGTTGCAGAACTATCCACACCGCCGCTCATTGCGACCAATACTTTTTTCTGCATCTTAATTTCCCAACCTCAACATTTCTTCAATGCAGACCTTTGCTTTCTGCATGACATCTTCCGGCATCTGAATTTCCTCGCCGTCTACGCCCTGCAAGCAGTGCAAAACATCTGCCAATGTCGTAACTTTCATATTGTGACAGACACAATCTTTCGAGAGCGGATAAAACAGCTTGTCTGGGAACTGCATGCCCAAATGCTGTACAATGCTGTTTTCTGTACCGATGATGAACGATTTCTTGTCACTCTTTGCTGCATAGTTCATAATGCCGGTTGTGCTGCCAACATAGTCCGCCTGTGCGGTGACTGCCGGCTGGCATTCCGGATGTACCAGCAGCTCTGCATCTGGATGTGCAGCCCGTGCCTTTTCTACGTCCTTGACGGTAATTCGAACGTGGGTCGGGCAACCGCCATGCATCAGCTGAAATTCCTTTTCCGGAATTTGCTTTGCCACATAATCGCCCAGATTGCAGTCCGGAATGAACAGAATCTTTTTGTTTGGAATCTTCCGAATAATATCCACTGCGGAAGAGGACGTGACACAGACATCACACAGTGTTTTTAATGCAGCGGTTGTATTGATATAGGCAACCACGCAGTGTTCCGGATAGATTTCTTTCATCTGCTGCAACATTTCCACATCCAGCTGTTCTGCCATCGGGCAGCCAGCTTCTGCTTTTGGCAGATAAACTTGTTTTTCCGGCGACAGAATCTTCACGGTTTCTGCCATAAAACGAACACCGCACATCATCACCCGTTTGCACTTGGTTTTTGCTGCTTTCTGTGCCAATCCGAAAGAATCTCCGACAAAGTCTGCCACTTCCAAAATATCATGGGTCTGGTAGCAATGTGCCAGAATACAGCAGTCTTGTTCTTTTTTCCATTTTAGAATTGCTTCCTGCATTTCTTTCGTTGTCATTTTTCCTGTTCCTTTCCGCATAGTAATGGTTGTAATGCGTTCAGCATCTGTTTGGTCAGTTTTTGATGTCCCTCTGCGTCGAGATGTTCGCCATCTGCATCCGAAGGCTCTGCATAATCCGAAGCCGCAAAAAACATGCAGTGTTCCCGTTCTGCGATCGCTGCATAGATGGATTTTAATGCATAGGAGATGGGAACGGAATCCGCAGAAAATGCGGGGTCTTTTTCTGCAATATCTGCTGCAAGATGAATGGGGGAAACCAATAAGATCGGAAGATGTTCATCGAATGCCCGCACCTGTGCAATCAAGACTTCGATGCCTGCTCCAATGGATTCCGGCGTTGCATGGAACTGCGTTTTGCAATCGTTTGTCCCCAGCATCAAAATCACAGCATCCAGCGGTGCATGGGATTCCAGCAGCATCGGCAGCACCGCAGCACCGTTTCGGTTTTCCCGACGAATACCGTTCAAGTTGGTTGTGCGTCCGCACAGACCCTCTTCCACAACACGCCACCCATAGGGCTGAATCGCCTGCTGTAATAAGCACGTCCAGCGTGTGGTTTCATCATATCGTTTTTTCGTTTCCGGCTGATAGCCATATGTGTTTGAGTCCCCAAAGCAAAGTATCGTCTTCATATCGAATTCCCCACCTTTTTGCCGTTTTCGTTACCTTCTATTATACCATAGATGCGATAGGTTTTCAAGGTATTTCAATTCGTCATTTAACAGAATATTTCCCTGTTTTTTCGCTGAAATTCGTAATAGTCGACAAATTTAAAAATCCATGAAATCTCCCGAAAAATCAATAGAAACGGCACACCGCAGAATCACTTTCCACGGTGTGCCGCAATCACTGTTTGATTTTTAAAGCATTATTCGCTGATGAAATGCATGGAAACCGGATAATAGTCGCCCCAAGATTTCGGCAGCAGAACACCTGCATGCATCAGGGTATCTCCGGTATAGGCTGCTCCGTCCTCTGTATGATAAACAGTCTTTGCATCCAAGCCACGCAGTGGCACACAATGCCGCACCATGTTTGCTTCTGTCCGGAAAATCATGCCTTGTACCAAGACTTCCTTCTTATCTTCGGATACAAATGCCCAGAGTGCATAGGCATCTTCCATCGGATTGCTCAGGCGGTAATATGTTCCGTTGTGAATCAGTGAACCGTATTCCTTGAACTGCTGAATCTGCTTGGTCACAGATTCCTTTTCTTCATCTGACAGCAAATTCAAATCCAACTCATAGCCGAAACTGCCAGCCATCGCCGTCACGGCACGGGTTTCGATTGGTGTAACTCTGCCAGTCTGATGATTTGGAACAACGGAAACGTGCGAGCCAACCGCAGAAATCGGATAGAAGAACGATGTGCCATACTGAATAATGGTTCGTTCATAAGCGTCTGTGTCATCGCTACACCAAATCTGCGGGCAGTAGTACAGCATTCCAGCGTCAAACCGTCCGCCGCCGCCGCTGCATCCCTCAAACAGAACCTCTGGGAATGCAGAAGTCAGCCGTTCCAGCAACGCATAGACACCCAGCACATACCGATGTGGCAACTCGCCCTGCCGATTTGCCGGCAGCAAAGCGGTATACCAGTCACTGATGCTGCGGTTCATATCCCACTTTACATAGGAAATATCCGCACTGTTCAGAATGTCAGAAATACACTTGTACAAGTAATCCTGCACATCCGGATTTGACAGATCCAACAGCAGCTGATACCGGCTTCGCATCGGATTTCTGCCCGGAATCTGAATTGCCCAGTCCGGATGGGTGCGGTACAAATCGCTGTCTTCCGAAATCATTTCCGGTTCAAACCAAATGCCGAACCGCATGCCTAGAGCCTTTACTTTCTGCACCAGTGTACCCAGTCCGCCCCTGAGCTTCTGTTCATTCACAAACCAGTCGCCCAAACCGGAACAGTCATCATCCCGCTTGCCAAACCAGCCGTCATCCAATACCAGCATATCAACGCCCAGACGAGCGGCTTCTTCGGCAATCTTTAAAATCTTTTCTTCGTTGAAATCGAAATAGGTTGCTTCCCAGTTGTTAATCAGAACCGGACGTTCGATTTTCTGATACTTGCCCCGGCAGACGTGTTCCCGAATGGTTTTCTGGAAGCGATGTGACAGGGTTTCCAAACCGCTATCACTGTAAGTGAACAACACTTCCGGTGTATCAAAGGTTGCATTTGGCTGGAGTTCCCAACGGAACAAATCCGGATGCAGTCCCATCACCATTCTTGCCTGCCGCATCTGGTCATATTCAATCTTCGTCTGGAAGCTACCGCTATACAAGAACGCTGCTCCGAAACAGCTGCCATTGGTTTCTGTGCAATCCGGCGTGCAGAGAATGGCAGTCGGGTTCTGATGGTGGCTGGATGTGCCTCTTGTGCTGGAACTTTCCTGAATGCCGTGAATCAGCGGTGTCCGTTCGGTAATCCGTTCCATCGCATGTCTGCCGTGGAAGTGCATCCATTCCCACTTTCCATAAGGCAAATCCAAACAGAAGCTGGCTGCCTTTGTCAGTGTAATCGGCGTTGTGCCAAGATTCTGGATGGAAACGCAGCGAGTCAGCATATCCAGTTCCGGCAGAACGCCATACCGCAAGGTTACCTGCAAATCTGTTGCCGTATCTTTCAGAACGATTTCCAAGGTTTCTGCTTCGTCCTCGTCTGCATAGACTGCCGGCAGCCCTGCAATCGCATACTTGCCTTTCAGAATGTTGTAAGACTGATACCGCAAATCTAATGCATTGCTGCCGTCTGCATGGGTTGCTGCAACTGCCGGAATCCGGAAATCACCAACGCCTTCAGTTGCATATTCCAGCGGCAAGGTATTCAAAGAGTAAGTTCTTCTGTTTTCTGCTTCATAGAGATTTCCGGAAAATCCAACATCCGGATAGTCCAGCAGATAGGACATGTCGCCCTCAACAGATGCACCATACCAAAGATGCAGCAGAACGCCGTATTCATCTGCTTTCATCTGATAGGTGGTATGCTTTGTGCGAATGGTAAACAAGGTGGAATGTTCGGTTATTACAACTTGAATTGCCATAAGAATCGCTCCTTTTTTCTTTGATACAAGTTTCGCACCGTAGAGAGATTTCTCTCTTACGATGCGAACACATTTTTTCTTTATTCGTGAATTTCAAACTGATAGTTGGAAAGATTGGCATCTAACACAATCTTGTGTGACTGATACATGCGGACGATTTGCAGGTGGTCACCCTCTGCCTGAATAGAAATCGTACCTTCCAGCGAGAACGCCGGATGTGTGTTCCGCAGTTCCATCAGTTCTTTCAATTTCTGTACCACTGGACGTTGCTGCTGCTCCGCCACTTCTTCCAGCGAGTAATAATGCCGGTTGATGTCCCGTCCATTCTTGGTACGTTCCATCAAGTCCACATCATTGCTGCCTGCCAGCATGCCCACATAATAAACCTGCGGAATACCCGGTGCAAAGAACTGAATGGCTCTTGCCAGCAAGTACGCATCATCTTGATTGCCCAACGCTGAATAATATGTGGTGTTGACCTGATAAATATCGAGGTTGTTGTATGCTTCGGAACTGTAAATTTTCTTGACATTTGCCCCCTGCTGGTACATCTGTTCCTTGACCTTGTCCACTTCTTCATCCGGCAGTAAGTCTTTGACATCAACAATGCCGATTCCGTCGTGGGTGTCCAGTGTGGTGAACTGATGCATCGGGCAGCGTTCCATCCACTGTTTCAGATAAACGCCTGTGTGATTATACAGGGCGTGCAGGGTCAGAACCGGCAGGGCAAAGTCATAGATCCAAAAGCCCTTGTCTGCAATTTTCATCGGGATGGTGTAATGCTCGTGAATCTCCGGCAGGATTTCTGCACCCTCTGCCTTGACTGTCTTTTCAATGTCATAGAGCAGTTCCCAGATGTCCGGTTCTACAAAGAAACAACTGGTATCCGGTTTCTTAATCGCATAAGCGAATGCATCCAGACGAATGACGGCTGCACCATGGTGGCACATATCCACCAATGTCTGCTTGATAAACTGCTTGGTGGCATCTTTCCGTACATCCAAATCAATTTGTTCTTCGCAGAACGTACACCAAACTTTTTCTTTGCTGCCGTCTGCAAATTCTACTTCGATGTACGGAGCACGTGGCTTTCGCTTGTAAATCAAGTCCACCTGCTCCTGTGTCGGTTCTCCGTTCTCCCAGAAATCAGAATAGCGGATGAAGAAATCTTTATAAGCAGACTGGTCTTTCTTTTGCAGGAAATCCTGAAAATAAGCCGAATGTGCAGAGATATGATTGACCATGAAGTCAAACATCAGGTAATAGTCTTTTCCGATTGCCTCTACATCTGCAAATGTTCCGAAGTTCGGGTCAACCCGATCATAACACATCGGAGCAAATCCACGGTCGGCAGAGGATGGAAAGAATGGGAGAATATGCACACCGCCAACTGCCTTTCCATAATACTGATTCAAAACCTTGTGTAAATCCTTTAAATTGTTGCCCATGCTGTCCGCATAGGTAATCAACATCACTTCATTTTTTAACTGCATTTACTTGATCACCTTAACCCTTTACTGCACCATTTGCAACACCGTTCAAAATCTGTTTCTGGCAGAGTACATAGAAAATCAGAATCGGAATCAATGCCAGCAAGTACGATGCAAATGCCAAGTTGTAGTTTGTACCGAACTGTGTCTGGAAGTTCAACTGTGCCAGCGGCAAGGTTGTTCCCTTTGTGCCGGACATGATTACCAGCGGTGTCATAACGTCGTTCCAAGTACCCAGAGCGGTCAGAACCGCAACGGTTGCATGCATTGGCTTCATCATTGGGAAAATAACTGTCCAATAGGTTTTCCAAGCAGATGCCCCGTCAATTTCAGCCGCTTCTTCCATTGCCAGCGGAATATTTTTCAGATAGCCACTATACAGCATAACATTGATTGGCATATAGAAAACCAGATACAGCAGGATTACACCAAGTCGATTGTCTAACCCTAAAATCGCAGTTTCCTTAACCAACGGCATCATCAGAATTGCAAACGGAACGAACATACCGCTTACAATGTAGAAATAAATGAACCGATAACCTTTTTTTCTTGCCATGTTTCTGCCGATGACATAACCAGCCAGCGAATGAATCAACAGTGCCAGAACGATGGTTGCAATGGTAATCAGCAAGCTGTTTCCAAGAGTGTGCCAGAAGTTTGTAACTTCCATGGCTTCTTTGAAGTTGTCCAGTTTCCAGCTACTCGGGAATGCCAATGCACCAGCAACGTCATTCGTCATTTCGCTCGGGTTTTTGAATGCAATGATAATGGTCATATACAGCGGAAAAAGAATTGTCAAACAGCCCAAGAATAACAAGACTGTAACAAGCACGTTAGAGCCGCCGATTTTTTTTGTTTTTCTCATAGCTGTTCCTCCTTCTTATTTGTCATTTTCAGCTGGATGACAGAGAATGCAACAATTACAATAAAGAAGATCACGGCGTTTGCACACTGATAACCAAACTGTCCGCCGTCCATACCGTTTCGATAAATCAGATAGGAGATGGACTCGGTACTCTGTGCAGGGCCGCCCTTTGTCAAAGACATGATCTGGTCAAATACCATCAGCATGTTCTTGGTGCTCAATACCAAGTTGATGGAAACGAACGGCATCAGCATCGGGAGCGTCAGCTTCCAGAACTTCTGCCACGGATTTGCACCGTCAATATCACCGGCTTCATAAATATCGGTCGGAATGGTCTGCAAGCCGGAGATATAAATGATGGTGTTCATGGCAACTGCCTGCCAAACGCCGACAACCAGAACGCCAATCCATGCATGCTTTTCGCTTGCTAAAATACTGTTTTCCAGGAATCCAATGTGCATTGCCTTTGCAACAGCTGGAATGATATAGGTGAAAATAAAGCTGAAGATATAACCAATAATCAATCCGCCGAGGATGTTCGGTACAAAGTACATTCCACGGAGCAGGCTCTTGCAGCGAATCTTACTGTTCAAGCCAATCGCCAGCAGTAAGCTCAGAACATTGATGAGAATCGTTCCGACAATCGCATATTTAAAGGTGAACAGATAAGAATGTCCGACTCTGGAATCCGTGAACAAGTCGATATAGTTCCGGAATCCAACGAAATCAAAGTCACCGTATCCACGATAGTTGGTAAAGCTGTAGAACGCACCGGTAATCAACGGCAGCGTATTAAATAAAAAGAATAATGCCACAATCGGAATCGTGATGATTAAAAATGTCCGATCCTTTGCAGATGCTACTTTTTTCGTTTTCATTTACTGTTCCCCCTTTTCTTCCTGATATTTCTTGACTTTTGCAATCAAGTCCCGATTATACCGCTTCCATTCCTTATCGAACCGACTCAGGAATGTATCAACGGCATTGGAACTATCATCCATCAAGAACGTCTGAACCATCGCATCCACGCTCATTTCACTTGGATAATGGTGGTCTTGGAAGTCTGCCATTCTGCCTTCCTGAATATAACTCTGCATACCGTCCAGCATGGATGGTAATGTGAAGTCGCCTTCCTTACAAGGAACGGCATTTTGTTCATCCAGATAAATCTGAATGGTTTCGTCTTCACACAAGAACTTCAGCACTTCGTAAACGGCTTCTTTATTCTTGGTTTCTTTCATCACACAGAACTGCAAGTCGACACCAGAGTTCAGCACGTTGTCTTCTTCCTTGTCGTTTGCCGGGAACGTAAACGAGTCAATGTTGATGTCCGGATTTACAGACTGAATCTGCGGAACAGCATAGCTGCCGATGACATACATTGCGGATTCGCCTCTTGCAAATGCTGTACATGCATCGTTATAGCTATATGCATACGGATTTGGTTCTGCATAATCCAGCAGCACTTTCATCTTTTCCGCAACACCCCGATAAGCATCAGTAAAGGTGGTATTGCCTGCATTGACCTCACTGCAAGTGTCCGGCTCTGACAGACCAACTGCCAACGCATTCCACGGTGCTAAGCAAGTCCAGGTATCTTTAAAGCCAAAGTACAGCGGTGTCATACCTGCGGACTGGATTTCTTCACAGAGGCTGGTAAATTCGTCCCATGTTTCCGGAATGCTCCAGCCGTGTTCCTCAAAGATGTCCTTGTTATAAAGGATACCTGCACAGTTTGCAACATACGGCAGTGCATACGTGCCATCTTTCGGAACAAGTTCCAATTCTTTTTCCATGTCCAGATATGCCGATTTGATATCTGCAACGCCCTCAAAATCAGAGATGTCCATGAACAAATTCGCATCCAGGAAGTTGGAATAGTTTATATCACCGCCAATGCCGATGATGTCTGGATAATCTTCCCGAATCAGTCTGGTTTTTAAAACCGTAACGGCTTCGTTCGGGGATTCGATGGTCAGGTGAATGTTGTCATGGGTGGCATTGAAGCGTTCTTCCATCGCTTCAAATGCTGCAACTGCTTCCGGTTTGTATTGCAGCAGCTCCACTTCAATCTTTCCATCACTGGTCTTACCAGAACCGCATCCCTGCAACAACAGTGTGGAAAGAGAAACGCCTGCCAGAATCAAACTACAAATTGCATTTCTTTTTTTCATGATCGTTCTTCCTCCTTTTTCTTTTCGTTTTTAAAAACGTTTCTGTTATTTTGTGTTTCTATTATAACATACCAGTTTGCGTTCTGTAAATAGCACAAATCGAGAATAAACATACCATTATGCGATTTTTTTGAAAAATACGCAATTTCATGTTGCATTTTGGTATATTGTGTGTTATAATAGAAATCAACAACTTTTCAATTTCGTTTTTGTGCAAGGAGAACAAAAGATGAAGGATTTAATTTTTTCTGTATTTCCTAGCGAAAATTTCGTGGATCTGGGTCTGTATCAGTTCGGCTGGGAGCGATGCAAGCCGGCACATTCCTTTGGCCCAGCTGCCCGCAATCACTATTTGTTCCACTATATTATGTCCGGAACAGGCAGATTGATGACGGCAGATGAAAACGGTCAGACACAATCTTTTTCTATTAAAAGCCGACAGGGATTTATGATTTTCCCCAATCAGATTACCACGTATATTGCGGACAAGGATTTGCCATGGGAATATGTTTGGGTGGAATTTGACGGGCTGCGGGTGAAATCGATTTTAGATGCCTGCGGATTCTCGCCAAACAATCCGGTTTATCATGCAAAATCTAAAGATTTGCGGGAAGAGATGATGAACGAAATGATTTATATCACACAAAATCAAAATTCTTCCCCCATCCATCTCATCGGTCATTTATATTTGTTTTTAGACTATTTAGCTCGTTCCACTGCCAGTGCACCGCTCTCCAGCGGCAGCAGCTTACGGGACTTTTATATTCATGAAGCCCTCAACTATATCGAACACAACTTCCAAAACGATATTACAGTAGAAGATATTGCCGATGTCTGCGGACTGAATCGCAGCTATTTCGGAAAAATCTTCAAAAATGCAGTCGGAAAAACACCACAGGAATTTCTTCTAAATTACCGCATGCTAAAAGCAACGGAGCTGCTCAAACTCACTCGGCTCTCGATTCGGGATGTCAGCAATGCGGTTGGATATGCCAACCCCCTGCACTTCTCCAGAGCCTTCCGAAATATCTACGGCATTCCGCCGAGAGATTGGCGGAATCAGAATCAAATTTTCTTGCCTGACCCACTTTCTGACTGGTCAGACTCTGGCTATGACCTGTAAATAAAAAACAAAAACGGTTCTCTTCCATGTCAGAAGAGAACCGTTTTCTCATAAATTCTGTTTTAGGATTCTGGTTTGGTGTCCGTTTCCGGTTCCATGCGTTCCAGTACCGCCTGATAGCCGCCCGTGCTGTCCCGTAAGGTGCGATTCACACGGCTAATGGTCGCTGTGCTTGCACCTGTTTCCTGCACAATCTCATGGAATACATACTGCTTCCGCAGCAGTCTTGCAACATGCAGCCGCTGGGACAACGCACGCAATTCCTGATAGGTGCAGACATCTTTTAAAAATGCAGTGCATTCTTCTTCTGTTTTCAGGAGCAGAAACGCTTTCGCCAAAGCCTGCAAATCCTCCTCCAGCTGTGCATCTTTCATGCCAATATCCTTTCGCTGATTATTCGCAGTCGTTCCGTACCAGATCTTCGAGGGTTTCCCGCTTTACCACAACACGGGAAGTGCCATCCTTTACAAATACAACGGCTGGCTTCTGAAGACGGTTATAGTTGGAAGACATCGAATAGTTATAAGCACCCGTTGCACAAACAGCGATGATGTCGCCCGGTTCGCATGCCTGCAACGGCATATTTTCGCCAATCAGGTCGCCGCTTTCGCAGCACTTGCCGGCGATGGTCACCTTGGTGTCCTTCGGCTGGTCTGCCTTGTTGGCAACAATTGCATCATAAGCAGACTGATACAGAATATAACGTGGGTTGTCGCACATACCGCCATCAATGGAAACATAAGTCCGGATGTTCGGGATGACTTTCTTTCCGCCAACGGTATACAGGGTAATGCCTGCTGGTGCAACAATGGAACGACCCGGTTCAATCAGAATGAACGGCTGCGGCACACCATATTCTTCACTGCAACGGTGAATGACCTTGGAAACGGCTTCCATGTACTGTTCATATGGAATCGGGTCATCCTGTTCGGTATAGCAAATACCAAAGCCGCCGCCCAGATTCAGTTCTTCGATGGTGATATGTAATTCTTTCTGAATGGTTGCGATGAACTGCATCATGACTTCCGCAGCTGCTTCAAATCCGTTGGTATCCAGAATCTGCGAACCAATATGACAATGCAGACCACACAGGTGCAGGCTCTTGCACTGCAACGCTTCCTTGACTGCTTCCATAGCTTCGCCGGTTTCGAGTGCAAATCCAAACTTGCTGTCGATCTGTCCGGTACGGATAAAGTTATGCGTGTGTGCATCGACACCCGGCTTGATCCGGAACATAATGCGAGCGGTCTTGCCCTGCTCCTGACACATCTGTTCCAGCTGGTGCAGTTCATAGATGTTGTCTACAATGATTCTGCCAACCTGATAATCCAGTGCCATTTGTAATTCTTCGGTGGTCTTGTTGTTGCCGTGGAAACAAATTTTGCTGCTGTCAAATCCGGTCTGCATCGCCGTGTACAGTTCCCCACCGGAAACAACGTCTACGCCCATGCCTTCTTCCTGCATCACCCGATAGATTGCCTTGCAGGAGAATGCCTTGCTGGCATAGCAAACTAAGCCCTTGCCCTGATAGAACTTGTCCATGCTCTGCTTGAATGACCGGCAGTGCTTCCGGATGAGGTCTTCATCCATCACATACAGCGGTGTGCCGTACTGCTTTGCAAGCTCTACGGTATCCTGTCCGCCAATGGTCAAGTGTCCCTGTGCATTTACCTGTAAATCCTCTGATACAAACATATTTTACTTCCTTTCCTGCATTACGCAGTGTTTTTTCTCATCGCATTTTCATTCTGCATCGGTTTCGTCTGCTTCTGCTAATTCTGTAATCACATCCCGTACTTCGTCTACGCCCTCACGGGTCATTGCGGAGAACGGAATGACATGGATGTCTGAAAAATAAGGAATCTCCGTCTGAAACGCTTCCATTCGGGCTTTCCGCTGCGACTTGTTCAGCTTGTCCGCCTTGGTCAGGACAATGACAAATGGCATTTCCTGTGCAATCAGGTATTCAATCATCTGCAAGTCGTCCTTAGAGGGAGCGTGCCGCATATCCAGCAGCAGGAATGTCAAGCGGATATCTCGGTCAGATTCCAGATAGCCGTCAATCAATTCTGCCCAGCGGCGTTTCTCTGTCTTTGCAACCTTTGCGTATCCATATCCCGGCAAGTCGACAAATGTCACTGGCGGAATCTGATAGAAATTGATAGTCGCAGTTTTTCCAGGAACGGCACTGACTCTCGCCAGTGCTTTCCGGTTGAAAATTTTATTCAGCATCGTGGACTTTCCCACGTTGGAACGCCCTGCAAATGCAATCTCCATGCCCTTGCAAGGCGGCAGCTGGGAAAATGTTCCGTACGATGCCAGAAATGTGGCTTGTTGAAAGTTCATCCGTTCCTCCTCTTATACCGGAATCAAGGTTTTTGTTTCCGGTGCAGGTGTTCCGGCAGCCTTTGGAGAAAAGACAGCTGGCTGCTCGTCCGGCTGTTCTGCAATCGGTGTTTCCGGCTGAATTGGTTCTGGAACAGAAACCAGAGCGGTTTTCAAAACCGTTTCTAAGTTTTCTGCCGTCACAAATTCCAGCCCGTTCCGTACGGTTTCGTCAACATCTTCCAAATCCGGTTCGTTGCGTTTTGGAATGATGACAGTTTTCAAGCCTGCCTTATAGGCTGCCATTGCCTTTTCCGGCAAGCCGCCAATCGGCAATACTTTTCCGTGCAGTGTAATTTCGCCCGTCATTGCAACGTCATGCCGCACTGGAATCCCAGACAGAGCGGAAACAATCGCTGTTACCATCGTAACACCAGCAGAAGGACCATCCTTCGGCACTGCTCCTTCCGGAGCGTGAATGTGAAGGTCGTTCTTCAAATAGAAGTCCTCCGGAATGTGATACTGCTTGGCAATGCTCCGCACATAGCTAACGGCAATCTTGGCACTTTCTTTCATGACATCACCCAGCGAGCCAGTCAATTCAATCATGCCCTTTCCGTTCAGAACCAGTGTTTCCAACGGCATCAGCACACCGCCGACCGATGTCCATGCCAGACCATTGACAATCCCAACGGTATCCTGTTTGCTCTGGTCATCCGGCAGGTATTTTTTATGTCCCAGATAAGTTGTTAGATTCTTGATGGTAATTGTCACCCGTTTGCACGTTCCGGAAACCAATTCCTTGACCGCTTTCCGGCAGAGAGCTGCCAGCATCCGTTCCAGTTCCCGCACGCCTGCTTCTCGGGTGTAATCGTCAATCAGCGTATACAAAACAGCATCCTGTACCTTGAACTGTGTGCCCTTTAAGCCATGCTTTTTCATCTGTTTGCTCAACAGGTGATGCTTGGCAATCTGGAACTTTTCCTCTCGGTTATAGCTGCCCAGTTCGATGACTTCCATTCGGTCTAACAATGGTGCTGGAATCGTGTCCAGCGTGTTGGCAGTTGCAATAAACAGCGTTTTGCTCAGGTCGAACGGCACTTCAATATAGTGATCCCGAAACGCCTGATTCTGTTCACTGTCGAGCACTTCCAGCATTGCAGCGGATGGGTCGCCTCGAAAATCATTGCTCATCTTATCAATTTCATCCAACAGAATCAATGGATTCTTGGACTTTGCCCGTGCCATTGCATCCATAATGCGTCCCGGCATTGCTCCAATGTAAGTTTTCCGGTGTCCCCGAATATCGGATTCATCCCGAATGCCGCCCAGCGAAACCCGTTCGTAATTTCTGCCCAGAGCCTTGGCAATGGATTTTCCGATAGAAGTCTTGCCGACACCCGGAGGGCCTACAAAACAGAGAATCTGTCCCGTCACTTCCGGCATCATGGCATGCAGAGCGATGCTCTCCAGTACCCGTTCCTTGACCTTTTTCATACCGTAATGGTCTTTGTCCAGAATGGCTCTTGCCTTTTCTAAGTTGACTTTGGTCTTGGTTTCCTGATTCCACGGCAGGCTCAAAACCGTATCCAGATAGTTCCGAATCAAAAATGCTTCCTGCGTTGCCGGCGGCAGTTTTCCGATTCGGTCGGCTTCTTTCAGCAGCTTTTCTTCGGTTGCTGGCTCTAGCTTCAATTCCTTGATTTTTGCAACATATTCGGCTGCATCTTCCTGTTCGTCCTCGGCTTCGCCCAGCTGCTCTTCAATGATGTGCATCTGTTCCCGCAGGTAAAATTCTTTCTGGGAGCGATCCATGCTTTCCTTGGTACGTTCCTGAATGTCCCGTTCCAAATCCAGCACCGCAATTTCATGCTGCAACATTTGCAGCAACATGTCCAGCCGTTTCAGAATATGATTTTCTTCCAGCAGTTCTTGCTTCTGGCGGTAATCCAGATTAATGTTGAAAATCATGTTGTTGAACAATTCGTATGGGTCATCCTGGCAGAGCACAGAAACAACCAATTCTCTCGGCATTCTCGGGAAAAAATCGCAGTACTGGTCGAATGACTCTTTCAGCGTCCGAATCATTGCAGTCAGTTCCACGTCATCTATCTTGGCACGGCTCTTATAGGAAACCGGCTTTACTTCTGCCGTTAAAAAGGCATCCTGCTTTTCCATTGAGCAAAGCTTTGCTTTCTGGACACCTTCCACCAACACCCGCATGACACCATCCGGTGTTTTCAGTACCTGGCGTACTTCTGCAATAACACCAAATTCGTACAAGTCTTTCTGTTCCGGTTCTTCTGTAAAAATATCCCGCTGTGCAACCAAAAAGAGCTGATGATCCGAAGCATACGCTGCATTGACGGCTTGAATCGATGCTTCTCTTGCCACATCAAAATGCATGACCATTTTCGGGAAAATTACAACGCCACGCATGGCAACCATCGGCATATTCTGGGTTGTGCGTTCGATTGGATTCATAAGGTACGTCAGTCCCCTTTCTTTTTCTAATTGTGGGAATGAAAATTTGCACACCGAGGGCAGCGGTATCCTGACAGGATTTCCCTCTGATTTCCTCGGTATTTCATATTATACTATATTTCTGCTCTGTTTGCAAGTGGTAAGTCCTGAAAATTCCACAAATCGACTGTTGGGATTTTTTCGGGGTTGATTTGGATGAAGTCAAATCTTTTGGAAAACAATTGTCCTTGGTTCGGCAAAATCGCTTCGCTCTTTGCCTCTGTGCTGTTCGCTAGTGGTTGCGTTGCCCGAATGATATTTCAATCTTTCTTAGATGAGCGTTTTCAGGAAATTTTTTTGCTCCCTGAATGGCGAACAGCATTTACTTACTTCTCTTAGATTTCAATACTATCTAATCAATACCTTTGTTAAGGGGGACAGCTTGTCCCCCATTTTTAAAGGATGCCTTGCCCTTTTGTCCCTTCGGGACATTTCCCCACACTGTGGGGAATCATCCACCTCGCCGAGCTGAGCCAGCTCGACCGCATTTGCCTGCGGCTCGTTCCCGGAAACGCTGCTGCAAAAACGAATTTTTCTCCGGACATAGACAAACTTCTCCATTTATGCTACAATAAAAACAAGTGCATCTTGCACCGGGAATCTCCTGCTTTGCAGGAATACAGAAAGGAATGTTATCATGAAATCAACTGTTCAGATTATCAATTGGAAAGGCATGCCATGCTTGCAACTCTCCAGCGGCGGCTATACAGCTTGGATTGCTCCGGAAATCGGCTCGAATGTCATCCGTTTGTTCCACGAAGAAAAGGGACTGGAATTTTTCCGCTTTCGGGCAGACAATACACCAGAAGCCATTCAGCAATCCGCAGAAGTTTGGGGTTTGCCAACGCTCTATTTGCCGAATCGTTTCGCAGACGGCGTGCTGAAAACATCTGATGCGGTTTATCACCTGCCAGTAAACGAAGCTGCACCATATAACAACCACATTCACGGTTTCCTGCATAAGCGGAAACATCGGGTGATGGAACTTTGTGCAGATGAATCCGCAGCATGGGCAAAGACTAGCTACACCTATGATGAAACCGACCCATTCTTTGCAAATATGCCCATTCCGTTTCGGGCAGACTTTACGTTCCGCCTGACCGCAGAGGGTTTGTTCTATCGCGTTACCTTTACGAACTGCTCAGACAAGCAGATGCCAATGTCACTGGCAACCCATACCACCATCAACAGCCCGTTTGTAGTTGGTGCAGCCGAAGCAGATAGCCGGATTACCGTTCCGATTACAGAAAAGTGGGTGCTGAATGAACGCTGCCTGCCAACTTGTGAAATTCTGCCGCTGTCCGATTACGATTTGCAGTACAAGAACGGCACAATGTGCCCAGTTCTGAAGAATATCGACAATGACATGTATACTGCAACTGCTCAGACTTTGAACGGAAAGCCGTTCTATGGTCTGACCGCAGTGGATACCAAGACCGGCAAGGGCATTGGTTATGAAGTATCCGAAAATTATCGGTTCTGGATTTTGTGGAACGACAAGGGTCACAACGGTTATTTCTGCCCAGAGCCAATGACTGCTATGATTGACGCACCAAACCTGAATCTTCCAAAGGAACAGACAGGTTATCAGGAACTCGCTCCGCAGGAAACCTTCACTGCAACGCAGCACTTCTTTGCCCTGTAAACAGCAGTTTTTTTGCATTTCAGATGGGCTGTGAAAGAATCATTGTTGTTATGTTGCCTTTTTCCCGTTCTCCTCTGTGAAAACTGTAAGAAACGCTGAAAATCGAGAAACGGTTTGACTTTTTGTTTCAAATATGTTATAGTAAAGTTGGATTTTATTATTAATGGATTTGGAAAAAGGAGATTCAAACAATGAAAAAAGTACTTGCATTTTTGAGTGCGATCGTTCTGGCAGCTGGCGTTGTTGGCTGCGGTTCTGATGCAGATTCTTCCTCTTCTTCTTCGGAAGCTGCTACTACAGAAGCAACCACAGAAGCGGTTACAGAGGCAGAAACGGAAGCGGAAACTGAGGCTGAAACCACAGAAGCAGAAACAACGGAAACAACAACAGGTACAGATAATGCAGAAGCAGATGCAACAACCAGCGAAACCGAGGAAGTTGACCTTGAAGCTCTGGCAGCAGAATTGACACAGGAAGAAACGGTGGACAACCTGACACTGAAGGTTTCTCCGGATTGGACAAAGAGTGAAACACAGGGCTATCCGATGTGGTATTTGTCCGATATGACGGGTGCATTCTTTGTACAGCAGTTCGATGCCTCTGCAATGGGCGTTAGCCTTGATGACCACAAGAAAGCACTGGAATCCGTTGGTGCAGCAATGGATGCACAGGCAACGGTTGTAGATACCGAATGGGATACATTGAATGGTGAAGATGCATATGGTGTTGTTTATACCATGGATGTCAGCGACATTACCACCACGAATATGTCTGTTTTCTTCTTTGTAGGCGATACCATTTGTGGTGTGACCTTTACAGACTTTGGCGGTACTGGAACGATCATGAACTATGCACAGCCGATTCTGGACAGCATTACCTTCAATGAAACATCGGAAACGTCTGAAAAAACAGCAACAGAAGCAGCTGCTGATTAAAAAAATATCATTTTGCAAATCAAAAAACCCGACCATCTGCGTTTTAAAACAGGTGGTCGGGTTTTTCTGATATTTGGTTGTGATTATGGTTATTGTGTCCCCAGCAGCCGTTCTTGTACTTCACAGAGAGACGGCAATACTGCTTCCGCCCGTTGCTGGAGCGATTCCGACAAGATTGCTTGGTCAGGAACAAGCAACACACGCATGCCTGCTGCACAGGCACTTGTTCCGCCGTTTTCAGAGTCCTCAACAGCATAGGTTTCTTCCGGTTTGCTGTGCAGTTTTTTGCAGGCAGTCAGATAGATTTCCGGATTGGGCTTGCCGTGCTGAATTTCATCCCCCGTGACAATGACAGAAAAATAGCGGGTAAATCCAGATAATTCTAGATGGTGCATGGTGGTTTTTCGGCTGGTGGAGGTGGCAAGGGCAACGCTCCAGCCATCATTCTGTAATGCCTGCAAGAGAGATTCTGCCCCTTTCATAGTGGGCATGCCATCCTTGTCTAACGCTGCCAGCATGCGATTTCGTTTTTCGGTTTCCATGGCGATATAGGGGAAATCCGGATAGTGGCTTGCGAAAAAAGCACGGGTATCCGTGCGGTTTCTGCCTCGACACTGCTGTAACGCTGCGGTCATCTCAGGTGTTCCCCGTTCTTCCATCATCTCTTTCCAAAGGCGGTCGCTGAGGGCTTCTGTGGCAAATAAGACACCGTCCATATCAAATACAATTTGTTTCATAGAATTGTCATCCTTCCTGATTTTGTAAACTTTACAGAGCCAGATTTGGCTTTTAAGGTTATTTTAAGGTTTCTGTGCTATCTTAAAAATCGGATTTCATAATCCCCAATTCCCCTTGTTTTTGTTTTATTTTCTATTATTCCTTCTTTTCCTGGTGGCACCGTTGTCATCAGGATATTTTTTTGTTTGTTTTTCGGGCAATTTGGGTGTTGGGGGAACCGTAAAGGTTTTTTGGAAATAGCGTTTCCGAAATTCAGCAGGTGTGCAGGCATAGCATTTTTGAAAGCATTGGATAAAATGGCTCTGAGAAGAAAAACCAAAATATTCCGCAATATCGGCATAGGAATAATCGGAAAAGCGGAGCATATTGGCGGCAGCCTGTAATTTTTCCTGTCGGATGTATTGACTGACAGAACAGCCGGTTTCCTTGGCGAACAGGGCAGAAAAATAGCTGCGGTTTACAGAGAGAGCAGCGGCAACTTCTGCAACGGTTAGTCGTTGGTGCAGATGGTGGCAGATGTATTCCATGCCTTTAATGACATGAATAGAATAGCCGTGCCGTTTCGGGAGGGCTGCCATTTTCTGCGTAAAGTCTAACAGCATATCATTTTGCAGGGAAATAATCGCTTCTGCTTGTTGCAGTTCGTCCATTTTATTGATGTAGAGGTCGCTCATGGTATAGGCAAGTTCCTGTTCCAGTCCGTGTTCCACGCAAAGGCGGGTAATCATTGCAACAGATACGACAAAATGATACCGTAGATTGCGAAGCGGGTCTTTGGATAGCATACCATATTCGCCAGCATTGTATACAACAATATCGTTTGGCTGGAGCAATTGCAGGTGAATGCGGTCTAATCTGCCGTTTGCGACGTCCTCGTAGTATTGAAATTCCTGCTGGTATTCCATGTGGTGAACCTGTTCTTCTTGTTGTTGGAATAAGCGATGTTGGAGTTCTTTATGGTAGGTCATAGGTGTGTTACCTCCTTTCGTTTATTATAGAACAGATTTGATAAAAGAGCAACGGATTTTGTATGAATTTTATGGAAAAATGGGTATAATGACAGATAGAGAGCGATGAAAAAGGATGCACCGAAAAACTTTTTATTTTGCCTGCGACTCGTTTTTGCAGTCGATACAGAAACTTTTAACACCCATTACCAATACAGAAAGGAAGATTTTACATGAAAACATGGAACGGATTTGAAAAAGGAATCAATCTCGGCGGCTGGCTTTCCCAGTGGGATTTGACCGACCGGGAACACCTCGAAACATTTATTACAGAACAGGATATTCAGGATATTCGGGCAATGGGTGCTGACCATGTCCGCTTACCTGTAGACTATTCTCTCATCGAAGAAGAAGACGGAACACCGAAAGACGAAAATTTCATTTACATTGACCGCTGTTTAGAATGGTGCAAGAAAGCAGGGTTGCACGTTCTGTTAGACCTGCACAAGACTGCTGGCTATGCATTCGATGAAGCAAAGGATTGTGCATCCTTCTTTGAAAGCCCAGCTTTGCAGGAACGGTTCTTGTGCCTGTGGGATAAGCTGGCAGCCCGTTACGGAAAATATTCCGATTTTGTTGCATTTGACTTGCTGAACGAAATTGTAGACCCTGACGTTGCAGAAATTTGGAATGCACTGGCACTGCGTGCAGTAGAACGGATTCGCCGAGTGACAAAAGAAACCGATTTGCTGATTGGCGGTGCAAGATATAATAGTATTATGTCTGTAAAAGATTTGATTCTGCCGCCGGATGAACATATTGTTTATTCGTTCCACTGCTATGAACCGATTTTGTTCACCCATCAGGGGGCATATTGGGTAGATGGTATGCCGGAAGATTTCCGGATTGGCTATCCGTTGGATACTGCAACCTGCAAGGAGCTTTCTAAAAAGATGATGCCTGTGGAAATGTCTGATATTTTGGATTTGGTGGCTTCTGATGCACAGGGAAAGGACTTTTTCCTTGACTTGTTCCGTCCGGCAGTGAAAATTGCAGAAGAGCGGAATGTTGCCTTGTATTGTGGCGAATATGGTGTGATTGACCGGGCAGATCCGGCAGATACTGTTCGCTGGTATGAGGCAATTCATGCAGCCTTTACCGAACTGGGAATTGGCAGGGCGATGTGGACGTATAAGGCATTGGATTTCGGTCTGGTGGATGAACACTATGCAGGTGTTCGCAAAGACTTGATTGCATTACTCTAAAAAATGGAGGGATGGATTGGATGACAATCTTACTTTCCATCATTTATCTGGCGTTTATCAGCTTGGGGCTGCCGGATTCTCTGCTGGGTTCAGCGTGGCCAGTGATGCATGTAGAATTAGGGGTGGCGACTTCCTACGCTGGAATCATTACCATGATTATTTCATTTGGAACGATTCTTTCCAGCCTGATGAGCGACCGATTGAATAAAAAGTTTGGAACAGGTCTGGTAACAGCGTGCAGCGTTTTTTTGACCGCTGCGGCACTGTTCGGGTTCTCGTGTTCCAACTCGATGTTAGCACTTTGCCTTTGGGCAATTCCATACGGATTGGGTGCAGGTGCGGTAGATGCCGCCTTAAATAATTATGTGGCACTGCACTACTCCTCCAGACAGATGAGCTGGCTGCATTGTATGTGGGGCGTGGGTGCAGCCATTAGCCCCTACATTATGAGCTTCTGCCTGACCAGACAACTTGGCTGGCAGCAGGGCTATCGAACTGTTGGAATCTTGCAAATCATTCTGACAGCGGTTTTACTTTGCAGCCTACCGCTCTGGAAACGAGTGGCTGTTCGGAAACCGGAAGCGACTGCGGAAACACCGTCGGCGAAGTCTATTGGTGTGTTGCAAGCAGTTCGAATAAAGGGCGTTCCGATGGTGTTACTGGCGTTCTTTGCTTATTGTGCACTGGAACAAACTGCAATGCTCTGGGCAAGCAGCTATCTGGTACAGAATCGAGGTTTGGAGGCAGAAACTGCCGCTCAGTTTGCAGCGATGTTTCTGATTGGAATTACCATTGGACGGTTTCTCAGCGGTTTTTTGGCAGACCGATGGGGCGACCGCAACATGATTCGCTGTGGAGCAGCCATTGCGATTGCAGGAATTCTGTTGGTTCTGATTCCGGTATCCAGTCCATTGCCGGCACAAATTGGACTGATGATTACGGGATTGGGTTGTGCACCGATTTATCCGGCGATTATTCACGCAACACCAGCACATTTCGGGGCGGAGTATTCGCAGGCAATCATTGGCATTCAAATGGCGTGTGCCTATGTGGGAACAACCTTTATGCCACCGCTGTTCGGTGTATTGGCAGGGAAGATTGGAATTGGCTGTTATCCGGTTTACTTATTGTTGTTTGCTGTTTTAATGGTTGGAATGACAGAGTGGTTGAACCGAACAGTTTCTAATTATTAATAAAAGAGCAGGGATTTCTCAAATCAGAGAGATCCCTGCTTTTTTATTGGAATTGTGATAGAAGAACCGAGCCGCAGGCGAACTGAAAAGTTTTTCGGTGCAGCAGTTTTTCAAAAATGCTGCCGAGGTGTGGGC